>Ga0233437_1003953_pt1 | contig 18363 bp, 18 predicted proteins | sample SI_122_August201_FD_182714 | JGI IMG/M metagenome (GOLD analysis project Ga0233437, IMG submission 182714) | Seawater microbial communities from Saanich Inlet, British Columbia, Canada - SI_122_August2016_200_MG | ecosystem: Environmental > Aquatic > Marine > Inlet | place: Canada: British...
CTGCAAAAAAGAAGCGTCAACGTAGCAAACAAAATAGCGGTACAGAACAAAACGGGTTTCATTTTCTTAACTCTCATGATTAGTCATCCTCCTCTAAAAAAAATTCCATTTTCATTTTTTAGGTAGCCCCATCATAAAGAACTCGGTAAGTTTCTTAGTCTCAGGTCTGAGGTTTTCAATCCCTTCGTAGGGAATGCCGTAGGGCGCTTTCCTGTCAGGGAATTTTTGTTTGTATGCCAATGGAAAGCTTATCATGATGCGATTTAGTGTCCCCAATCCGGATCAACTTTACTCCAGGGAACCTCAAATTCGATGTATTCTTTAACATCGAAGGGCATATTCTCCATATTGCGTTTTATCGTGTCGCCGATCGCCTTGGTCTCCGGTCGGGCGTTGGAGAGACCCGTGTAGGGGACACCCTTTGCGTTCGGCTTATCCGGATACTTTCGCTTCATCAGCTCGTGGCGCGCCCGCATGCGGCTGAACTGGCCCTGGGTGTGAATCAACGGGACGAGCATGGGGTTTTCTTCTCTGGGATCCGTGTAGAGATCGAAAAAGGCGGCTCCAATTCCGGATGCCACGCCTGGGTCATCCGAGATCCAATGCTGTTTATAGCGGCCCTTGACCGTGGCGCCAAGGGTGTGCCCCTGATAGATGAAGACATAGTCGCGACGGCTGTGAGTATCACCTTTGAGTAGCAGCGCGGTCTGATCGATGCCGTCAATGACACGGTCGGTGGGAATGTTTTCGGTGGCATCGCCTAACCGAGCAAAGGTGGTGAACAGGTCGCTCACATGGATGATGTCACCCACAAGCTGCCCCGGCTTTATCGTCCCCGGCCACCAGGCAAAGGCCGGCACACGCACACCGCCTTCGGTGAAATCTCCCTTGCCCCCGCGATACATGATTTCAAACATGCCCCAGCCTGGTGGGGGATTGTGTACCATGGGCCCATTATCCGCCATGGCGATAAACAAAGTGTTTTCTGCAATACCGAGTTCCTTGAGCTCTTTCATCACCCGGCCCACAAAGGCATCGAACTTTACATAGGCTTCGGCAACCCTGCCGCCGGAAAGCGTCTTCTTGGGCATATCGGGCTTGAGGAAGTTGAGGAAGTTAGGCCAGTACTCGACGAAGAACGGCTTGCCCGCTTCCGCGTTTTTCCGGATGAACGCCAAGGTGCGCTTCTCGGATTCGGTATCCATCTTCTCATAGCACTCATTGGAAGTCCCACACCATTCACGGCCCTTCTCGCCCTTCTTGCCTTCGATGCTCTGGACCCAACCCACGGGCAGCAGGCCCGGCTTGTCCAACAGATAAGGATCCGGTGGGTAAATCTCCGGATGAAGTCCGAGGACTGCATTAACTGCATTGCCCTGTGGACTATAGAGAGAGGTAATTTGGTTCATGGGGGTAAACAAGGTCTCATCAAAACCCTGATTGTGCAGATAACTCTCCTCGATATCGCCCAGGTGTCCTTTTCCATAATGAGCAGTGGCATAGCCGGCTTCGGAGAGCACTTCGGCAATGGTAACCTCGTCTGCAGAAAGCCCGGCCATTTCGTGCGGCATACCCACCACTCCCATGCCGTTACGAACCGGAAGGCGGCCGGTCAAAAAAGCAGCTCGGGTGGGCGTACAGGCCGGTTCCGTGTACATTCGGGTGAAGTTTATGCCTTCTTCGGCCATCTTGTTCAGATTGGGTGTCTCGTAACCCAGGTTTTTCTGGATCCCGGGGAAGCCGACTGAACCGAACGGCTGATCATCCCACAGTATGTAAACGATGTTTGGCGGCTTACCCCCGTTTTTCTTTTTCAATTCGGCCAGCTTCTTGTCGAGCTCCTTATCCTCAGCAGCCCACTTTTCGCCGTTCTGAGCATCGAGGATGTAGTACTCGGCATCATGGATGATCTTGTCCTTTGAAGCGGCCGCCAAAGCCCCGTTTGTCGTCAGACACAACATTGTCAGGACAACAGGCACCCATATGAAATAAAATGCTTTTTGTCTCATGGTTTTCTCCCTCTCTTTTACCCGGATCAGTTAATGTTCAAAATAAACTTCACATACTATCCAAAATTTCCTTCTTTTTGGTTTCGTACTCTTCCTTATCAATCAAACCTTTGTCGTAAATATTTTTTAGCTCAAGGAGCTTCTGCTCCGCTGTTCCCGTTGATGCGGGCTGTGTTGGGTCATCGGCCTTGTCAGTTGCTGTTTTATTAGGGGCATCCACCACAACGTAGACCACCTTATTACCCTCATAGTATTTTCTAAAGTACTCCCCGTCGATAACATAGTAGGTCGTTCCGGTGTACCTTACCGTCGTGTAAGCGGCTGGCAACGTGTACATTCGGGTGCCTATTATCCACCGACGTCGGGTTCTTCGTCTCGTGCGACGACGGACTCCGCCCACGCTGCCCGGGGTTAGAGGCCGGCCTATCACGGCCTGAGCTTCCTTGACCGAGACCTTGATCGGAATCTCGGGTAATGGACTTTCCATCGTAATAGAGTTCCTGACTGACCCTGTCGCCATCGATATTCGCCCGCAGCCTGTTAGGACGCTTCACGAACATGTCAACAGCCCGTAAGAGCTGCAATTTTTGATTGCATGGTCGTAGCGTGTCAACGCTGTTTTCGACATGAAAAGTGAACTGCTGAAGGCCTCCGAGATATGCGCTCATTTGCCGCAGGATGTTGTCAGCCTGTGGATCAATTGACGTTTTGTTTTCTTGAGCTCCGCTTAGAGTCGGGACGCTCATCAGCAAAAGGCACAAGCCACAAAAGAACCATTTTTTCATTCTAAACATTATATCCCTCCATATTCTTGTCCAAGAAAGCCATTTTCTCTGGATAGGATTATAGGCTTTGATTCCATATGGAATATTTATTATATGCCCTTTTCATCGATCCTGGTCTGCAATGCAGTTTTCATAATTCGGTTGAGAAGGCGTAGGAGGAGTTCTCTTTCCTCGGTGCTGAACCCCTTAAGCAAAATATCCGTCCATTCTCCCAAAAGAGAAAAAAATACCGGCTGGAACTCACGTGCTTTGTCCGTAACGAATACCCTTTTAACCCGGCCGTCATTTTCAGACTGCCTACGCCTCACATAACCATGATACTCAAGATGTTGAATGGCTCTGGCTGTAGTCGCCTTATCATATCTACAATTTGAAGCCACTTCGTCCTGGCTTATGCCGTCCCTCAATAACAGTTCGGCTAAAAATGCAATCTGACCGGCTCCTATACTGTAGGGTTGGAGCTTTTTCCCCATATGACTTTTCCCGATTCGATACAGAATGGAGACCATCCGTCCAATGGATTCTTCATCTTTGCGCATCATGTAATTCCTGCATATTAATTGTATAGCTAAATAATATACATTAATTTAGTTGTGTATGCAACCAATATTCGAACTATTTTCTTACGAAAATCACTTCAAAAGTCTGTTCAATTGCGGCTTGATAGTAAAAACCGGCCAGAGCATCCTTTCCCGGATAATAGTAGAGATTATAGGTCGATCCAGGATATCCCTTATCCTGTAATTTGATGAAGAGCTTCACAAACCCCTTCCACAAGGATACATTGGCTTCTGCGATATTGATCTTAGCGGGATTAAAATACCCCGCAACAACCGAACCGTCAGGATTGACACCCTGGACCCGAATCAGATAACCACCGTCCGGTCGAACCCATTCGCCGATAATTACACTAAAATCAGGTTTTTTCTCCGATGCTGATATTTCTGGTTCCGGGGAAAAAATCCCCAATGCCAGGATAATTAAAATGATGACTATTTTGAAATAATTTTTTTGCATAATTTTGCCTCTCTTGCAGGCTGTTTATAACAACTCAAACATTTGGAATGATAAATGTTTTTTCCACATTATCCTCCCAAATCCCCCCAACCGAGATCAAGAGTCCAGAAAATACGGTTTTTGGATAAAATGGAGACCAAAACAAAAAAAAAGGACTCAGCCAAAGTCGACTAAGTCCTTGTTTTTTCTGGTAGGCGCGAAGGGATTTGAACCCTTGACCCCTACCGTGTCAGGGTAGTGCTCTCCCCCTGAGCTACGCGCCTATAAGGAAGCCAGATCTATCAATTATCATGGGGAATGTCAAGGTGTATTATGTGGTGAAATCAGGAAAATTATTTCCGCCCCTTCCGGTCTTGGAGGGTCTTTTTCATGTTCAAAAACCAGGAGCGCATATACAACAGCCCCGATGATATGGTTAAGGTTCCGGTTGCGCCATAGACGATATACACATATTGGGAAAAAATTTGAAAATGCTTTTCAACCAGGACCAGAAACACCGTGGCCAGTTGCAGAAAAGTTGTTGCCTTCCCCCATATGGAGGGTTTAACCTCATGGTCCCTGTTTATCAGAAAAAGCACTAATGAGCCAAGAAGGATCAAAATGTCCCGGGCAATGACAATGGCCGTAAGCCATATGGGAATAATGTGCATTGCGGCAAGGCAGATAAATGAAGCGACCAGAAGAAATTTGTCCGCCAGGGGGTCGAGGTAGGAGCCCAACCGACTCTTTTGATTGAAAAGTCGCGCCACCATGCCGTCGGCGGCATCGCTCACGCCTGCCAGGACAAAAATCATGAGTCCGGCCAGGAACCGATGGTTGATGATGAAAACCAGGAAAACGGGCACCAGAATCATTCTGAAAATGCTGATGAGGTTTGGGATGGTCATAAAAAAGGTCTATTCGAGATAAAAAAGGATGTTTTCAGTATCGGTCTGGCCCAGGTGCAGTGGAAAAGGAAGATCCTGATTGTTAAGCACCAGGCTGATGAATGTGACCCGGTCCCCTTGAAAACCGATGGTGGCGGACATGGAGTCCTCGCCGATCCTGGAGGGGATAATGGTTTTCACGCCGGGAATATGGGTCCTCAGGAATTCAGAAAATGTTTGAAATTGCCTTGGTTGGCTGATGCCCGCAAGGGTAACGTCCAGCTTATGGGCTGCCTGAGGTTCGGTGTTGATGTTTCCGAGGATGCAGGGGCATAAATCGATGGCCAGGCGGTTGACGCATTTTCTCATGACGTCCAGGATCTTTTCACTGTCAACGGTGCCTTTGGGAATATTTTGAGACCCTGATTTTTTGCAGATTTGAATCCCCTTTCGTACATCCAGGGCTTTCAGATTCAGGACCAGTTTATTATTCAGGATCAGGCTCTTACCGTAAACCACCACATCCGCCGAAAAGAGTTTCCCCCATTCTGATGCATCTTCCGGTCGCAGGTTGGCAGGGAACGCACCGGACAAAACATCCGACGGCGGAAGATCCATGATGCGGTTGATGGGATTAAAACCCCTGTCCTGAAAAACGCCATGGAGGGCCAGTTCAATGGGGGTGAGGGCGGGGTGAGCCGCTGCGTCCTGCCACCAGAATACCGCCACGGGCCCACGGGCTTCCGAAACCATGAACAGGACCCTGACCGACCGGTTAACGGTCTGGAAAATTCCCGCTTCCCTGAGCTTTTCAGCCACGGCGTTTTCATTGACCTTCATTTTTACAAAAACACTGTATCGGTTTCCCACCTGTTGTTCAGCCAGGATGTGAAAGTTCTCAATTTCCCGGTCTGCGCTGGGGATAATCTCATGTGCGAGGCTTTCGAAGTGTGTGACAACCGCTTGACTTCCCAACAGGCGAACCATGTAGTCCTCAGTCCCTTTGAGCAAGGCCATACGGATGGCATTTTTTTTTGCCTGAACCAGATTGCCTTTGACAATGGTCACCGTGCCGATGGCAAAGCGCTCTTTCTTTCCGCGCATATTTTCGGCAAACGCTGGTGAAAACAGCAGGCTGGAAACCAAAAAAGCAAAAAAGAAAGTGAGAAAGATCGGTTTTGTCTGGGTTTTTTCTCCTGTCATCTTAAGGTATTTATTCCTCGCAAGCCGGATACTGCACTTCATTTAGGATTTTTAAGGGCGGTCAATTCTTTTTTGGCCTCGATAACCAGATTCCCGTTGAGTTTAATTACCTGGTTAAAGGATTGTTCCGCGTCGGCAATTCGATCTGCGTTTTTGTAAGCCATGCCCATATAAAAATATGCTTCGGGAATATCGGTTTTCCATCGCAGCGCATCCTTGTAGCGCGCCTCCACCTGTTCCAGCCATCCAGAATTTTTTCGCAGGGTATAAATCTGCATAAAGCCCACGTAGGCGAGCGCTTTTTGTTCCCCGCTGCTTGCATCGTCTTTCGCTTTTCCCATGGCATGAAGCGCCATTTGGAATTCATTTTCCTTTCCATATACCAGCCCCAACCCCCGGTGAGCGGCGCTGTAGTAGGGGTCCAGTTGAAGGGCCAGTTCAAATTCCCTTCGGGCATCGCTATCGTAGTTTTTTTTAAGGAATTTAAAACCGCTTGACACATGATGGGCAGGGGTATCCAGGATTCCTTCAGGCGCCCTGGGAGTTTGAGAACAACCTTCCACAAAGAAGACCGCCAGCAGGGAAGCGGCAAGGGTTATGTAAAACATTTTTGTCGAGAGAGTGCCCATTGAACTGCCTCCGTAGATGACCATCTGGGTTGACCGGGCAAAAAAGATCAGCGTATGCCAAAGATCTCCCAAATAACGGAAATCGTGCTGACTGCTTTGGAATAGAAAATTAATGCTAAAAGGTCAAGCGCTTTCCGCCAGAAAATCACGAATCCTTGTTTCCGCCAGGGTCTTATCTTCAGGATCAATATGGATCATATGCGGTTCTGCTCTGAACCAGGTCATCTGGCGTTTTGCGTATCTTCTGGTATCCCGCTTAAGCGTCTCAGTGGCCGTTTCGAGGGACCACTCCCCTTGCAGGTATTTGAGGGTGTGGCGATAACCAATGGCTGACATGGATTTGAGGTGGGGGCCATACCCCTTTTTCATGAGGCCCGCCACTTCCGGTATGAGACCCCACGCCATCATTCTTTCACTGCGTGCGTTAATGCGGTCATAGAGTTGCTCTTTTTCCACCTTCAGGCAGAGTTTTAACGCCAGAAATTCCTGCTCGCCAAATTGATGCTGCTTCAGAAGTTCAGAGGATGGACGTCGGGTCTGGTAAAAAATTTCAAGCGCCCTGATAGTGCGAAGCCGGTCATTGGGGTGGATTGATAGGGCTCTTTCAGGGTCCCGTTCGGCCAGCTGTTGGTGCAGTTTCAAAGCGCCGTCACGATCACATTCAAGATTTAACCGTTCCCGAAGCGCCGGGTCTGAAGGGGGCAGTTCAACCAGCCCTCCCAAAAGCGATCTCATGTATAGCCCGGTGCCGCCCACCACAAAGCAGGGGACATTTTTTGCACAAATACCCTTTGCCAGCGGTAGGGCCATTTGTCGATAAATGGCCGCGTTGAAGTCCTCGTCGGGATCTACAACATCCAGAAGATGATGGATAACGCCACGTTGTTCCTCTGGGGTGGGTTTGGCGGTGCCCACATCCATGCCCCGGTATATCTGCATGGAATCGGCATTGATGACCTCGCCACCGAGAGAAAGGGCCAGTGTAACGGCTAGTCCGGTTTTTCCGCTGGCTGTGGGACCCCCGATAAGAATGATTTTAGGTTTTGAAGGGGCTGCCATGTGCTCTTCGAGACCATTTGTTTGCGAAATCAATGACGGTTATACAATCCTTTTGAACATCTTGTTCATTTCAAAGTAGGTGAATTTCTGGAAAATGGGCCTTCCGTGGGGGCAGTTTGTGGGCAGATCCATTTTTTTCAGCTCATGCATCAAATGGGTCATTTCGGTCAGCGTCAGGGGTTGTCCGGCTCGGATGGCGCCATGGCAGGCCATGATTTTAACGGCCTCGTCCGTCATATGGGTGCGATCCGGCGGTCCGCCTTCTTCCAGCTTTGAAATGAATTCCGAAACAAGGGTCTGCCAGTTGACATTTTTGAGCAGGGCGGGCACGGCTCGCAACAAAAACGTATTACCCCCGAAATGGTCCAGTTCAATGCCGAAATGAGAGAGCACATCGCCGTTTTCCAGGAGAATCCCTTTTTCTTTCAGCGAAAACTCCATTTCGTGTGGAATCAGCAGGTTCTGGACTTCAACCTTTGCCGAAAGAAGGGAGTCTTTAAGGTTTTCGTAAACGATTCTTTCATGGGCGGCGTGTTGATCGACGATCAGAAGGCCTTCCTTCATCTGGCACAATATGTACAGGTTCCCCAATTGCCCTATAATCTTGGGTGTTTCGGTGTCAACAAACGGAACGGGAGCGCTTTTGGGGGGCGGAAAGGGGGGTTGCGTTAGTGGCGGCGCCTGCGTCAGTGGCGGTTCACGGGTTTCGTTACCCTCTGCGATCATGGGTGCCGGAGGTGTTGTTCTAGAAGGGGTACTCTGGGTTTTGTAGGGCTGTGAGGTGCCTGAAAAACCGTGGGAAGCGGGCGTCAGGGTTTTATTGACAGCGGCGGCAATGGCGCTGAAAATCCTCTGGCCGTTTTGAAATTTTATTTCCTGTTTGGTGGGATGTACGTTCACATCAATTTGGCCCGGGTCAATGGTGATGAAAACAAGGGCCTGGGGATACCTCCCCTTCATCAGGCGTTGACCGTACCCCTCTATGATGGCTTTTGTTACAAACCGGTCTCTGATATTCCGACCATTTACGTAAACGAACAATCGGTCGGCCCTTTTCCTGGCAAAATCCGCTGGGGCGGCATGGATCGCAACATGGAGATCGTCCTGTTGGTTTTCACTACTCAGTATGGATTGGCCGGCCGTCCTGCCCATGAGATGAGAGAGACGCAAATGGGGTTTCTGGGATGCGGGGAGATGGAGAATCTCCTTTTGGCCCTCTTCCAGGCGGAAGGAAATGGTCGGAAAAGGCATGGCAGCCCTTAAAACCGTATCCACAATGTGGTTCATTTCCGTGCGCGGGGTTTTCAGGAATTTGCGCCGCGCCGGTATATTAAAAAACAGGTCCCTTATTTCCACAATGGTACCGGGCGGGGCGCCCACTTCCTCGATGGCCAGCAGTTTCCCGCCGGAGATCCTGACCCGGTTTCCCAGAAGTTCTTTTTGAGGCAGCGATGTGATCTGCATACGGGAAACCGAACACATGCTGGGGATGGCTTCTCCTCTGAATCCAAAAGATGTGACCGCCGAAAGATCCGAGGCTGTTCTGATTTTGCTCGTGGCGTGTCTTTCAAAACACAGAAGAAGATCGTCTCTGCCCATGCCGATGCCGTTGTCCGCGACTTTGATGAGGCCTTTGCCGCCCCTTTCGGTCTTGACTGAAATTCTAGAGGCTTTTGCGTCGATGCTGTTATCGATTAACTCCCTGACAATGGAAGCGGGTCTTTCAATGATCTCGCCCGCGGCAATCTGGGAAGCGACTTTCTCCGGGAGAATCCTGATGGTGTTCATAGGTAGAGGAGTTTTTCATCCACATCGAAATGAGGGCTGGTGGCGGCTGCTTTAAAAATCCTGGGGGGAAAGGACCGTTTCCCCTTGGCCATGAGAAGATTTTGAGTGCCCATGGGGTCATAGTGCAGGCAGGGGGACGATTGAGGGTGCTTTAAAAAGTCATAAACCAACCGGCGGGAAAGGTCTACCATGGCGGCAAGATATTCATGGAAAACACGTCCCCGCATGCCCTTGGTTTCAAAGAAAAGGTTGCGGGTTGTGTAAATGTAGTCCGAAAATTTGACGGTCTGGGTGAAAACACGTTTTTTGGTTTTAAGCCGGTTTTTTTTCTTCCCGCCAAGGAGCTGCAACAGATCGTCACACACCTGGTGGTCCATGTTGAGGACGCCGTTGGCAATACTGGTATAGCCGGTCCCGATCAAATAATCGGATCGTATCTCCCAGAACAGATGCCCCATCTTTCCTTTGCCCGGGTAGGCGCCGATAAGATTCGGAATAAAATAGTTATGGGCAATCACATCCGCAGCCAGATGTGATAAAAAGCCCAGGGCGTAGGACATTTCCCGATCGTCCTTTACATCGCTCAAGAACCTGAAGCCCCCCTCCCAGTTGTGGGGAGCCCCTGAGCGTTTCTTTTTCCCTTTTCCGATAAAGAAATCGGCGGAAAGGGATCCGTAGAGATATTCAATGGGGAAGGCGGTAATGGTTCTTCCGATGGAAGGGAGTAGTTGAGAGGCGGCGTCAAGAGAACCCAGCGCAATGGCGGTGTGAACGCCCGGCCCCCATGCAAAGGCGTTTTCGGGGCTTAGAAACTGGAAGACGAGATAGCCGGTAAAAAAAACCACGAACTTCAAGAAAAAGACCATAAATTTAAAAACCTCTTGGAATTGCTGCGTTTTGAGGTTTCCCCGTGAAAGGAAAAATCAAAGAATTCAGCCCCAGCGAGACCATCGTAACACAATGCTTTAAGGGCCTCAATGGTTTAGTGTTCATGCGGATACCAAAAAATCGTGAAGATCACAGTTAACTCCCTAAAATAAGACGGTACTTTTTTCTGTCAAGGGTCCCCCTTCTTCCGGGATAGCGCCGGACTTTCGTTTGCCTTGACACCTGGCCATCGGTGGGTTACATGTCCTCAGGTGGTGATCAGGTTCAGGGCTGAAATGAGAAAAATGACAATGCTCCTCAAAATGTTTAAAATGGCCGCATAGAAAAATGGTGCCCCAACCCATATCCATTAACCTCCCCGTGGAAGAAAGGATCGCCTGGGCCGACTCCTGCTTTCGAGGATACAGGGCCCTTTTTCTGAAAGACGAGAAAATTCCCGCTCTTCTCACCCGGTTTAAGTCCGCCGCCAGCGCTTCCGGGCAGGAGATGAAAGAGAATGGCGTGGTGGCCTTGTGCAGGGAATGCGACCAGGAAGAGGGCGGTTCCTGCTGCGGAAAAGGGCTCGAAAACAAATATGACGCCTGGCTCCTTCTGATTAACAGGCTTCTGGGTGTGGATCTTCCCAAGGATCGCCAGCAGGCGGACGGCTGTTTTTTTCTGGGTGAAAAGGGCTGCACGTTGATGGCGCGGCATGTGATCTGTATTAACTATATGTGCAAAAAAATAACAAATGACATTCGACCCTCCGCCCTAAACGCCCTTCGAGAAATGGAAGGGGAGGAAATTGAGTGTCTTTTCATGTTGAATGAACAGGTTAAACGCGTGCTTAAAAAATGGACGAGTCGACAAAAAACAGCCTGAAAACTCTCGCCCGGTTCTTTGACGCCCGGCAGGTGGGGGATGTGGGCCCTTTGGGGTTCAGGCGCTCCACGAACCTGTGCAACCTTCTGGCCTGTGCAGAACGCTTGATGGCGGAGAACATCATTTCCCCGGGTCGGAACACTTTTATGGACCTGGGATGTGCCGATGGCAGGGTGAGCCTTTTCTTCAGCTATCTGATGCGAATTTCCGTCGGTGTTGAGCTGGATGAGTGGACGCTGGATGAATATGACCCGCTTCTAGGGGAACTGCTGGAAGCGTTGGAGGCGGCGGGGATGGCGCCGCCAAATAAAAATGTCCACCTGTTTCATGGAGACGCAACGGATGATGCGGTTCATGACCGAATTGTTCACGAAACAGGCCTGGATCTTGTCGATTTCGATTTTTTTTACACCTACCTGATCATGCATGAGGAGTTTGCGCACATGCTGGCGGAAAAAGCAAAGAAGGGCGCTGTATATATGGTTTACGGACTTCACAAAATCATGCCCCGCTATCCGGGGTTTCGGCTCATGGAAGAGTTCAGCCCCATGGAAGGGGTTTTGGCCCTCTATGAGAAAACATAAGGAATTTCCAGCTGAAAGGGGAAACCGGAATAGAATGGATATCACATTTTTGGGAACCGGCGCCGCGTGGGGGGTGCCTGAAATGAACTGCAATTGCGCCATCTGCTGTGAGATGAGAGCCAAACAGGAACGGCGGGACCGCACTTCCATCCTTTTAAGTGAAGATGACAGCACCTTGCTCGTTGATTGCGGGCCCGATGCCAAAGAGCAGCTGTCCCGCAACGGGGTTAAAAAAATCGATGCCGTTCTGATCAGCCATGAACATAACGATCACTACATCGGGCTGGACGAGCTTTTTGTATACAAACGGGTGTTGCCCCAGGAAGATTTTTCTCCCATTCCGGTCTATTTGACACACAAAACACATGAAGTGGTTGAAGCCAGGTTCGCCTATCTGGAAAAACTGGGGGTGATCCGTTTCGTGGAAATCGAACCCGGGAAATGGTTTGACCAGGGCCCGTTTCGGGTCTTCCCCTTTAAAACGGACCACGGAAATTTCGCCAGGGGCTCGGTGGGGTTTGTGATTCAGGGTCGGGATCGTTCAGACAGCAAAATGAAGCTTCTGTACACCTCCGATTTTGCTGATATTCCGGATATGCCGGCAGAGCTGGTGGGGTGTGATGTTTTGATCATGCAGTCTTTCTGGCTGAATGAACCCATTGACAACCGGCCGAGCCACATGAGTTTCCAGAACGCCATCCAATACATCAAAAGGCTCAAGCCCCGAAAAGACATTTTTCTGGTCCACATGGGGGATGCGGACAGGGTTCCGGGGGACCCGGCGAACCACATGGCCAAAAAATATGAACCCAGAGATCCCCTGAAACCGCCCCATGGGGAGCAGCCATACCCCATCCCCGGAAGCCAGGCCCAATGGCAGGAAACCGTAGATCAAATCCTTTTGGACCATGGTGTGCCATATGCCGTTACCGTAGCACACGATAACCTGACGGTCCGGGTTTGATTTGTAGTGTGGGGAGGCCCTAACCCCTGAAAAAGGGATTGAATTTCCTTTCCTGACCGATGGTGCTGTGGGGGCCGTGACCCGGATAAACGCGCAGTTCGTCGCCCAGGGGGAAGATTTTTTCAACAACACCCTGGATCAATTGCGGGTGGCTGCCGCCTGGGAAGTCCGTCCGTCCGATGGAACCGGCAAACAGGGTATCCCCGGTGAACACGGCTCCCGGTGCATGAAAGCAGACGCCTCCGGCGGAATGGCCCGGGGTGTGGATCACCGACAGGGAGAATTTCCCCAACGCGATTTCCTGACCTTCAAACAGGTCTCCGTCGGAAGGAAAGCCCAGAGCGCCCGCATCCAGGGGGTGTATCCATACGGGGGCTTTGGTGATTTTTTTCAACTCCCCGGCACCCCCCACATGGTCCACATGACCGTGGGTGATGAGGATATAACGGATGTTAAGCCCTAGTTTGGAGATCTCCGTCACAATGCGAACGGCTTCATCGCCAGGGTCGATCACCAGACCTTCTTTAGTCTGGTCGCAACCCAGAATATAACAGTTGGACTGATAGGAGCCCACCGCGAGTTGTCTCAACATTTTGTTTACCTCGATTTAGTCATTTTCATGGCATACGCCGCAGCGGACACACTCTCCCACCTTGCAGATATTCGATAACCGGCCCTCAAGTGCCAGGCGGTATTCCGTTTGGAGATGCCTCTTAGTAATTCCGTGATCAATAAAATCCCACGGAAGCAGTTCATCCAGATCTTTCGGGCGGTACACAAAAAAATCAGGGTTTATCTGGGAAAGCTGCATGGCTTTCTTCCAGTTACCATTCAATTTGTGGGCGCCTTTAAGTATGGTGCCGACCCGCCTGTCCCCAAGTGAGAGCAAGGCCTGAATATAGGCCCATTTGGGAACGTCTGAATTGACCACAATTCCGCCGGATTTAACAAGCGTTTTTTTCAACCGTTGTTGCTTTTTTTTTAGCGACCCGACCTCCTCCATGGGAAACCACTGAAACGGGGTAAAGGGTTTTGGGATGAAACAATTGACACTGAGTTTAATACGGCCTATTTTTCCCCTGGCGGCCGATTCCTTGACCATCCGGTGCTTGATCCTTTTAACCAGTTCGGTAATTTCATCACCATCACGGGAAGTTTCGGTGGGAAGCCCCATGAGGAAATAAAGCCTGATGGAAAAATCGCTTTTACCCGCGATCATGCGCACGGCGCCAAGAATCTGCTCCTCCGTCAAATGCTTGTTGATGATGTTTCGAAGTCTCTGGCTTCCGGCCTCGGGCGCAATGGTGATGGTTCTTTGACCGGATTCTTCCAGATGTTCCAGAAGCTTTCCGCTCAGCTTTTCGGCCCTCAGGGATGAAACGGAGAACCTGCCCCCGTTGTGGCAAATCGTGCCGATCACTTCCTCTATGCCCGGTGCGTCCGATACGGCGGGGCTCACCAGACCGACCTGGGAACACCTTTTGAGGGCTTCTCTAGCGCCTTCGTGAAGTTTGGCTTCTTCGTAAACCCGCGGGGGTCGGTAAACATACCCTGCCGCACAGAAACGGCATGCATGACCGCAACCCCTGCCCACTTCCATGAGGACCCTGCTGCCGAATTCCGTGTCCGGCGTGGTAATGCACGAAAGGGGCATTCCCGTATCCGTAAATCCCCCTTTTGGAGAATGGACTGCCTGCACTTTCTCCGGCACATCTTTTTCCGAAGGGGTAAAATGCGAAAGTGTGCCGTTTTTTTTGTATGCCACGTCGTAGAGGGAGGGTGCGTAAAGGCCCGGCACGTTCTTCGCCAGGTAAAGGAGTACATCCCTTCTTTTGAAAGGTTGTCTTCCAGATTCCAGGAAGGCATCCACGAATGGTTCCAGATTTTGCTCAGCCTCGCCCAGCAGGAAAAAATCCACAAAGGGTGCTAGTGGCTCCGGGTTCAGAAATGAAGCAACTCCTCCTGCCATGACAAACGGGCTTTCTTCCGGTCTTTCCTTTGAAAGGAGTGGAATCTTCCCCATTTCCAACATTTGCAGAACATTGGGGTAATCGTTTTCAAAAGAAATTGAGAAGGCCGCCAGATCAAAATTAGAAAGCGGTGTTTGTGACTCCAGGGAAACAAGGGGTCCCCGGGACCGGAGGTAGAGGGCCATTTCCTGACCTTCGGGCAGGAAAAACCGTTCAGCCACCACATCCGTTCTTTGGTTCAAAATCCGGTAAACAATCTGGACGCCCAGATTCGACATGCCCAATCGATAATGGTTGGGAAATGCCAGCGCAACGGAAACCTTCCCCCCCCAATCTTTTCGAATGGTGCCCTTTTCTTTTGCCAGAACAGTTCGGTACAGGGCTGTGATGTCGTCAGGCACGGCTCATAAACCCTTTCGATACCAGCATGAGCATGGTATATCCATCCGGATCAGCGGCTAATCCGCTTTCGCCCGAAGAAAAGTGGGGTAATCGAGACCGTCCTTAATCCGGAATTTATCAAAAAAGCTTTTTTTCTTTTTCTTCTCAAATTTTTGTTCATAGGTGTTATCGGGATTTGATCCCAATCTGGCAAAGGTGGGCGTGTCGAGACATACGCCATCTTTTTTCACGGTCCATTCGTCTTCAATATCTTCAATGGTGACATTTCTCAAATTGACCACATTATCATAATCCTGAATGGATTTCTTCTGAACTTCGGTGTTTAATTCCACCACGCGGCCAGTGGCCTTTTTTTCTTCCAGACCATCTATTCCGGTTGCGACCACGGTGACCTGAATTTCATCTCCCATGTTGTCATCATAAACAAGACCCCAGAATACCTCTGCTTCCTTTGCTTCTTCCTTGATATAACTTGAGGCTTCATCCACTTCTTCCATGGTCATATCGGAAGGGCCGGTCAGGTTCATCAAAAGGCCTTTTGCACCCTCAATGGAAATATCTTCCAAAAGCGGGCTGTTGATGGCCTGCTGGGCTGCATCAACGGCTCTTTGTTCTCCCGATGCTCTGCCCATGCCCATGATGGCCGTTCCATTTCTGGACATCACCTTCCTCACATCGGCAAAATCAAGGTTAATGAAGCCGCTGCTCATGATCAGATCCGAGATCCCCTTGACGGCCTGAAGCAGAACATCATCCGCTTTGGCGATCAGGTCCTTAAAAGAGGTCGTTTTTTCTCCAATGGTCTTGAGTCGTTCGTTGGGGATGACAATAATGCTGTCAACTTCGTTCTTGAGCTGTTCGATGCCTTCCAGGGCCTGTTTCATCCGTTTTTCACCTTCGAACTTGAAGGGCTTGGTGACAACCGCCACCGTAAGCGCATCGTTTTCTTTACTTTCCCGGGCCGCCACGGGGGATGCGCCGGTTCCCGTTCCACCGCCCATTCCGGCTGTGATAAAGACCATGTCGGATTTATCCAGCGCTTCCCGGACCTCATGAAGACTTTCTTCGGCGGAGGATCTGCCGATTTCCGGGTCCGCGCCGGCACCGAGACCCATGGTGATTTCGGGTCCCAGTTGAATTTTCCGGGTGCAGGATGATCGATCAAGATCCTGGCAATCCGTGTTGGCCACAACAAATTCCACCCCCCGAAGATCGGAATCGATCATGTTGTTGATGGCATTTCCGCCAGCGCCGCCAATACCCAGAACCTTAATTCTGGCATGGTAGGCCCCCTTTTCCACTTCATCGACAAATTCGAATTTCATTGCTCCCTCCTTTTTCTCAAAAGTTAAACAATATCTTTAAACCATCTTTTCATCCTGGCTATGACCATATTGAAAATATTTGAATCCCGAATCCTGAACTTCTTTTTTTGATGGTAGGTTTTGGCGCCGTACAGAACAAGTCCCACGGCTGTGGCATACATGGGTTTGTTAATCAGATCCACAAGGCCGTTGATGTCTTGAGGATACCCCACCCGGGCCGGGGCGTTGAATATCTGTTCGGCCATTTCGCTGATGCCGGGGAGTTCGGCGGAGCCTCCTGTCACCACCACCCCCGAGCTGGCAAGCTCATCGTATCCCGAATGGACCAACTCCTGGTAAATCAGGGTGAATATCTCTTCAACTCTCGGTTCCAGGATTTCTCCCAGGATTTGTCGGGACAGCGTCCTCGGCTTTCTACCGCCGACCCCCGGGACTTCAATGGTTTCATCCTTCCCGATCATGGATGAAAGGGCGCTCCCGTACTTGATTTTTATTTTTTCGGCTTCCAGTTTGGGTGTTCGGAGGCCCACTGCAATATCGTAGGTCAGGTTATCCCCACCGAGAGCCAGAACCGATGTGTGCTTGATGGCGCCCTTGGAAAACAGGGCCAGATCGGTTGTTCCACCCCCGAAATCGATCAGTGCCGCGCCCAGATTACATTCTTCTTTTGAAAGGACCGCTTCGCTTGATGCCAGGGATTCCAGTACAATGTCGTACACGTCCAGCCCGGCCCTGTTGGCGCATTTGATGATATTCTGCGCGGAGGTCACCGCACCGGTAACGATGTGGACTTTTGCTTCCAGGCGGACGCCGGACATTCCCAAGGGGTCCACGATGCCGTCCTGGTCGTCAACAATAAATTCCTGAACCAGCGTATGGATCACTTCGCGATCCATGGGAACCGCCACTGCGCTTGCGGTTTCGATGACCCGCTCGATATCCTTTTTTGTGACCTCTTTCTCCTTGAGGGCAATGATGCCCGGTTTGTTGACCCCTTCGATATGCCCGCCTGCGATTCCGGCATACACAGATCCGATTTCACAGCCGGCCATGGTTTCCGCCTCTTCTATGGCCGCCTTGATGGAATTCACGGTATTTTCAATGTTGATGACCACGCCTTTTCTGAGACCATCCGAGGGGTGACTTCCCATGCCGATGATTTCCAGGCCATCAGCGCGAACTTCCCCCACCACCGCACAGATTTTGGTGGTTCCGATATCCAGGCCTACAATAATGTCCATGCCCATAAAAAATTACCCCATTTCGCCTGTTTTAACCTGATTCCTTTTAAAAGAGACAACCGCGCCATCCACATGGTTCAGATCAATCTGGGTCACAAGATCGATTTTTCCTGATTCGTTTAAATGTTTTGTTACCTGTTTCAGCCCTTCCATATCACGTGCCGGGTTCTGCCATGAAATGTTGATGGCAGCCTGGATATGATTGAAATATAAAGAAATTGCGCCATTTCTATCCAGATGTATTTCAGACAGGTTCTGAAGGGACCAGCAGTCTTCTTCCCCCTTCAGCGCGCTCAACACATGAAGGGTTTGGCTCAGTTTTTTCTCTTGGCTGGTTTCCGTTCCCGAAAGACCCGTGAGGATGGGGAAATCCATTTCCTCATCGGGCAGGACCGGTTTAAACAACTGCCCCTGTCCGTTCATGTAAAACAGCTGATCCATCAAGACCAGCATTACCGGTTCCTGTTTTTCCACCTGCACGATCAGGGTGTGCGGAAACCTTCTTTCCACCGTTGCTGTCCGGACCCATGGATGTTTCTCTATCTTTCTTCTCAACGATTCAAGCTTGAGACTCAGCAATCCCCGCTCCGAAGTCAGTCCGCACATTTGAAGCAGTTCATTTTTCATGCCCTCGTCAGCCCCGAGAATTTCCACGTTCTCCAGTTTCATATAGGGCGAGGTGAGCAGGTAGTTGTAAAACATGACGAACGTCAGGCTGATCACGGTCAAAACCGATAGGAATGCAAATACCTTCAGCGTTCCTGACCCGATG
>Ga0233437_1003970_pt1 | contig 18305 bp, 10 predicted proteins | sample SI_122_August201_FD_182714 | JGI IMG/M metagenome (GOLD analysis project Ga0233437, IMG submission 182714) | Seawater microbial communities from Saanich Inlet, British Columbia, Canada - SI_122_August2016_200_MG | ecosystem: Environmental > Aquatic > Marine > Inlet | place: Canada: British...
TTTCCAACATTCCATTACTCCAATACTCCATTGAGTTCACTACTTATGAAACAGCCAAACTCTTAACAAAGATAAAAACTTCTCAATAATAATAGGCTTAGCAAGATAATCGTTGGCACCGGCTGCAATACATTTATCTCTATCGCCTTTCATGGCTTTGGCAGTTAAAGCAATAATGGGTAATTTCTTATACTTTTCCTGCTTTCTGATCCTTCTCATAGCCTCATAACCATCCATTTCAGGCATCATAATATCCATCAGTACCAAGTCGATATCTTGGTTTTCCTCTAATTTTTCGAGTCCTTGCTTACCGGTTTTTCCAATTATCACTTTCATGCTGTTATCCTCAAGAATACTTGAAAGAGCAAAAACATTTCTCATATCATCATCGACGAGAAGGATTTTTTTACCCTCCAGAATTACTTCTTTATGGTGAATAGTAGCTTCAAGCATTCGTTGTTTTTCTTCAGGCATTTCAGATTCAACCTGATGGAGAAACAATGTTGTCTCAGATAATAATCTTTCAAACGAATATGCACCTTTTAAAATAATGCTATTAGCGTATTTTTGCAATTTTTCATTATCATCCTTAGATAGTTCAGTGCCTGTGTAGATTATTATTGGGAGATTATAAATAGTTTTACTTTTTCTGATTCTCTCCAAAATTTCGAAGCCGCTTATATCTTCTAAACCCAGGTCAAGTATCATACAATCAAATTTTTCGGAATTCAATTTTTCGAAAGTTTCTTTTCCTGTTTCAACGGCAACAGGCAAAATATTATCATCTTTAATAAGTTCAACAATACTTTTACGGATTATCTTGTCATCCTCAACAATTAAAACTTTCTTAAGAGGTTTGGAAATAAGTTTTTTTATCTTTTTAAATGCTTCATCAAGTTTTTCGCTATTAACAGGTTTTGTTAAATATCCAATCGCACCTAATTTCATAGCTTCAATGGATTTGTCGCTTGCTGTAATAAAATGAACCGGAATATGTCGTGTTTTTGGATTATCTTTTAATCTTTTCATAACTGTATAACCATCAATACCCGGAAGTCCAATGTCGAGAATTATCGCTGAAGGTAAATAGTATTCTGCATAATGCAAACCCGTTTCACCGCTTAGAGCAACAATGCTTTTAAAACCTTTTTCCTCAGCAAGACTACGAAGCACCTTACAAAAATTAATGTCATCCTCAATAATAAGAATAAATTCATCACCAGGTGTTAGATTATCTTTATCATCTTCAATTCCTGGAGATTTAATTGACTTAGGTGTAACATGTATTAACTTTTTAACCTCAGGGATCGATTCTTTTTTCGATGTTTCAATTTTCTCTTTAAGAGTTATTTTAGTTGTAGAAACCAGCTTTTTTTCATTCTCTGCAATAACTGCTTCTATTGAAAGGGGAAGATATAAAGTAAATATAGATCCTTTTCCTTCTGTGCTGTTTAAATGAATTTCGCCACCAAGAAATTCCGAAAAACTTTTTGAAATAGTTAATCCCAAACCGGTACCACCATATCTTCGGCTTGTTGTGCCGTCGGCTTGATGAAAAGCATCAAAAATAGATTCCAATTTAACTTTTGGAATACCAATTCCTGTGTCGATTACAGATAAAGCAATGCTGTTTTTAGGTGTTAAATTACTATTACTAAATTTGATTGATTCATCAGGTTTGTGAACCGAAAGTGTAACGCTACCTTTAGGAGTAAATTTTATTGCGTTCGACATCAGGTTTTTAATAATTTGATGAACACGTTGAATATCTGTAGGAATTTCTTTAGGAACATCTTTATCAATATTAATTATTAGTTCGATACCTTTTTCGGAAGTTAGAGGTGAAAATGATTTATTAATAAAATCTTTTAATTCCTCAAAGTGTATCATATCAATATTCAGTTCCAACTTTCCTGCTTCAACTTTTGAGAGGTCGAGTATTTCGTTTATTAAATTCAAAAGGTCAGCACCCGATGAATTGATGGTTTTTGCATAATCGATTTCCTTATTACTAAGTTTGTTATTCTTATTACCGGAAAGTAATTCGGATAACACAAGTATGCTATTCAATGGTGTTCTAAGCTCGTGGGACATATTGGCAAGAAATTCCGATTTATACTTACTTGCTGCTTCCAAATCTTTAGCTTTTTGAATAATCTCCATTTGAGCCTTATTCAATTCCCTGTTTTTTACCTTAATATCATCACGTTGAATTTCAAGGGCTTTAGTCCTTTCCTCAAGTTCTTCATTTGTAACGCGTAATTCTTCTTGCTGTTGTTGTAAATTCCCCTCAGAAATCTTCAATGCTTTAGTTTGTTCTTCAAGTTCTTCGTTAGTTTGTCGTAGTTCTTCCTGTTGAACAGTTAATTCATTAGCCTGAATTTGTGTTTGTTCAAGAAGTTTTTGAACTTTGGCATGCGATTGTGCCGAATTAATAGCCACAGCAATACTCTCAACACACATATCAATAAACATTTCCTGCAATTTTGTAAAAGGGGAAAATGAGCCTATCTGAATAACGCCAATTAATGTATCCTCAAAAATAAAAGGAGCAATAAGATAATGATCGGGAATTTTTTTATTGATACTATAATTATACTCAGGAGCATCGGAACTGATATTGGATATAATTATTTTTTCTTTTTGTTTTGCAACCTGCCCTACAAGCCCGTCACCAATAGCAATTTTAGTGAATTTTACTTCAATGTCTTTAAAAGCATAACTTGCATCAAGAGTGAGAATATTTTCTTCATCAACGAGATAAAGTAAACCAATCTGTATGTCAAGATATTTGACAAGGAATGAAACTATTTCATCAGTAAGTTCCGAAATTCTTTTTTCACCACTGATTTTAGTTTCGAGATTATTAATTCCTGTCTTCAACCAATCCTGATCTTTAATTTCTTTTGAAGTTTCCCTCAAAGTTTTTGTCATCTCAAACAATGAAATGCCGAGAGTATCTTTTTCGCTACGGGGAACAACATCTGCAGTGTAATCACCTTCTGCAATCTTATTTGATTGATTAACTACACCCTTAAAGCTTTCAATCATCTGATTCATCGACTTTCCCAAAACATCTTCCTCACTTCTGATCTCGACACTTCTGCTATAATCGCCCAAAGCAGCCGATTGACTAACATCAGCATAAGACTGCAAGGATTTAACAAGCCGGTTAAAAGTATTGGTCATATCGCCAATTTCATTTTTGGGTGCTCTGATTTCTTTATTTTTCAATTGGCCTACAGCTACCTCTTTTGCCCAAACCGAAATTTTCTTAATTGGATTTACAAACCAACGTGTTACTAAAATTGATATAAAAAATACTATCACAAATGTAACAAAGAAAGAAATCTTCGCAATGTCTGATAAATCACGAGCATACACAAATGCTTCATTATGATGGACGTTTTCAATCAATGCCCAATAAACTCCAAAATCTTCAAGGAAATCAATATTTCGATAAATTCCAAGGACGTTTTTACCATTATCATCTAAATAATTTGTTACAATCCTTCCTTTTTTTAACTCCGGTTTTGACACATAAGGATTGTTCTTTTTATTAATATACGTCAACCATTCATTGGATTTATCATTATTTGATTTATGGTTTAATATTGCCGAATCACTAACAAATCTTGAGCCTGATCTATAAAGTAAGTCTTTTCCAATAAGATAAGATTCACCGGTTTCGCCTATTGCGGCATTACCCATAATAATGTCATTAATTTTATCCATTGTGATTTGAACAGCCAAAACACCTATTTCTTCCCCGTTTTTATCATGAATGACTTGTCCGAAAAAGCCTGATAATTTGTTCATTGAAGGTTCATAAAATTCCAGGTCGGAAAATATCATTTTTTTGTCTTCCAATATTTTTTTACAAGTTTTTGCAAAAAGAGTATTCGCATATTCTCCACGAAATAAATTAGTACCTAAATCATTTTCATTTTTAAGGCTAAATAATACATTCCCTTTAGAATCTATATAATAAATATCATAAAATCCTTCTTTATTAACGGCTCTTGAGAAATTTTTATTTAAGGCTTTTGTGTCTTCACTCCAATTGTCGATATGTACAAATTCTTTTAAGGATTTATTATCTTGTTCATATCGTTTTTTTAATGACTCAAGAAATTTAATATTTGAGCCTTGATTTGATTCGTAATTGAGAAAATCAACAATATCTTCAAAAAAAGAAGTGATATATTCAACTCTCAATTGAGATGTTGTCATCAATGCTTTTTCGTTGACAACAGTAAGCCCAACATAAGAATTAACATAATTCAAATAGCTTAACACGCCAAGTGGAATTATCGAAATTGTTAGAAACCATATTAAAAGAGATTTACCTACACCAATATTGGAAATCGTTTTAAAAGGGTGTATGATTTTTGAAAAAACCGTTTTCTTATTCTTTGATGATTCTGTCATAAATATTTTCGTAAAAATAGTTTTTGCATCTTATCTAAGGATAAATAACTTTGCGATCAATCTTTATTGACTTATTATCAAATGCTTACTGAAAATTTCTCAATCGTATTATATAACTCTTCAGGATTAACAGGTTTGCTAATATAATAATCCATTCCAACTGCAAGACATTTTTCTTTATCGCCTTTCATAGCATGAGCTGTCATAGCAACAATAGGAGTATGGATTTTTTCTGATTTTTCATATTCCCGAATTTGTTTTGTTGCTTCAAAACCATCCATCACAGGCATTTGAACATCCATAAGAATTATACTAAATCTCTCTTTCTTTGTTTTTTCAACTGCTTCTTTTCCATTTACCGCAATTGATACTTTATATCCTTTTCTTCCGAGTAACTGAATAACAATTTTACGATTAATAATTTGATCTTCTACTAGTAAAACTGAAAGTTGACTACCATCTTTTTGAATTTCTTCTTGCTGCTTCTTTGCAATATCCGAAACTTCTATCTCATCACTAAAAATACTTATTAAAAGATTTTTAAGATTGTTTTGCAAAACAGGTTTTGCAATTACGTGCTTAATTTCGGACATTGAAAATTCTTTGCTTTCGGTTATAGATTTATCAGGAACCATAAGCACAATAACCGGTGTTTTATCCTTAGATAAAAGCTTATTAATTTTTTCTTTTATATTCACTCCATCAACAGAATCAATGTAGTAGTCAAGCATAAAAACATCATATTTCTTACCTGATTTTTCTGCAAGACTAATTGATTTTATTGCTTCATCTGATGAAAAGGCAATATCAGAATTAATCTTCCATTCTGTCAAAATATCATTTAATGCTATTGAACTTTCTTCACAAGAATTAACGATAAGAATATTAATTTCTTCATTATTTTTATTCAATTCGATTTTCCCTGGTTCAGTTTTTTGTTTTCCCTTTTTCAGAGGTAAATCAAAATAAAAGGTACTTCCATCTCCAATTTTACTTTTTGCATCAATTTGCCCACCCATCATTTCAACAAGTCGTTTTGAAATAGTCAGTCCGAGGCCTGTACCTCCATGTTTCCTGGTAGTTTCTCTTTCAGCCTGACTATATAATTCAAATAAATTATTGATTTGTTCTTTTGCAATACCAATTCCTGTGTCGGAGACAGAAAAATGAAGATTAAAATTGTTATCAGAAATCTCTTTGGCAGAAATATTCAATGAAACGTTCCCTTTTTTAGTAAATTTTATGGCGTTACCAATTAAATTAATTAGTATTTGTCTTATCCTAAGCGGATCGCCAATAAAAACATCAGGAAGTGAGGGTGAAATATTACATATAAATTCCAATTTATCACGGAAAAATTTCACTGATAAAAGCTTAACAATTTTTTCAATTAATTCGCGGATACTAAATTCAATTTCTTCAAGATCAATTTTATCAGCTTCAATTTTAGAAATGTCAAGTATTTCGTTAATAATTTCAAGTAAGGATTCGCCGGAGTTTTTAATATCTACAATACGTTCGAATTGAATTTCAGAAAGATCACCATCCATTAATGATAATTCAGCTAATCCGATTATGCCGTTTAGAGGTGTTCTGATCTCATGGCTCATACTTGCCAAAAAAGAACTTTTCACTAATGTAGCTTCTTCAGCAATACCTTTAGCTTTATTCAATTCTTTTATTGTATTCTCTAATTCTTTAGTAGTTTGCTCAAGTATATGTTTTTGCTTGAAGAAATCAATAAATGCCTTGATTTTACTTCTAAGCATTTCAATATCAAGAGGTTTGTATAAATAATCAACCGCTCCTGTTTGATATCCTCTAAAGATATTTTTTCTTTCGTTGCTTATTGCAGTTACAAAAATTATCGGAATATGTTTTGTTCTTTCGTTTGAACGCATAATCTCAGCAGTCTCAAAACCATCCATCTCCGGCATCTGAACATCCATTAACACTAAAGAAAAATCATATTCAAGCATCAATCCCAGAGCTTCATTTCCAGACTTTGCTTTAACAATGTTTAACTCAGGGCTTTCAATTATTCCTTCAAGTGTTAAAAGGTTTTCTTCCCTATCATCAACTATTAAAATATTAAATTTATTCTGCGAATCCATAATCTATTTGTTTTCAAGTATTTTTCATTATCTACAATTGACCTACCTAAAAATACAGATAAGCTGCTATTTCATAAAGAATGCAAGATACAACAATATTTCTCAACGAACTTAATTTTATTTAAAAAAAATATTCTTTCTTACTAAAATGATGAATTGGGGGATATAGGGAATAAGGGAAGACAGAGAGACGAAGAGACGGAGTGGTGGAAAGATGGAGTGATGGAAAACCTGTCTGTCTGTCATAGCTTTAGCAAAGGAAGAAAATCCGAAATCTATTTTCCGGTTTATGATTTTAAAGCACACAATACCAAAGCATAGCTAAGATATTTATCTAAGAATGTCCCTTTTTCCTTTTTAACTTTTGAGATATCATTTTTCTTTTTTATACGTAAGATTTTCTTTATTATAGCAATAGGACTAATAAGTTTTAATGAATAATAAATTGAACCTCCGATAAAAAAGAATTCTTTCACGTCTAATTCTTTACATATTTTTTTGAATTCCTTTCTTGTGTAGGGATATTCTTCTCCAAATTTCCATGTTCCGATTTTCTGAGAAATATACTTATACAAGCGATATGGATAATTATTTTTATTTGGTACTGAAATAAAAGTCATTCCATTGGAATTAATCAAATCAAAATGGGTTTTGTTAATTGTTAATCTGTCGGGATAAATAAAATGTTCCGATAATCCGAAACTCATCGAAATATCATATTTTTCAAAATATTGCTCCGGCAAATTTAAGGCATCAACACAAATAAACTCAGCTTCAAGTTTATGCCTGTCGAAAAATTGTTTTGAACGTTCAAGAGCTTTGGTCGAATAATCAAGAATTGTAACCTTAGCTCCCCGCTTTGCCATCAAAGCAGCGTGAGGGCCAATTCCGGCACCGACTTCAATAACATTTAATCCTTCGTAAGATTTAAAACGTTCTAATATTATTTGATCCATTCTATGAAAACGAATACTTTTTTCTTCAACTTCCAGATAATAAAGATCTTCTTCATAAGAAAAATCTTTTTCCCACATCACATCCCACAATTCAGGTGTATTCTTTTTCATCTATAGTAATTTAAAAATTAAAATTTTGAGGCTAAGGTAGGAAAAAATTAATACTATGGATGAAATTATATAATTGAATAATATATAATTTGTATCTTTGAATAAAATTAGAATAGGATGACAGAGTTTAAACTAAATAAGGAAGAATTCCGTAATTATCAAGAAAGCTTAAACGCATACAGGGATATTAAAAATTCAGTTGATACTGCTTGGGAAGAAGGGCGAGAAGAAGGAGAAAAAAAGAAGCAAATAGAAATTGCAAAAGGAATGAAAAAAGACGGAATGTCTATTCATTTAATTGTAAAATATTCTGTATTATCAATTGAAGAAATTGAAGGCTTTGAAGATTAAAAAAATAAACCCTGAAGATTAATCTTCAATATTGAAAACCTTTCCATCTTCAGCTGTGAAAGAATTTTCAAAAACTGTTTTTGCTTCTGAAAGAATAGGGTGGAGGGTTTTATATCGTGCCGAATAATGTCCAATTATGAGTTTGCCGGCATTTGCTTTTTTTGCTATAGTTGCAGCTTGAATGGCAGTTGAATGTAGTTTTTCGTTTGCACTTTGAATTTTATCTTCCATAAATGTTGTTTCATGGTAAAGAATATCAACACCTTGAATTACCGAAAGAATGTTTTCATAATATCCTGTATCGGAGCAGTAAGCATAAGATTGTGATGATTTGGGTCCTTTAGTAAGATATGAATTTTTATATACTCTTCCATTTTTATCAACATAATCATCACCTTTCTTAATATTGATAAGTTCTGAAATCGGAATATTTAATTCTGCGAGTATTTCTTTTTTAATGCTTCTTTCATTATTTTTTTTTGTAAACAAAAACCCACAAGTTGGAATACTATGATTTAATGGAATACTTTTAATACAAATTTTTCTGTCCTCGAAAATAATTTTCGGCTCATCGTAATTTAAACAATGATAAACAACGGGATAACACAATTTCGTTTTAGAAACTTCTAATTGAATATTGATGATTTTTTCCAATTCGGAATTTGCATAAATATTAAGTTCCTTTGTTCTTCCAAAAAGGTGAAAAGATGTCATTAATCCAATTAATCCAAAATAATGATCACCATGCAAATGACTAATAAAAATATTATTAATACGGTGAAGTTTAATTCTTGATTTTTTTAATTGAACTTGAGTTCCTTCTGCACAATCAATCAAATACAATCGTTCACTAATATTCAACAACTGCGAACTTGGGTTTCTTGAAACTGTCGGAATTGCAGAATTACAACCTAAAATTGTTACCGAAAATGACATTAATCAACGAGTTTATCGGGTTTTCCTCCTTCGCTAAAGTTGCGGTGGACAGGCAGATTTCCCATACGGGCTTGCTTCGCTTCGCAAGTTTGCCATAACTATCAATCTACCATTCCACCACTCCATTACTCCATTACTCCATTACTCCATTACTCCATTACTCCATCACTCCATGCTTTATTCTTCAGATTTGACTTTCTCTTTAGAATCAAGAGTTTTTTTCTTTGATTTTATCATATCTGATTTAATACCTGCTAAAACACCAAGGTCATCTAAAGTGGTTTTTTCGAGATTATCTTTCAATTTCTTCACACCTTTTTTAGTTGTTTGTTCAGCAGATTTTGCTTTTGAATCTTCTTTAGCTTTTTCAGCAGCAGCAACATCCTGATAAATTCTTGAGTGAGAAAGAATTATTTTTTTACTTTCTTTAGAAAATTCAATTACTTTAAAATCAAGATTTTCATCCATTTTCACTGAAGTTCCGTCTTCTTTTTGAAGATGACGACCCGGTGCAAATCCTTCAACGCCATAAGGAAGAAGTATAATAGCGCCCTTATCTGTAAGTTTTACAACCGTACCGTTGTGAATTGAATTTTGAGTGAAAACTGTTTCGAAAACATCCCAGGGATTTTCTTCCAATTGTTTGTGTCCAAGACTCAATCTACGGTTTTCGGCATCAATTTCAAGAACAACAACCTCAATTGACTCATTAATTTTAGTGAATTCGGCAGGGTGTTTAATTTTTTTCGACCATGAAAGATCTGAAATATGAATCAAACCGTCAACACCTTCTTCCAATTCGACAAAAATTCCAAAGTTTGTGAAATTACGAACAGTAGCTTGATGTCGTGAATTAACAGGATATTTTTCAATAATATTTGTCCACGGATCAGGAATAAGTTGCTTGATACCAAGCGACATTTTTCTATCTTCTTTATCCAAAGTAAGAATCTGAGCTTCAATCTCATCTCCAATTTTCAAGAAATCCTGAGCTGTTCTTAAGTGTTGCGACCATGACATCTCCGAAACGTGAATCAAACCTTCAACACCAGGAGCAATTTCAACGAATGCACCATAATCGGCTAATACAACAACTTTTCCTTTAACAGAATCACCAATCTTTATATCCTGACTTAATGATTCCCAAGGATGTGGTGTTAGTTGTTTTAATCCTAATGCAATACGTTTTTTATTTTCATCAAAATCAAGTATTACAACATTTATTTTCTGGTCTAATTCCACAATTTCTTCAGGATGATTAATACGACCCCAAGAAAGATCTGTAATATGAATTAATCCATCAACTCCACCGAGATCAATAAAGACACCATAAGAAGTAATGTTTTTCACTAAACCTTCGAGTACCTGGCCCTTTTCAAGTTTGGAAATAATTTCGGCTCTTTGTTGTTCAAGTTCTTCTTCAATTAATGCTTTATGCGAAACAACAACATTTTTATACTCGTGATTAATTTTCACGACTTTGAATTCCATAGTTTTATCAACAAAAATGTCGTAATCGCGAATTGGTTTCACATCAATTTGTGAACCAGGAAGGAATGCTTCAATTCCGAAAACATCAACAATAAGCCCGCCTTTTGTGCGGCATTTTACATAACCGTTAATAATTTCTTGTTTATCGAAAGCCTCATTAATTCTTTCCCATGAACGTAGAATTCTTGCTTTTTTATGTGATAAAATTAACTGCCCGCTTGGGTCTTCCTGACTCTCAACATAAACTTCAATAGTATCACCTACTTTAAGATTAGGATTATATCTTAGTTCTGACAATGGAATTACACCATCGGATTTGAATCCAATATTTACTACTACTTCACGGTTGTTTTTTGCAACCACTGAACCATCAATAACTTCATGCTCAACAATTGAACTTAAAGTTTTATCGTAAATATTTTCTAATTTTGTTCTTTCGTCCTGGGAATATTGTTCCAGCTTTTTGCCAACTGAATCCCAATCAAATTCTTCTCTTAAATTTTTATCAAGTTTTGCAACAACAGTTTTTTCTTCAGGTTTTTCAGTAATTTCTTCAGAGGGAATTTCTTTTACAGGCTCTTCAATTTTAGCCTTTGTTTTTTCTTCAGGGGGAATCTCTTTTACAGGCTCTTCAATTTTAGCCTTTATTTTTTCTTCAGGGGGAATTTCTTTTACAGGTTCTTCAATTTTAGCCTTTGTTTTTTCTTCAGGGAGAATTTCTTTTACAGGCTTTTCACTTTTAGCCTCTACTTTTTCTTTTGCTTTTTCTTTAGGTTTTTCGATTATAATATCTTTAGTTTTAGCCTGAGGTTCAGGTGGTTCAACTTTTTCAGTTGTTTCAACAGTTTCTTTTGTTAAAACAGTTTCTTTGGCTTCATTTTCATCAACTTTTGTTGCCTCAACATTGTTTTCAATACTTTGAGTTTCGTTTTTTTCGATTTTTTTGTTGAGGTCTGATTCGTTTGTGGTCATTTTATTTTCTTTATGTTTCAATTTTTTTTTGCCGACGGAGGAAAAAAACCGAAACGGATTAATAATAAATTTATTTAACAATTTAAAAAACAACAAGAACCGCCGACAGCAAAATCATTCTCATGCTTTTCAAAATTGGGGTGCAAAATTATAAAAACCTTTTGAAATTCACAATGTTTTCTATACGATTTTTTAATAAATATTATTTTTAAAATCTATCATAGGAACCTTTTATTTTTCTTATGCTAATTTGTTTGCGTAGTCAGGGCTTGACTTTGTGTTAAACCCAGATTATCAATATATTAAATATGAAAAATTAAAATATTTAAAACTATTTTAGTTTTTATAATATTTGATTTGTAATTTTGTAATTCTACAATGTTCAAAAATTAATTGTAAGAATTGTTTTGGGAAGAAAAAAACTAATAAAAAAAAATAAAAGTGTACCGAAATTTTTCGGTTTTAGAATATATTTATTTTCCACATTATTATACTTACTTCTTGTTTTTCCAATCCTTGGATTCATTTTTTTGAAAAACAGCCCTGAGTTGATGGAAAACAAGAGAATTTTTAACTTTTATAATGAAAACAACTTAGATTCAATTGTTGAACAAAATATCCCTTCATTAGCAGATACTCTTAGACATATAAATACAAATGAAATTTTTAATCAAATAGACAGTTTAGATCAAAAAATTATTACTTCCAACAATGTTATTAATACTAATAATTCAAGCAATTCTTTCAATTTAACCATTACGTTTTTGTTTCGCTTTTTAATTGTCAGCTTTCTGCTTGGGCTTATTTTCAATCTTCCTTTTAAAATATTTTTCAAGAAAAAACGAAAATATCGTAGGAGTTCAAAAAAGCTTTACAAATTTTGCCGGAAATTTCTTTTAAAAGTACCTTTAATAAATGCTTCAATTATTGGGGCGTCGTTTGTTGCGACACTTGTTTATATGTTTGTTTTGCTTAAAACACCTGATAGTTTCAATGACGATTTAACGAGGAACTTATTTATTCAATTCTTTTTCATATCATTAGTTGCAACTCTACTTACAATACTTTTTGTTTACTTCTGGCAAAAGCACAGGGTTCACATCAAATATATTGAATTTGTGTATTCTGATGACGACCTTAAAAAAAGGATTTTTAGTATAAAACCCGGAATGATCAAAAATCGTTTGTGGGTATCAAGCTTTATGACAACCTTTTTACCTTTAACAATAGTAATTGTATATGTTTTTTTAAGCCTCACATTTGTTAAGGACCTTGGCACAATCGACAAAGAACAGTTGAAAATACTTTATGGAAATTATGCAAAAATTACAAATTTTGAATTTAATTTTGCTTCAGACGGTTTATTCTTTGTTAATATAATTGATAGTATTTTGATGTTCATGGGAATAGGAACAGGGATATTTGTCTCGTTTATTTATATTTTATTCTTTGTTAAATGGACAACTGTTGATATTGTTAGTCCGGTGAAAGAACTTCTCTACAATATGCACTTAACCGGTGAGGGTAAAATGGATAATTACAGTATTGTCAGAACTAATGATGAAATCGGGGAATTGACCGAAGAATATAATAATATGTCGAGAAAACTTTGGGAGTATTTTTCAAATATTTCTAAAATCAATGAATCTTATTATCGTTTTGTGCCTAAACAATTCCTTGATTTTTTAGGAAAAGAAAGCTTAGTTGACATTCATCTCGGCGATCAGGTCCAAAAAGAGATGACAGTTCTTTTCAATGATATCCGCTCATTCACCGAACTATCTGAACGAATGACCCCAAAAGAAAATTTCGATTATATTAATCATTATTTAGGATATATGGAGCCGGTAATCAGGGCTAACCATGGTTTTGTCGATAAATATATCGGTGACTCAATTATGGCTTTATTTAGCGAGCGTGCCGAAGATGCCATAAATGCTGCTATCGAAATGAGAATAAACCTCATTGAATTTAATCAGGTTATGAGTCAATTTGGTTATGATCCTATTGATTTCGGAATTGGAATTCATACCGGAAACCTAATGCTTGGAATTGTTGGAGGAGAAGCCCGTATGCAAAGTACGGTTATCTCTGATGCAGTGAACCTTGCTTCGCGATTAGAAGGTTTAACAAAAATTTATAGTACTTCAATTATTATTTCTCAGGATACTTTGATAAAAATTGATAATCCCGGATTATATAATTACAGGTTTTTGGATATGGTTAAAGTTAAAGGGAAAAAGGAAAAGGTATATATATTTGAAATCCTTGATGGCGAACCCGATCACATTAAAAAACTTAAAATTGAAACAAAAACACTCTTTGGAGAAGCACTTCAAATATTCAAAGATAAAGACTATCACAAATCTTTAGAGTTATTTACTCAAATTTTTAAGATTAATAAATTTGATACTGTTGCCGAATTATATATTCAAAGGTGCAAAGCAAAAATCGGCTCCTTAAATCCTGAGAGAAAAAGTAATTAGTGTTTGTCCAGAATGTCCGTTTTCTTCGTTATGCTCGTCAAAATAATGCTTATTTGCAAAAGTAAACGTCTCATTCTTTTGACTTCGCAAGCCTCGAAAACGAACATTCTGAACTAAACACTGAATTTATAGACAGACTCTAATTAGTCTTTAGTCAGCAGTTTTCAGTCGGCAGTCCTCAATCTTCAGCCCCTCAGCCTTCAAGCTGTTTGTTTATTGTTGACTGCCAACTTTTAATAACTGCCGGTCTTTGTCATTCAAGAGAGTATTTACATCCCTCCATCCCTCCATTACTCCATAATTCCATAACTCCATAATCCCATAACTCCATTATCATCATACGCTTATTTTTCAAAGAATACTAAAAAAACTGACGAAGTTTAGATATTAAATAAATTGCATTATTTTGTAACAATATTTTAATTATTTTTTTATAATTGTAATTTCAAATTTATTATTATTGCAACAAAATCATAAAAAAAAATTGATTGATGGAGAATGTTTATTTAATAATGGTCATTGTTCTTTTTATTCTGGCAGTTTCAGATCTTGTTGTCGGAGTGAGTAATGATGCTGTAAATTTTTTAAATTCAGCAATTGGATCAAAAGCCGCTCCTTTTAAAATAATAATGACTATTGCTGCTTTAGGAATTTTGGTCGGAGCAACATTTTCAAGTGGTATGATGGAAGTTGCAAGAAAAGGAATTTTTCATCCCGAACATTTCTATTTTTCCGAAATAATGATCATTTTCCTTGCAGTAATGATCACCGATGTCATTTTATTGGATATGTTTAACACTTTCGGTTTGCCAACATCCACAACTGTTTCAATTGTTTTTGAGTTATTAGGGGCTGCAGTAGGTATTTCCATTATCAAAATATCAAATTTACCTGAAGGTTCAACTTTATCAATGGGTGAGTTAATTAACTCCGGGAATGCATTATTAATAATTGCCGGAATATTATTATCCGTGGTTGTTGCATTTTCAGCCGGAGCCATAATTCAATATTTAACAAGATTAATTTTTTCTTTCGATTACAAGAAAAATCTAAAACGTTTTGGAGCTATTTGGGGTGGTATAGCAATTTCTGCCATAACATATTTTATTTTAATTAAAGGAGCAAAAGGTACTTCGTTCATGGATAGCGAAACGAAAATTATGATACAAGAAAATACATGGTTAATACTTGGAATAAGTTTTTTTTCATGGACTATTTTGTTGCAAGTTTTGGCATGGTTAGTGAATCTCAATATTTTAAAAATGATAGTCCTTGTGGGTACTTTCGCACTTGCAATGGCATTTGCCGGAAACGACCTTGTTAATTTTATTGGAGTTCCACTGGCAGGCTACGAATCATTTAAAAATTTCCTGGCAAATCCGGATGTCGATCCTGATATGTTATCAATGGGAGTTCTTGCAGGAAAAGTCAAAACACCTACATTTTTTCTGCTCATTGCCGGTTTAATAATGGTCATAACTTTATGGTTTTCAAAAAAATCACGAAATGTAGTAAAAACTACTCTCGACCTTAGTCGTCAGGATGAGGGCAGCGAACGTTTTGGTTCATCATTTTTGTCTCGTTCATTAGTGCGAAGTTCAATTAATTTCGGTAAGATATTTAAATTTATTGTTCCTAATAGTTTTAAAAAGTTTGTTGAAAAACAATTTGATCAATCAATACTCAAAAAAGAACAAAATAATAAAAATGCTCCATCATTTGATTTGTTACGTGCTTCGGTAACCTTGGTCGTCGCTAGTATGTTAATTGCTTTTGGAACTTCTTTAAAGCTCCCACTCTCAACCACATACGTAACTTTTATGGTTGCAATGGGTACTTCCTTGTCTGATAAAGCATGGGGCAGAGAAAGTGCAGTTTATCGAATCACGGGAGTTTTATCCGTTATCGGAGGATGGTTTTTTACGGCTTTTTCAGCATTCACTCTTGCTTTTTTAATGGCATTATTATTTTATTGGGGTGGAATTTTTGCAATTTTCGGTATGGTAATTTTTGTCTTAATAATTGTGATTCATTCATACACTATCCATAAAAAAAGAGAAAAAAAAAATAATGAAGTTTCTGATGTTATCGAAGATGAAGTAAACCAGAAAAATATTCTTTTAAAGTGTTCAAACATTGTTATTAAAACTTTAAAAACTGTAAACAATATTCTAATTAATACTATTTCAGCTCTGTCTAGAGAAGACTTAAAGCTGCTTCGAAATTCATCAAAAGACATTAAAACCCTGAATGTAAAGGTTAAATACCTGAAAGATAATATTTATAAAACAGTAATTGATTTACAAGAAGATTCAATTGAAACAGGCCATTATTACGTACAAGTTCTTGACTATTTACGCGAAATAGCACATGATATAACTTTTATTACAATTCCGAGTCTTGAGCATATTGATAATAATCATAAAGGCTTAATTCCTTCTCAAATAGACGAATTAAACAATATTCTTAGTGAAATAAGTAAATTTTTCATAATAATTGAAAGAACAATAGCTGAAAACAATTATTCGGATGTTGATAAAAATATTGAAATCCAACATAAAGTACTTTTCACTTTAGATATATATCGAAAAAATCAAATTAAAAGAATTAAGAGAGAGGAAGTTGGTACAAAAAACAGCCTTTTATACTTCAATATTATTACAGAAATTAAGAATTTATTATTACATACTATCAATTTATTAAAATCTCAGAGGGATTTTGTAAATTATAATAGCTCTGAAAATAATTTGACACTAAACGAGAATGCAAAATAAACATAACATAACTAATGAGATACTAACTCTTTCATGTTTTCATTTATTGCAAAATTTATGCGTTTCAGTTAAAAGTAATTGATGTAATGAAAATAATTTCCGGAGGGCAAACAGGGGTTGACAGAGCCGTCCTTGATTTTGCATTAAATAATGGCATAAATTGCGGAGGTTGGTGTCCAATGGGGCGTAAAGCTGAAGATGGAAAAATATCAGAAAAATACCCACTTATAGAAACTAATACCTCGAAATACTCTGAAAGGACCAAACTGAATATTCAGAATAGCGATGGAACCCTGATTTTTTTTAACAATATCCTTGATAAAGGCTCAGCTCTTACAGCAAAGCTGGCTAATAAATATTGTAAACCTCTGTTTTCTTATGACTTTTCAGCTAATATTGATAGCAAGGAAATAACTTTCTGGATAGACTTTAACAAAATCAAAACACTAAATATAGCCGGCTCACGAGAAAGCAATTCCAAAGGAATATACCTGAAAACTTATGCAATTTTAAGTGAAATTATTAGAGTGTGTATGGTTAAATAATATTTTGATGTGCTGTGGTCTATAATAAATATGTGTATTTGTAATATCTTTGTGTAACTTTGGGATTTCTTTGTGATTCTTTGTGACATAGCTATTACACAAAGAATCACAGAGATTACACTAAGTTTCACAAAGAAAAATGAGTTATTATGATTGAAAATGAATTATCAAGAAAGATTATTGGTTGAAGAATACATTTAATAAATAAAAAAACATGCCATTTTTAAAACTAATTAGAATACCAAATTTGTTGATAGGTGTCTTATCGCTCTTACTTCTACGGTTTTGTATTCTATCTCCGGTTTTTGAACAAAATAATTTATCGCTTCAGTTTAACACTTTTGATTTCATAATATTTATCTTTATGTGTTTATTGACAGCCGCTTCCGGTTATATTATTAATGACTATTATGATATTGAATCGGATAGAATAAATAAACCACATAAAAATATTATCGGCACAAAGATTCGCGTAATATCAGCTTTGATAATTTATTTTTCATTTATTATAGTTTCAACCGTTATCGGGATATACCTTTCCTTGATTGCAGGTGAAATAAAACTTGGAATAATAAATATTCTGGCGATTTTAATGCTTTGGCATTATTCGTACCGCACTAAAAATCAATTTCTTTTCGGAAATATAATAGTTGCTTTAATTTCCTCATTTTATGCTGTTATTTATTTTTGGCTGTTTGAGTTTTTCATGCTGAAATCAAATCCAATTGAATTTCCAGAAACAATTAAAGTTTTTGAACTTCTAAACCCTATCGTCTGGAGTTATTTCGGTTTTGCATTTCTTGTTTCTGTTATTCGTGAAATTATTAAAGATGTGGAAGATATGGATGGTGATAAAAAAACCGGAAGCCGAACAATGCCATTAACTTTAGGATTCACAAAAACTAAAATCATGCTTGTTTTTTTAATTATAATTTTCATAAGTTTACTTGCCTTAGCACAGTACTTTTTGATTTTAAATTCTTTTCAAAAAGTATTCTGGTATCTGACAATCGTTGTTCAACCTCTGCTGATTTATTTGTGCTATTTATTAATAAAATCAAAAGGCAAGGCGGATTTTCATTTTTTGGGTAATACTGCAAAAATAATTATGTTAGCCGGAGTTTTATCAATGCAATTG
>Ga0233437_1003971_pt1 | contig 18305 bp, 10 predicted proteins | sample SI_122_August201_FD_182714 | JGI IMG/M metagenome (GOLD analysis project Ga0233437, IMG submission 182714) | Seawater microbial communities from Saanich Inlet, British Columbia, Canada - SI_122_August2016_200_MG | ecosystem: Environmental > Aquatic > Marine > Inlet | place: Canada: British...
CATTGGAGGGTACGGTCAGGGCACTGGGAATGACCCGTTCTTTTTTCATCACCAAATCTTTCCACACGCCAAAGGTTCCCGAAGAGCTGTCCCTTGAAATTACAACTATTTTACCCGGTGTCCCGCCGACTTCTTTCCAGTCTTTAATTTTTCCAAGATAAATATCTTTTAGCTGGGTAAGTGTCACATCGGTCACTGCATTGTTCTTGTTCACAACAGGTACAATGGCATCTAAAGCAATCCTGAAAGGCACAGGGTAAACACCTTTAGTGCCTGCAAGATCGACCTCTTTTTGTTTGATGAAACGGGAGGCATTTCCAATGTTGGCTGTACCGTCAATGATCGCTTTGATTCCATTCCCGGATCCGCCGCCGGAAAGTGATATTTTTACATCAGGATGCTCGGCCATATAGGCTTCAGCAGCTTTCTGGGCAATGGGGAGGACTGTTGTGGAACCTTTAATTACCAGTTCTCCTGCAAAAACGGTTGATGATACCGTTAATACAAAAATGATTGATACGAATATCTTTGTATACTTGTTCATGTTTTCTCCAAACTTTTTTATAGTCTATAGTACTTGTGATTGATCACAGAACCAATTTGAAAGGGATTCTACTCTCTTTGTGTTAGAATTTTATTAGATTTGCGTTACAACTATATTAAAATTTTATGGCAGCTATTGTTTCCATTACATTGACCTTGTTTGTTGTAACCAGCTTAAGCGCTGATTTTTTACAGGTTTCCCAATCCATGACAGATACAGGTCAAACAAATTTTTAAAGCTTTATCTAAATACACTACAAACAATATTCTTTTGAAAATATTTATGAGATAAAATTTGAGCCCGGATATCAGTCTGCCATATGGATTTAAGAAACTACCGAACCTGTTCTATACTCCAGAGGGTATCCTTATGTCCTGGAAAGCTTTCCCGCAATTGTACTTCAATACGAACTTTCCTGTCCAGCCGCCGTGGAATTCCCAGTCTCAGGATTCCAGCCTGGGTAAACCATTCCGTGTTCCGGATAAATTGCCCGGCATTGACCTGGGCAAAAAGATCCGATCCAAACTCTCCCTGTTCATAAATCCTTGGGGAACCATAGCGTTTTACAAGGATAGCACGCAGTTCATCATAGAGGCGTTCAATAGTTTCAGGTGAGCCCGTATTGGTAAGATCAATTACTACACCACTGATCTCAATTCTGTCCATGCTGTCCTTTACAAGTACCAGGCGCTGGCGGTGATGAATGGTATCAAAAAAGCGGGTTTCAAACACCTGTACGTTTCCCGTAGTCACTCCTTTACCAATACCTGCTTTTTTCAGCCATGGGCCGCTGGCTCTCATTGGCATGCCAGGGGTAAGGCCGGTGAGATAAGTTGCCGTATAGGGCAGTACAGCATCTTCATCAGGGAATGAAGGCCTCTTTTCAGCAATCATAGTGCCTTTTGCAGCAGGTGTTCCTGGAAAGTCAAAGGTGAAATTATAAGTCAAACTAACCTTATAATCAGCTGTATATTCGGCAGCATCCGGATCACGTTTGTTGATACAGCCGTCCATGCGGTAGGAATGGGGTCCCTTAGTATAGGCGTACGCCAGGTTGATCCCCTGACTGAGTACGTCATTGCTGCCATAGGGTTGGTAATCCCGGTAAAAAGTGGACATATTCATACTGTGGCCCCTTTTCCCAAGATTAAAGGCCAGGTTGAATCCCGGCTCGTCATTTCCCCCGCCATTGGTTGTCTGGACTCGCCTGAAGGTGAACCCGCCATTAAGGCTTCCAATGAATCCGGCAAACTGCAATGGATGGGCCAGGTTGACACCAAGCGAACGTGTTCTGTTGCTCTGTTCTCCGGTTAGCCTATTTTTCGTCTCCTGGAATCCCATTTGCAAAGAGCCTGTTAACGCCTTTAGCAAGGTGGCATTAAAAGAGGTTGAGATAGAACGATTCCGGGTTTTAAACGTCAGGTCTTCATCATTGGAGTTGTTGACAAAGGCATCCAGATTCATGTTCAGATCCGGGAACAAACCAGTGGGTACTCCACCCGAAAGAGTGATACCCCAGGCATCTGTATCTGTCTGATTGGCCGTATCTTTGCTGTCCTCGTAGATCTGGTGCCTGATCTGCAGCCCAATACCCGTGGAAAACCGCCATCCGGAATTTATATCAATAGTGCGCCGGTCCCGGCTGACTGAAGCTCCTTTGGGTTGGTATCCCTGGCCATAATCCTCATACAGGAAGTTATAGGTCAGGGGCAATTTACTATTACCGGCCAGTTTAAAGAAAAAAGCATTTGCAGCATTCTCGACATTGTGTGCATTGCTGCCAGTACCGGCAGGATTGCCGTTAAAATGGCTGAACTCAGAATCGATTTCCAAATGCTGACTGAAAATTTCCATAAGATGGTTCACTGACATACCTACCACGGACTGGTCCAGTTCAGCCGTGTTAGTCTCGGCATCAGCCTGGCGTTTATTGGTCGTATAGTTGATGGCAAAACCAGTTTTGCGCCACTGTAAGAGCCAGAAGGCACCAAGATAAGTATCCTCAGCCACTGAATCTCGGTAATCCCTTGCGGTCCCGTCTCCTGCGATAATCTGAATGGCATTATAGGCGCCTAAGATTTTTTTTCCCGGCTGGAGTTCGACCTGCCCTCCTTTTATGGATTTTTGGATTGTTCTGGGTGTAAAAAAGCTGTAAACATCACCTAGTTCGAGGCGGTATGGCAGAGCAGTCTCCCCCTGTTCCTGGGTCAGATTAAACCTTTCAATGGTAAATCCGTTCCGGTTATACCGATATTTGGAATGATTGGCCAGCCCCGCAATATTTCCTCTGATCTGATGGTAGGGGCTGAATTTCTTATCAAAATCCAGGGAAAGATCATTATAGAATTGACCAAATTTATGGGAATATGAGCTGTTGGCCGAATCTCCACCAGAATCGAAATAAGAAAAATTCATACTGTTTCTTCCTGCAACATGCCATCCTTTGAAAAAATCAGAATCACTATTGGCATTGGCTGCCTGAAGAATCAAAGGAAAAATCAGGATAAGGTATAAAGCCAGACAACTTATAAAGGACAGGGTTCGAGGGCTTTTAAATGATTTCATCAGGATTCCCGGTTATTTTATTTTTTCTTTTACTTCAAAAACAATTTCATTGGTCCCAGGTGACGAGACCTTTCCGGCGGAAGAGTCTTCAAACTCGCTGCGGGTTCTTGCCACTGCCGATACTTTGGAAACCCTGACCCTGCTCCCGTCGGGATTAGTGATGATATACTGGTCCAGTACCTGAATATTTTCCATACTTTCCAGTTTCAAAGTCGTATTGTACTGGGAGCTGAGTGCCATGGACATATTGAGACGGCTTTTGTCGTAAAAGCGGTCTGAAATCATGCTGCTGAATTTTGGTGAATTCCAGGTGCTGGTTATCTGGTCAATGCCGTGTTTAATAATATCCCGGTCCACCTGTACTGTCTGGTCAACCCTTTTGGCATTTTCCGGCAAATCAGGCTTCTGGATCTTCTGAGTGGCAATACGTTTCAATGCCTTCATTTCCCTTGCATCTACAGCCTTGATTCCAAAGCACCCTATAAACAGAAAAACTAAAATTGCAGGTAATATAATTTTTTCTATATATATTTTTCTATTATTGAATATGATTGGCTTGTTTGTTCCCATCCCCATGGATATAATTTCTTTTCTGTATACCGTCATATAGCCTCTATAATTTTCCCCTGGTTAATATCGTCCATCCAACTTTTGTAAAATTATAAACTGTGTTGGGAGGAATCGGATCTGTGTAAGTAGGCGCCTCACCGATAAATGTAAGTTTATACTGCCATTGATTCCCAGTGGGAGTATGTTTAACAACCATGGTGTAAGTGCCGGGAGTTACAGCCCAGGAAGTGACAGTAAGGGGAGTGGCACCCGCGGGAGGAGTCGACAGGGTAAACCCTGATCCAGCCTTGGTTTTTAGCCTTACCGTATTTAAAGCTTGTGAACCGAATGCCGGGTTTAATATAGTAAATGCCTCGGTTTTACCGGCTGGAGCTACAGGGTCTGGGTCACTGACTGAGATTTTCAACCCATGTTCGCAATCTCCCGTGCTTCCATTTTTAAACAGGAACAGACCCCCTTCCAGTTTAGCCCCGATCATTTTACTTGCCCCGCAGCCGCCAAAAGTATTGTCAGAACTGCTGGATGAGGTATTACAATTATTGTTATCGACACAATCCTTGAGATCTTCGGGTGTGTCAAACACGCTTCCGTTAAAATTGAGTATGGGGTCATCCGTGTTCAAAGGATTGTGGCCACTGATATTATTAATATCCAATATCTTTGTGGTAATGTCCCCTGTTTCAAACCTGTCTTTTATATCCTGATTGTCATGATCTTCAAACCCGCTGATCATTTTTTTTTGAGAAGGCGGAAATACGTTTATCTCATCTTTTCCCAGGACCACCTCCTGCTGCATGGGACCGGCAAATAATGGTATGATTAAAGTAGAAAGGGATAAAACCCCCCCTGTAAATGCCAATAAAAATATCCTATAAACCGTCTTCATCATATTCCTTATTGGTTAAAATTCTTTATCTTGTATTTAAAACTTGAAACTTTTACAGGCACATTTTCATCGGCCACCATGGGGGCGCCCATGGCATTGGGCACCATTACATGGCGCAGTTCCACCAACACCTTTGCATCCGGATTATATCCATTTTGAAACCCGTACAAAGTATTGGTACAAATTCCCTTGTCAGTTAAGGGGGTCACCTTTTTTTCCAGGGCAAGGCCGCCCCCGTTTTTAATTGTCCATACACATTGGGCACTGGCCGGTGCATAAACGGCCCTGGCTGTAATTGTAACCGAATTTTCAATGGTGACCAATTGCTGCCCTTTTTTATTAAGATTTCTGGTCAACTTGCTGGCCTTTTTGTCAGCGATGCGTGTTTTTTTACAGGCAGCCTTGGCTGCAGTGCGAAGATCGCCTCCCCGGACCTTGGCAATAAAGTCTGCATCCAGCATGAGGCGTTTTCGGCATTCAGTAGAAGTTTCAAGATCCCCGATGGCTTTGTGTTCAACAATGGTAACAGGGGGGGTGATGGGGTAAATCCGGATCAAAGCCTGCTGCCCGGCTGATGAGGCATAGAGCATGGCAACAGGAACTCCTTTTTTTTCAATTTCAATTTTCTCAAGTCCATCTCCCGTATATTCAGCCACAAATGATCCGTCCCCCATGGGTTCAAAACTTCCTGATTGTTTTTTTGCCCCTATCCAGCTCACCTTATAATTTTTGGACATATCGGATGGACCAATGACGTTAAGGCTATACCGTTCCGGGTCACCTTGCACTGAGGGCAGCAGACGCGACAGCCGAAGCTGATTGACCAATATTTGCAAAGGCTCTGACACCAGTGCTTTTTTCCCAAGCTCAAGGTTGTCAGAGGGGTCCAGAACAGCACCGCCAATTGTAGCGGTCACGAAAGCCTCTCCCATGCTGAACTTTGCAGAGGCACCCAAGCCTTTCAATTCAACAATTTCCGGCGCATCCGTCTTCAACAGCACTCTAGCAGCTCCAGCATCTGTGCCCACTTTCTCCAAGTCTTTGACTGATCCATCCGCCAGAACTGCCTTTGGTATCAAAAGCACCGAGCTCTTGCTTACCCTGGTTAAAAAATTGGGATAAAAAAAGTCTATTGAGTTTTCTGTAGAAGGGGTCTGACCCGGCCGGGCTGCAAAAAGTTTTATCCCCTCAATGACCGGGCCGGTCCTACGGATCATATGGGAGTATGAAAAAACCATTTTGTCTGCATATCCCGGATTCTTGACTTTAATCTTAATGTATTGGCGGGTATCCTTAGGTTTTATATTTTTCTTCAATGGCATTATAAAAGAATTATAGCTGATCCAGCCGTCTTCAGCTTTTTCAAATCTAGTTGTTTTTTCTTTCCAGGCCCCCGTGTCAAAACCACTCCAGTCTACAATAAAATTTTTAAGATCAGCAGGTCCATGGACTTTCAGGGCCAGAGAATACTCTTTGCCGGGTTTGCCGTCTCCATCCGAAAGTCCCGGCATTATCACGCTGAATCTATTGGCAGTCATTTTCTGGGTAAAGGTAAACATGCCATTGGCTATGGACAATTCCCTATATCCCTCACCTATACCAACAACCTCCTTGATTCTGGCTTTGTGATCCATAATAAAGGGGCCGGGTTTCTTTGGTTTCCATTCAACTTTAAGCCGGGCCTTTATTTCTTTCTCAATGAGGCGTTTCTCCATTTCTTCAGGTGTATCCCCCCATTTGACGGAAACACCAGTTATCACCGGGGACAGTGCTGAGCTCACAAGACCTGACTGGCCAACGTTTTCAAACAGGTCCAGCTGGGGTAGATCAACACTTGTTTTTTTAAAGGAGGCCTCCACAAGGTTATCAAATACTATGCCTTCTAAGGAAATCGCCCTGGCCTTGACAGGGATTTTTAATATGCCGTCACTTTTATATTTCGCCACCTGTTTATTATATTTGCCGTTTTGACCTGCCCCGCAAATATTTTCGGAAGCAATGGAAGGACCTGAATTCTTAAATACCAAATAAATATTTTGTGATCCGGGTCTGGAAAACTGTATAGCAGCGTTGTTGTCTGTGAAAGAGGCTTTTCCCGGCAGGAGACTGAATCCAAGCTTTTGGGCAATGCCTGAATCACGCCTTGGGTCAACTACCAAGGTCGTACGGATACTATTGAAGGGATACCTTGTCTGGCATTTACTTTGTATCCTGCCGTATTCGTTAGTTACATTGATATACGTTTTGCAACAGGGTTCCGGCTTGCCAGGATTAACGTCGACAGCGTCGATAGAGATTAAGAGCTTGAGGCCCGCTTTTTGAGGCATATGCAGCAACTTTGCAGTTATCTCATCTGCGGCAACTACATGGTTCCTCACAGGCTTGCCCAGAGGAAAGTCAAGTTCTAACCTGGAGGGTGCTTTATGGGCATACAGGATAGTCGCATTTTTCATTTCTACTGGAATACGTCTATATATACACTTGCCGTTTTTATCTTTTGCTGTACACTTCCAGCGAAGATATTTTGTGGATTGATCCTTGTCGATATAACTGTCCCAGTCACCAGGTTTTGTAACTATCCATGTCAGATCCGCCATCTCCAGGGATTTAACAGTATTGAATACGCCGGATGAAAATTTGCCGGACTCAGTGTCCGGCAGATTACCAAATCGTTCCTGATAGATTTTTTTAAGCTCCTTGAGTTTGGCTTTGCTCATGGCCATGTTTTTTTTCACAAACCCGGCCGGAGCTTCAATAACATAATCAGTGTCTTTGGCAAGACTTTCAGTTACAAGAACGTTCGTGGCCAGTAACAGGGCAAACATATAAAGACAGCAGTGGTATCTGCAGGCTTTTAATTGGGCTGCCATGATTCTTCTGGGGAAAACCGGTATGGAGTTATTTTCAGCTTTAAGGGGTTCCATTTCTTTAGTTTAATTCTCCTTTAAGAATTTTCGGCACTCAAGATATTGCGTTTTTAAGTCAGGGCTTGTGTCTCCTGACAGGTATCGGGTTTTTACATCCATGCACCGGCTTCTTTTAATAATGAGAAGCAGATTGGCACTCAAATTGTTCTGCTGGGTGATGGTAACGGGTGCAGGCTTTTTCTTTTTAAGGGTGATAGACTGGTCATTTCCAGTTGTTTTCTGAGCTGCATTTTCAATATCTTTAATGCTTTGGTTTACACTTTCCTTTGCTTTAAGCAGTTCTTTTTCGTACACATTGGAATTTACTTTTCTAAAGTCAGCATCACTCATTTTTGTATACTCATGATTGGGCAAATAATGATCCCCCATCTTCATGGGGAGATCATTATCAGGTGTAAAACCCAATTTTTTGGCATCTGTATATGCATGCATATCTCCAAGGTCTATATTATCCGGCACACTATTCCCGTTGAGTTTCTGAAGATATTTATTTATAGACTTCTTGAACTTTGGAGCGGCTTTCAAATATCGATCAAATTCGCTCAGAGCTGGATCCATTCCCCCCCAGGCGTCCCTGAGAGACTTGCGGAAAATATGGGTGGTCTGTTCCAGATCACAGCCGGGTAGTGCCTTAGTAATCTTGAATGTACCGCCGGAGTCGATATAGTTTACTTTGTACCCCCCCCCATCTATTGGGATATACGCTTTATTGCCCCAGGTGTCGTCCAGATGTATAGTATTATTTTTATCAAATATCCTTGCAGCTCGTTCATCCGCCTCAAACCGTTCTTTAACGCTTTTTTTCAGTTCATCATATTCAGCCCGGCTGATTTTTCTATCAGCAGGGATATCAGGGTCGTCAAATTGTTTTATTTTATCGTAGTCTGTCTTTAATCTTGTTCCATGCAGGTTTTCCGGAATATTCTCAACCACCTGGTACTTCCGGACTGATGGATTAAATTTGGTTTCCTTGAGTTTTTTTGCAGCTTCAAGCCCTTCTTCCATTGTTTTAAATGTTTTGGTTTCAATAATTTTTCTGGCATCAAGAACAACACCCCCGATGTCTTCAAGGTTTGCAGCAACCTTATTCGCAGCCTCGGGCGTGGCAAAATTTGCAGTCTTTACATTGCCGTCCACATCTATATATTCCACCCGATATTTCGTCGTCTTAATTTCCACAAACTGGTCATGAACCTTGGCATTTCCCACATAGGGTGAATCCAGATCATCAATTATCTGAGCCCCGTATTCATCTGCCAGCTGTCCCTTGATTGCATAGTTGTCCGGATCATATTCCACAGGATTTTTTGACCGTTTATACCCATACTCCCCTTGTCTTTTATATTGGTTAAACCCGCCTGAATTATCATCAGATGTAACTTCCCACTTAGTGTCATCCGTCAGATCCCTGCGGTTGGTTTGATCAAAATCGCTGTCCGTTGAAGTTTTATTCCTGGTAATTTTATTTTCAAGGTCATCAATCTTGTTCAGATTGGTATTAATATTTTCTTGAAATTTATTGATCTGTTTTGCATAGTCAGCATCAAGTTTTTTGAGTTTCTCAGCCAGGTCCATGGCCTTTTTTGCAGCATTTTTCTGCTTCGCGACCTTGATATACTGGCCAACTTTTGCCCTTGCCTTGTATAGTTTGTCTGCAAGTGCCTGGGCGACATCATCCATAGGTGTATTAATTTTACTTGCCAAAACCATTAAAGAGAGCTGGGTCACATCTTCTGTCAGCTGAGTGGCGGCTTTTCGGACCTCCCGGCTGGCTTCAAGGCGACTTTCCCGGCACTGGATCAATGCCCTGCCTGTAAGTTTAGAACAGTCAGTACCTGCTTTTCTTACAGAATAAGCAATGGCCTTGGTAGTATTTCCAACAACCTGCATACTCTTTTCCAGAGCGGCTTTGCCTATATCCGAAACGGTTTCCGGCAATTTTTTGGCATTACCTCCGATGATAATCCCAAGGGCCTTCAAACGATCTGATATGGTCAGGCTGTCACTGTCCCCTGTCAGGATATACTGAACACCATCCAGAGTTTCGCCAATAGGTTTGACCATAGTGTTCATGGCAAATTTCTGGGTGGTAGTCCCCATGGTGTACAAGGTGTAATTGGTCAGGCCCATCCCCTGGAACAGAGAATTTGTAAGATCATCCCCTAAAATCGCAGACATGGATTGTGCCAGATCCTTGCCTGTTGCATTTTGATCCACTAGGCCCATCCATTTGGAAGCCAGAAGCGCAATTTTCTGCCCCACAGCCCGGTTGGCCTCAACTTCAAATTTTTCCCGGGCCTCCAGCACGGCACTATAGTGATTCATATATTTATTTGGGTTTAATTTGAATTCCGGCAAATGCAAAGGAAACTCTATTGCAATTTGTTTTTTAGCGGCTGTTGTATCCCTTGCTCTGAGCTCCGGCTTGTCCCATGGATAATCTTTAGGGGTTAAAAAGCGATATCCCATACCGGGCAGGGCTTCTGTGGTCCCTTCAGCCCCGGGTTCATAAAAGAGCCGGGCACGTTTGTCAAGCCACTCGAGCTGGTTGTAATCCTGTTCCACTGAAACCCAGGATGTCGGTATGGTCATTTCTCCTATGCAATGTTCATATAAGTATTCTCCTGCTTCGTCCCGTTCGTCGGAAATGGCCCGAAGCTCGGTACGCTTGTCTTCATAGTCCTTGACCATTTCTGTCAGCTTTTCGGCAAGTTCTGTGGTAAGCACCTGGGCATCAGAGATGTCTGTGGAAAACATTTTAATATATTCTGTTCTGGCTTTTTCCCAGTCCTGATATATTTTGTCATATGCATTATTGATGTTTTCAATGGACTGGTTCGGTGTCTGGCCTTCTTTGAAAAACACCTTGTCCATCCATTCACTTGCCTCTTGCGCTTCCTGACCCGTCATTTCAAGATTAATCCATTGCCGGCCATGGGTGGCAATTTTAGAAAGGTCTATGCCGTCTTCCCTAAAGCCTTTTGGCAAGTCTCCGGTTAGGGTGGCAGGATCACGAAATACACCCAGGGTCGTTCCTTTTTTGAGAAGCTCATAATAAGCAGCAGCGAACTTACCCGGTATCAAATTATTCTTAGGATCATTGATCACAAGAAACTGCTTGAGTCCCTGAAACTGTTTTTCCAGTTCTCCGCTGTAAAGGTTATCCCGTTTTTTAACCAGGGCCCGGTAATGATCTCCAATTTCAATGAGGCCCTCCATGAGTTCCAGGGGTCTGGTGCAGGGAACCTGTTTGATCCGGCCATCAAGGCTGATAATTTTACTCTCAAATTCCTCTTTGGATAATTTTTCATAGGCAGAATCAGCCTGAAGTATATTTTCTTCCGCCATAAGGGTGAACGGGAAAACAGCAATAAATGACAGGAGCAATAAAAAGTGAAGTAAAAAAAGAGCTCTGATTTGTTTTAAACAAAAATTCAGCATATTAAAATTCCTGTGATGTTATATCCTGCAATATTCTTTGATGAGCCTTTTTACCCTCAATGGAATCTATTTTTTCTTCAATGGCAGCAAAGGCTTTGTCAGCTTCATCCATTGTCTGAAACAAGGCCTCGGTCAAGGCTTTTATCCTGGCTGAGTCAAGGCAGGAACTCATTCGAAAGACCTGTTCTTGCCCCAGTTCCTTACCGTCCGTACTAGCGATGTGAGTGGGCTTCACTTTTATTTTTTCAGACAGATTTTGCCCTGAGATAAAAAGGGCCTGATGTTTTTTTCGAAAGGGCTCATACTTTTTTCTGGCAGTGGTGATGCGAAGTTTAAGTCGGTGCAGGGCATTTGAAAGAGAGCGGTTTTTTAAGGTTTTTGATAATTCAGCCCCGATCTTTCCAGATACCAGGTTTTCCTTTAACAATTGTTTTGTCTTTTGAAAGAATATTCCATATTCATTTTTATCATACAGCTTTAGAGCATATTCAAGTGCTTGTATCCATTTTTCCATTTGCCGGATATATAATTTCAAGTTAACAATGTCAGACATGACCGAGTTAAAACGGTCTCCCACACCACAAACCCATCCCTTGGAATAAAACACAGGCTGACTGCTGTTACTGTTTAAAGTTTTGCCGGCCTGTGTCTTGGGCGACTTGATCAGAATGTCGGTATCATCCAAATTTGTTTTTTGGGATGCTTTTGCTTCAGCAATAGAGAGGCTTGAAAGCCCGAGTAAAATTACAAGGCAGGCAATCCAGACTGCACCAGGTTTCCAAGATATCATTTTTCCCCCTATCTAATGATGTTTTAGCGTAACAAATGAATAAATCGTACCGCAGTGCAATAAAACTTGCTTTGACACACTATTTTTCTAAACCTGCCAACAAAACTATTCATTAAAAATTTATAAATGCTAAATAGACCATGCACTGGAACAAGAAGCAATAGGGCAAATGCCCTATTTTTTTCTTGCATTCTTTTTTTTTTGTAGGATATACTTAGTCAATGTTGAACCGGAAAATTCAATGTTTCATTACAAAACTTATTCACACTGGTCACAGTACTCCTGCTAAAAAATTCAAGTCGGCGGTCATGGAAAATTTAAAAAGCCTGATACCGTTTGACATGGCACTTTGGGCCAGTGGTCACGAAAAAGAACTTGAGGTACATAATACTTATCTATACAATCTTCCTGAGATCCTCATGGAATCCTGGGAACAGATAAAGCACCAGGACAAACTGCTTGCAGGGCTTATTGCCAACCCCGGAAAAACCTTTGATGTATACGATTTCTATTCACGGTATGAACGAAAAAATCTTGACACCTATCAACAGCATTCCAAACTATTTGGAATTGAACATGCAATTTCCACTGCAGTATCAAACCCGAATTCCGGCCTTTTGGAGATCATGAGTCTTTACAGGAGGGATCCTGAAAAAAAATTTTCACGGGATGAACAAATGGTAAAGCAATTTATTTTTCCTTTGATGATTGCGGCCTGGCATTCCAACCAGATTCAACATCTGGTGAACCTGCCACGACCTAGTGTTACCGATTCCCTTGCATTATGCGATATAAAAGCCTGGATTCGTCATGCAGATCCGGACTTTATCGGTCTTATTAAAGGACAATGGCCGAAATGGTCCGGTCCGGTGCTTCCAAAACCCATTGCCGCCTGGCTTGCCGGCAAAGAAAAAAAAATCTTAAAAAAGAAAATTGTTTTTAGCCGCAGAAAGATAAATGATTTGATTCTTGTCCAGGCACACCCCAGAGGTTCGATCGTTTTTTTAACCAAACGGGAGGAACAGGTAGCCGGATCATTTGCTGCCGGACTGACATACAAGGAAATTGCCAACGAGTTAGAATTATCACCCAATACGATTCGCAGCCATATTGAATCCATTTACAAGAAACTTGCCGTGTCCAACAAAGTGGAATTGCTACAGGCAATAAACCCTTATTGAAATATTCACACTAAACTCGACAAATCTTTGTTTATCAAGAAGGTTCACCAGACCCGGCCGGAGAAAACTCATCTTTATTTTTGGGGCAGGATAATATCATCATTGTGTCTGAGATCCTCCCTTTGTATATTTTCAATCATCGTTGGGTTATAAATGGTTAGGAGTCTTATAAATAATATTATCAGAAAAGTAAAACAATATGACAGACCGATTTTCTAAATTCTTACTTATAAATTGTATATCTCCATCAAATTTTATGATAGAAAGCAGAATTATGAAAATTCTTTTTCTTGAACCTTTTTTCGGCGGGTCCCATAAGGATTTCGCTCTGGGGTTTAAAGCTCATTCCTGCCACGATGTCACCCTTGTGACCCTTCCGGACAGGTTCTGGAAATGGCGTATGAGAGGGGCGGCTCTATATTTTGTCAATATAGTTAAGGATTTTTCAAAGTTTGATGCAATTATCGTCACTGATATGGTGGATTTAACAGATTTTTTATCTCTTGCAGGTAAAGACCTTCCACCAGTATTCATGTACTTTCATGAAAATCAATTGTCCTATCCACTGAGTCCCAGGCAAACCCGGGATTTTCATCTGGGTTTCACCAATATTATTTCAGCCTTTGCCGCAGATAAGGTTTTTTTTAATTCTAAATTTCATTTTAATGATTTTATAAAATCCGCAAGGCAATTGATCAAACAGATGCCGGATTTCAGGCCATCCTGGATGATCGAACAAATCAAGCAAAAAACCAAAGTATTTTATCCGGGATGTGATTTTGAACCCGGTGTGATCGAATTAAGCAAAAGGAATGTCAAAACACCTTTGATCATATGGAATCACAGATGGGAATATGACAAGAACCCTGAATTTTTTTTTGATGCCCTGAGCATTTTAAAAGAAAAAAATATTTCTTTTACTCTGGCCTTGCTGGGTGAAAAATATGATATTTTTCCTGATATCTTTAAAAAAGCCAAAGAGAAATTTAAAGATGAGATAGTTGTTTATGGATACGTTGAGTCGAGAAACGAATATGTAAACTGGCTTAAAAAGGGTGCGATTGTCGTAAGCTGTGCCATTCAGGAGAATTTTGGTATTTCCATTATCGAGGCAGTCAGGTTTGGTTGTATTCCGTTGCTTCCTGACCGGTTGTCTTATCCTGAAATTATGTCTGAAGAGCTGCATTCAAAGGTTTTATATCAGAAAAAAGAAGATATGTTGGAAAAACTCACAGACATGCTTGTAAATTATCAAGAATATTTGTCGTTGCAGGAAAAATTATCTGAAAACATGGAAGTATTTTCATGGGAAATCATTGTAAAACAATATGATCAAACTCTGGAAAATTTTTTATGAACTTTGGGGATGTGTACTAAACAGTTTCATATCCCAATTTATTAGAAGTCATAATTTGTGTTTTTTATCAAATTCATTCCAGAAATCTTTATCTGTTTTTTTCCAACCTTCACCAAATAATTTATCAAACATGGGTTCAAGCAATGAAAACCATTTGATATTGGATTTTTTACCTTTTTCTCTTGCTGCTAAAACGTCTTCAAGAAATATGGAAATATCTGCGAGCTTGTCTTTTGGGACATAGGCATCTGCACCCTTTTCAATGGATTGTTTTAAATTATCCGGGGTGAGAGCATGGGCGGTCAGCATCAGAGAGGGTATATTCATCCTGTTGGTGGCCTCTAAAAGATCATAGCCTTTAACACCCATGATATCCAGAACGGCAACATCATAAGTGTTGGCTTTTAAAAAATCGATTGCCGCTTCAAAGGTTGAGGCTGTATCAACGGAACACATGTAAAGTAACTCTTCAAGGGTTTCCAGAATATCGGGTTCATCATCTACCACAAGAACTTTTTTGTTCTCAAGAATGTTTTGCATGTTTAAGACTCTCTCCTATTATCACTTGCCAGCAAAGGTGTTAAATTAATAATTATCTTAGATTAACCAAAATTACTGAATAATTCAATGACATCTTATATTTTTACCTTAAGTCATAAGTCAATTTTATCCTTTCTTGACAGAATCTTATAGTTTTGAGTATAGAAGTCCATGTCAAAAATAATGGATTGAGGTCTCATGTTAAAGAATCCATAATGAAGTATATTTAACAGGAAAATTAAACATTATGCTAAAAAGATTCAGTATCACCTTAATTGTTGTCTCCACAATTGTTTACGGCAGTGTGTTTTTCTTAGGACTGTATTACGGGACTGGGTTTTTTGATGAAATGTTGGCTCAGTTAAACAGAGTATCTATCACTTTTTCTAAAAAACAGGAAATAGACCAATCAAAATTTATACTCAAGACCATTATAGAAAGTGAACATCCACAAGATAGCTGGAAGGGATTAATTGCACACAACCAGATAAAAAATGATGAAGAATTGTTTTACTATTATAAAATTTGGTCGATTAAAACAAAGTTAAGCCATAAAGATATTTCTGATTCATATCCTATTTTCGAGAAAACTAAGAACAATATTAACATCATAAATATTCGCTACGGCAAGACGAAGCCTGTTATGCAATTTCCTTTTTTTAAAGATAAAGCGGGAAATCTTAGGACGGGCCTGTTTTTTCCACTCAATGAAAAACCAATATCTGCAGATTATAATAAGGATAACAAAGTCGACCATAAAGATGTTTTACTTGCCCGGAAGGCTAAATAAAGCCCTTGATTTATATCCTTTTTCTGTTGTATTTAATTAAGAACCATGCGTTTTTCTTCAATGATCAAGACAGAAGGTTAATCAATAAGGGATGATTTGATGCTTGAAAACAAATCAATAACCGGACGGTATGTAGGGCTTTTCCTGTTTGGCTGTTTTCTGTTTTCCTATCCTGTTTTGACCCTGTTCAACCTGGAAAAGAACTTGTTTGGGATCCCCTTGTTTTTTTTCTATATATTCACGGCCTGGTCTGTATTGATACTTTTCATCATTTTTTGCGGTAAAATCCCTGATACGGTTTACCCGTCAGAATCAGATACTGCCGGAAATGACTTAAAATAATAAGGCTGAGTTTAAGACCGGCAGCCTGATTAAACTTAAAATCAGAGCAACGATGCTAGAACAAAAAATTATCATTTTTGTTTCTTTCGGCTACATGGGACTCTTGTTTGCCATTGCTTTTTGGGGTGATAAACGGGCAGAAACCGGCAAGAGCATTATCAGCAACCCATATATTTACGCGTTGTCTCTGGCAGTCTACTGCACTGCATGGACCTTTTACGGGAGTGTGGGGGCGGCCAGCAGGTCAGGTGCAACAGGATTTCTGAATATATATTTGGGGCCCACCCTCATGATGATCCTGGGTTGGCCAATACTAAGAAAGATTATCTGTATCAGCAAAATCAATCGGATCACCTCCATAGCTGATTTTATTGCTTCCAGGTATGGTAAAAGTGCCACCATTGCCGGCGCTGTTACGATCATCGCTGTCCTCGGCATTGTTCCATACATGTCTGTTCAGATTAAGGCCATATCAACTTCTTTTCAATTGATCAGTCAATATCCAGACGTTTACATGGCAAAAACCGCATCCAGTATGTCCGCCACCAAAGACACGGCATTTTTTGTGACCATTTTACTGGCATTGTTTGCAGTGGTTTTCGGGACCCGTCATTTGGAGGCCACGGAGCGTCATGAAGGGTTGGTCGCAGCCATTGCCTTTGAATCCATTGTAAAACTGATAGCCATCATATCAGTGGGGTTGTTTATCACCTATGGACTTTATTCTGGATTTGGAGACCTGTTTGCTCAGGCAAGCCTTGTTCCCCAGATAAAGCAGTTGTTTGTTATGGAGGTAAATGCATCAACATTTACAGGGTGGTATAATGCCCTGTTCTTAGCTATGATGGCCATATTTCTGCTTCCCCGCCAGTTTCAGGTGATTGTGGTTGAGAATGTGGATGAAAATCATTTAAAAAAAGCTGTCTGGCTTTTCCCTTTGTATCTTCTGGCCATTAACATTTTTGTCATCCCCATTGCCTTTGGCGGAATGCTGCATTTTTATGGACAATGCTTTTCAGATCCTGTGTGCAAACTATCATTGCCCCAAACATTTGGCGGTATTCTGAAATTTACAAACGGAATAGTGGATGCCGATTATTTTGCTCTGACACTTTTGATGGCAAAAAAGCAACAGGGCCTTGCGTTATTTGCCTTTATCGGTGGCATGTCTGCAGCCACGGGAATGGTGATAGTTGAAACCATTGCTTTGTCAACTATGGTATGCAATGACCTGGTCATGCCCGTACTGCTTCGTCTTTCTTTTTTAAAACTAAAGCAAAAGAGTGATTTAAGCCGGCTGCTGTTGATTATCCGGAGAGTAAGCATCTTACTCATCGTGCTTTTAGGGTATCTTTATTTCCATTATGTGGTTGAGTATTATTCTCTTGTTTCCATAGGGATGATTTCTTTTGCAGCAGTTGCCCAGTTCTGCCCAGCCGTGATCGGGGGAATATTCTGGAAAGGTGCGACAAAGAGTGGTGCGCTCTTAGGATTACTGACAGGGTTTCTTATCTGGATGTATACCCTGGTGCTGCCTTCTCTTGCCCAGGCAGGTTTTCTTTCCCAGGATTTGTTGACCCATGGGCCTTTCGGTATTGAGTTTTTAAACCCCCTTCACCTGTTTGGCCTGGATGTCCAACATCTCGGATTTAACCAATACACCCATGCCGTGTTCTGGAGTATGTTTGCAAATATTGCATTATTTATCGGTGTATCTCTTTTTTCCAAGCAAAATGCTATGGAACGTAAACAGGCTACACTCTTTGTGGATGTATTCAAGTATTCCGAGGAATCAGAAAAATCGTCTTTCTGGAAAGCTACTGCAGCGGTTGTAGATTTAAGAACGCTTCTTGAAAGATTTTTAGGGAAAAACCGAACGGATGATGCTCTTGCGCTTTACGCCAAGGAACATAATATCAACTGGGAAAATAAACTTATTGCAGATGCGGGGCTGGTGAGTTATTCCGAAAAACTGCTTGCAGGTGCTATCGGATCTGCAACAGCCCTTGTAATGGTACGGTCTGTTGTGGAAGAAGAGCCTCTGGGGATGGATGAAATCATGGACATCCTGGACGAGACCCAGCAGATTATTATTTACAGCCGGGAACTTGAAAAGGCAACCAGGGATCTTGAGGCAGCCAATGAGAGATTAAAAGAGCTTGACCGGATGAAAAATGAATTTATCTCCACAGTAACACATGAACTTCGAACCCCTTTAACCTCAGTCAGGGCATTGGCAGAAATTGTTCAAAACAACCCTGACCTTGATGCCCGAAAACACCATCAGTTTGTCGGTATCATCATCAAGGAGAGTGAGCGGTTGTCCAGGTTAATTAATAATGTCCTTGATTTTCAAAAGATTGCATCCGGTC
>Ga0233437_1003974_pt1 | contig 18299 bp, 26 predicted proteins | sample SI_122_August201_FD_182714 | JGI IMG/M metagenome (GOLD analysis project Ga0233437, IMG submission 182714) | Seawater microbial communities from Saanich Inlet, British Columbia, Canada - SI_122_August2016_200_MG | ecosystem: Environmental > Aquatic > Marine > Inlet | place: Canada: British...
CTGGGCGTGCAGAAGCGCCCAAGGGTGGGGGTGTTCACCCATTAAAGCGTCTCGTGAGCTGGGTTCAGAACGTTGTGAGACAGTTTGTTCAATATCTAGTGGAGGTGTTCAGTGTCTGAGAGGAAAGATCTTCTAGTACGAGAGGAACGAAGGACTGTAGCCTCTGGTGTATCGGTTATCTGACAAGGTAGGCCGAGCAGCTACGCTATACGTGATAAGAGCTGAAAGCATCTAAGCTCGAAGCACCCCTCAAAAAGAGACACTACAAGCTCTCGTAGAAGACGAGTTTGATAGGAACGGCGTGTAAGTGCTGAGGCAACGAAGTATTTAGCGCGCGTTTACTAACCGCTTGAAAACACCTAAAATGTTATGTCTTGCCTATGTATTTATCTCATTTCTTTTTTATTGAGATTTACAAATGTAGTGAGAACTATGTTAAATTTCTTTATTTACTTTTAAATCCCATCTTTTTTCTCCATGGAAACAGAACATACTTTCTAAATGGTCTTGAAGTTACTGTCGCTATTCCTGCGCCCATTAATGAAGCATTTGCAACTTGATGATGATCTGCACCATTAGCATAAAGTATTGCTGCATAGACTGGAGCGTGTGTTAAAATCATTGAAGCAGTGTCTATTGCCCAGGCCTTAACTCCTCCTTTTTTTGGATCTACTGAAAACTTTTCGTAATAATGGTCAGCAATTTTTGTGTAGGTTCTAGCTACAAATGCATCTAATAATGCGGAAGTTGCTCTTGCTCCGACTATTTGTTCTGCTTCAAGGCCATTATATGCTTCCATGCTTCCTAAGAGGGGGGCAAAAACTCCAATTTTTGCGGAAGTATCTATTGCCCAATTTTTACCAGCTTGTTTAATTCTTTCATAGAGATTATATTTTTCTTCTTGAGGGATACCTAGTTCAACTTCTCCTGAAAGTTTTTCTTCTAGTGTTTTTTTATTTTCCATTTTTGTTATATGTAGTTATTTTATAATAGTAACAGATATTGGAGAGTACATAAATACTTGTCCACCAAAATGGACACCAATTAGAAAGCTTTATAATTCTAATATGTTACTGAAATCTATGGATATTGAAATACCTCTAAGAGAATACGGTCTTTCTGAAAAAGAAATCAAAGTTTATCTAGCGTTGCTGCCACTTGGAACCGTAAATCTTCAGCAAGTAGCTAAGAGACTTGATTTTCCAAGAACAACTGTGTATAACACATTAAATCAACTAACAGAAAAAGGTTTAGTTTCAAGAATAGTAAAAAAAGGTGTTAATCATTTTACGGCTGTTGAACCAGAAAAATTATCTATGAAGCTTGAAGAAAGAAAGAAATTAATAGAATCAATTATTCCAAATTTAAACGAATTGAAGTCGCAAGTAAAAGATATGTCTAGTGTAGAAATTTATGAAGGGTTTAAGGGAGTTTATACTGTATTAACTGATGTATTTAAGGAAAGGCAACAAACATATTATTTTGGAGGTTATGCTGGGGCGTTAGAGATTTTAAAACACATTCCAGATCATGCAAGAATGATGAGGCTTGAAAAGAAAATCCCTGCAAAAATAGTTATAGCTCCGATGGATACAGAAATGTTTCATAAAAAGGCTTACAAGAAATTAACTGAAATGAGATTCTTAGATTCAATGAAGAGTTTTCCATGCATGGTTTTGATATATGGGAATAATGTTGCTATGCACACAGTAGAAGGGGAGTTGATAGGAATAATAATTAGGAATAAAGAAGTGGCTGTTGCAATGAGAATGGTTTTTGAAATGTATTGGAAACAGGCTAAGCCTGCTAAAATATAATCAAATAGTTAAATTTATAAAGTATATTCTTGAGTATATAGATGTAGGTGAGTGCTTGACAGTCCTGTAATGGGGAGGAAAGTCCACACACGAATATCGGTCGCTTATTTAAGTCGAGGAAACTCGAGGCAATCGCTAAGAAATGACACGTCCTTGTGTTGTTAAACTATGAGGCTTGCGAAGTTTTTCGTGAGAAAAATTAGTTAACCAGCTGAGTAGACATGAGGGAACGATGAGACAGTGGTGCACGACTTCGTGCAAGTTTGATTGAAACGCTAAGTCGAATGTCAAGATACGTCGTCCATAGTTATGTGGGATGTTAACAGAATGTGGCTTACATTCACCTACACTTCATTTTTTGGAAATCTAAATGATTTTTGTGGTCTTTTTCTTGATTTTGGTTTTCGTGGTTTTATTGGAAAAATTTCTATTTGTGGATTTTTTCCGGGTTGTATATGAAGACCTTCTTCTTTTTCAGTATCACATCTTTCTCTTCTCATACATCTTAAACAATGAGTTCCTTCACTTCTAACATAATTTTCTTCTTCTATTAATGTCATTTTATCCATAATTGTGGCCAATACTCTTTGGACATCTCTATCTGTTCTTTGCATTTGAAAAGATTCTCCTCTTCTTAATAAATCAAATTGTACATTTAATTCAGGGAGAATAAGTGTAGTTTCTGGTGTTGATTCTATTAGTTCTTCTGGGTAATTTAATTGTTTTCTGAATTCGGGATCATTTCTTAATGCTAGACTTGTTAAAAGTAGATATACTGTTGGTTGGGGATCCCATTCTAATCTTGCCCTACCTGGATTAAACATGTCTGTTTTATAATCAGTTATTAGTAATCCTCTTTCTCTTGTGTATTGTTCTATTGCGTCTATTTTTCCTAGTAACTCTATTTCTAATTTTCTATCTCCTAAGGAATGAATTATTCTTGATTCTAAAGTTAGTTCTTGAAAAGCTGGGCGAGGTGCATTTCGGTATTTGTAATACATTGATCTTGTGGCTTTTTTTAATTGTCTTGCCATGACGTGAGGTTGGCCTTCAAATTGCCAGTCTATAACTTCTCCTCTGTTGTCGGTTTCAGAATATACAAAATTTTTATACCATAATCTTTTTGCAACTTTAAAGAATGATTGTGGAGTTTTGTATAAGAAAGTATTGTCTTTTCCAGTCCACCCTCTTTCCATTAATGAATGACATAGGTCACCAAATGCAAATTGGGGCCTTCTAGGAATGTTTCTTTTGTCTTTATCTACATATGAGAAATAATACCACATGGGGCACTCTTCTATTGCTTTTAATCTTGAGACACTCCACTTCTTTTGGTATGGCATGTATTTCGGGGAATTGAGGTGCGTTTTTAAGATTTTTCAAAAGTTTTATAAATGAAGCATTTTTTATGTTCTTATGGCACAAGACAAAGTAAGAATGCCTTCCGGAATGGGGGGATTGGTCCAGTACTATGATGAGTATAAAAGTAAGATTGAGTTTAGGCCTGGAACAGTAGTTTTATTTATAATCTTAGTAATTTTGGTAGAGACGTTATTGCATTTATATGGAAATAATCTTTTTGGATAAAAAAATGATGCCTAATATGAATCCCAGACAGATGCAAAAGATGATGAATAAGATGGGGATGAAACAAGAGGAAATCCCTGCCTCTGAAGTAATTATTAAAGGTCCTAAAGAGATTATTATTAAGAATCCCCATGTTCTTAAGGTGAATATGATGGGACAAGAAACTTTTCAGATAACTGGTGAGGTTTCTGAAGGTTCTGGTATTTCTAAGGATGATGTTTTGACTGTTTCTGTTCAAGCGGGTGTTAACGAGGAAGAAGCTTTGAGTGAATTAGAGAAAACAAAAGGCGATTTGGCAGAAGCTATTATGAATTTACAGAAATAGTTTTCTTTAAATATGTTGATTTACTACCTTTTTTATGGAAAAGGTAAAGCAGGATTTTACGGCCGGTGTGACTTATCTAAAAAGAGCTAGCCATATGTTGCATGTTACTTTTCCGTTTGTTAAGGATCCAAAACTTTTTTTAGGAATTTTAGAAAATTTAGATAAATCTTTAAAATCTTGTTTGGATAGTTTTTTGTTGTATGAAAGGCTATACAAGAAAATTGGGCCATATCCTGATAATTTTAGTGTTAAATTAGACTTATTTAGGAAGATTACTAGGTTAAGATATGGTTTTGATGAGTCATTACCTAGGTTTATTTTTGATATTGATCAATTAATTAAAAATAGAAAGAAGGCACCAATAGAATTTTCTAGAAAAGATGGTTTTGTGATCTGTGATAGTGAATATAAGACAAGAATACTAAAAGAGGAGGAGTTGAAACAATATATCACTAAGGCAAAAGTTTTTATATCAAGAGTTCATAGTATTATAACGCGGAGTATCAACTAATGGACCTTATAGAGCAGGCAAGAGAAGAACTAAAGCGAGCCGATCATTTAATCTACATAAGTTTGAAGTATACAAGAACTTGCGATATTATTATGAATACGGTAAAGAGACTTGTTGAGTCTTGCGATTTTGTTATTCTTGCTTTGTTGGAAAAATTTAAAGAAAGAAGAAAGAGTTTGAGTATTCCGGAGAATTCTTTGAGTAGGGCGGAATTATTAGTGAGTTTAGATAAAAAATATAAATCTCATATAAAATTGTATTTGTTATTGTGTAAGATTCGAGATTCTGAGTTTGATAGAAGAGAAGAATATAGAAAACACGTTACAATGATTGTTCATTTAGAGAGAAGATCATTGGAAGTTACGGTTCCTATACTTGAAGAATATTATTTTAGTATTAAAGATTTTGTAGATACAGCAGAAGGAGAAATATAATGACAATAACTGTCGGAATTTTGTCTGGAAAGGGTGGCGTGGGTAAAACTTCTACTGCAGTTAATATGGCTGCTGCTTTGAATCATTTTGGTAGGGATGTTATTGTAATGGATGGAAATTTAAGTACTCCAAATTTAGGTTTGCATTTGGGGGTTCCTGTTGTTCCTATTACTTTGCATGATGTTTTGAAAGGAAAGAATTCTATTTTGGATAGTGTTTATTTACATCATACTGGTTTGAAAATTGTTCCTGCGGGTTTATCTTTAGATGATTTAAGAAATGTTTCTCCTGAAAAGTTGAAGAGTGTTTTGCCTTCTTTGTCCGGTTTAACTGATGTGGTTTTGATTGATGGTTCTGCCGGGCTTGGTCGTGAGTCTTTGGCGATTATGGATGCAGTTGATGAGATAGTCATTGTTACAAATCCCGAATTACCTGCTGTTACCGATGCTTTGAAAACTATTCGTTTGGCTGAAGAAGTTGGTAAGAAAGTTAAGGGTGTTATTTTAACTAAGTCTGGTGAGGAACATGATATACCTATTGAGAATATTGAGGGATTGTTGGAGAAACCAATTTTAGGAATTGTTCCTTTTGATAAATATATGAGAAAAAGTTTGATTCGTCGTGAACCTGTTGTTTTTTCTTATCCTAAAAGTAAATCGGCTGTTGCTTACAAAAAAATTGTTGCTGATTTAGCTGGCATTAATTATAGTGAGAAAGCTGAAGGTAAGGTTGGTGCCTTTTTTAGGAATTTGAGTAGAAGATAAGTTTTATAAATAATGTTCTTGTTTTAATTTTATTGATGGCGGTGGTCGTATAATGGTTATTACGCACGGTTGTGGTCCGTGCAATCCGGGTTCAATTCCCGGCCATCGCATTTTTTAAAATGGAACTAATTAAGGATGATCAAAAAGGTAGAGTTTATCAAGACGGAAAGATTAAGATTTTTTATAGAAAAGAAGGTTCTGTTTCTGGGGATAATTCAATTAATGTTGAGGAATTAATATATTTGATTAACGGTTCCGTTGAATTAACTGTGGATGATAAAGTTGAAAACTTAGATGCCCCTGCAAGAATTAAAATCCCAGAGAAAACGTATCATAAAATTGTGGCCTTGAGCGATATCACCTTTATTTTGCTTGAGTAGAATTCTCTCCCATCAAAAACTATTTAAAACCGTAAATTTAGTTTTGTTACATGGAAACTGTAAAAGGTTTTAGGGATTACTCTGGAGAGGAATCTGCTAAGAAACAAAGGATAAGGGAAGTTTTGTCTAGATCTTTCTCTCTTTATGGTTTTGAGCCTGCTGAGACCCCAATTATTGAGTTTGAGAAATTTGTTAAAGGGGATAATCCTGATGATGAAGCGGTTTCTGATACATTTAAATTAAAAGATAGGGGAAGTAGGAAATTAGCTTTGAGATATGAGTTTACTTTTCAATTGAAAAGATTAGCAAAAAATAAGAAATTGCCTTTTAAGAGATACCAACTTGGGGAAGTTTTTAGGGATGAGCCGGTTTCTACAAATAGATTTAGACAGTTTACTCAATGTGATGTTGATATCGTTGGTTCGGGTGCTAAAGAAGAGGCAGAAGTTTTGGATTTAACTTTTAATATTCTAAAAGAATTGGGAATTAATGCAAATATATATTTTAGTAATAGGAAATTACTTAATGAAATTTTGGATAAAGAAGGTGTAAAAAAGAAAGAGGAAGTTATTCGGGAAATTGATAAATTAGATAAACTTTCTGAATCTGAAGTTAAGAAAAATTTGAAAAAATATAATGCTGAAAAAGTTTTAAATATTTTTAAGAAAAATAAGAAATTCTTTGAGAAATATGCTTCATATAAAGAGATTAAAGAGTTACAAAAATATTGTAAGTATTATGGTGTTAATCTTAAATTTCAACCTTCTTTGGCTAGGGGGTTGAGTTATTATAATGGAAGTGTTTTTGAGATACGAACTAAAGAGATGAAAGAAAGTATTTGTGGGGGGGGATCTTATTTAGTTAATAATGTTCAGAGTACTGGAATTTCTTTTGGTTTAGAAAGGTTAAGTAAACTGGCTAAGTTTGATTCTGAAGAGAAAAGCGTTTTGATAGTTGGCTTAGTTGAAAATAAAGAAATTTTTAGCATGATTCAAAAATTAAGAGAAAATGATATTAATAGTTCTGTTATGTTTGGAAAACCAAGTAAGTCTTTGCAATATGCCAACAGTAAAGGAATTAATTATGTTTTATTTGTTGGAGAGAAAGAATTGAAGAGTAAGAAATTTAAATTGAAAGATATGAAATCTGGAAAAGAAAGTAATTTGAGTTTTGATGGGATTGTTAAGAAATTAAAATAGTTTTTTCTTTTTCACTAAAAAATATACTAATGCTCCAAGAATAAATGTAATTGCTATGAAAAATACCCAAAAGTTTCCATGGTGCCTTTTTTTATGTTCTCTCATAATTGAGTCAGATAGCATCCATAGCCAGAATGGAATTCCAATGATTAAAATTATTCCTATTATGAAGTTCATTTTATGGTTATATTTATCTCCTCAAATGGTATTTCTTGTTCCAAATGAATCTTTTTTTGGTTATCAAGATGTAATAGGGGTATGAATGTGTAGATCACATCTTCTTTTTTTTGTGAAGGTAATAACTGCGTAAATGTAATTTTGTTTTCCTTTTTTAAAAAACTTTTTATTTTTACATAGATTTCTTTGATTTTATCTCCAAGATCTATCCTTTTTTCAGGGATTCTTACATTTTCTGAGGCTTGTTCGTGCGAGTATCTTTTTACGTTTCTTCTTTGTTCTACTTCTAATGCTCTTTCTAATGCGAAAACTAGATCGTTTACAGAAACTTTTCTTTTTCTTGTTTGAGGAGTTTTTATTGTTAGTTTTGGATGGATTAATCTTTCTTGTTCTTCCCCTACAAAATCATCAGGATTTTCTAATTCTTCGGTTTCATATAATAAATTATCAAATGCTAGCATGTTTTCGTTTAGAAGTTTGTCTGATTTGATTTTTAATAATAATGATGCGGCTAAAATTACTTTCCCAGATAGTGAGAAATTTGTTTCTTGGAGTTTTTTTACTATGGCAATGTATTTATGGGTTAAGATAGAAATGTCTATATTCCATGGATCCATTTTCTCGGTTTTGATTAAATCGAAAAGAATGGTTTGCCAGGTAATCTCATCCTCTTTTAATAACATGTCCAAAATCTGATCTTGCATGGAGAAATTAGTTATTTTTAGTTATTAAGGTTTGTGATTATAAACCCTAGGCAAGTCCCTCCGAAAAGGCACCGGTTGGGTCGTTTAAGACTTGCTTGGGGAAAAAGAGGTGATATATAAATGGTAGATTATAGTTATTTATAAATCTTTCGGTATTTGCTACCCTAGGATAGTTACAGAATTATTCTTTCTTTACTTTAAACTCTACATAGCCACATTTGCCACAGTACAGCCTATCTTTGTGATCTGCTAGGAAGACTCCTGCACCGCATTTTGGGCATGTTGGCTTTCTAATTAGGATATTGTCCTTTACTTCGTATTTTGAGTATTTCTTACTCGTTGCTTTGTTTTTTGGTTTCGGTTTCTTTGCCATTTTAATGGATAGTTAGTTTTTCTCCTAGTTCTTTTTCCAGTTCGTTTGCTTGATCTGGTGTTACTTTTTCTAATACAGTTTTACAATGAAGATAGCCCATTCCAAGGACCAATGGTGCAAAAACTATTGATACTACTCCGCCTAATCCCCCTATTGGTGTATCGTTATCTTCACTTTCATCAAATGCACTCCTGATTATATCTTTAAAGAAATGTATTGCATACTGTCCAGGAGTTGTGAATAAATCTGTTCCTTCACTATACATTTCAAGATTCATCTTTTTCCCCCTCTACTTTTTCTGGTTCTGCTTCAGCTTCTTCCTTTACTTCTTCAGCAGGTTTTTCTTCGGTTTTTGGAGCTTCTTCTTTTACTGGTTCCTCTTTCTTAGGTTCCTCGTATTTCTCCAATTTTTTTAGTTCTTCAAGAGTATCATAAGCGAATGCTGAAATGGTGGATTTTCCTTCTCCAAATTTTGTATCTATTTTTTTTATTATAACTAATTCTTCTTTTGCTTTTAGCTCTGAAACTATTAGTTTTTTTATTTCATTATTAGAAGGCGTAGGTTTTCCAACGTGAGGAAACTCTGCGGTTATCTCAGTTCTATCTATTAATTTTGATTTTTCTTTTTTTAGAATTTTCATTTTAAAGTTTGATTGCGTATTCTCCCTTTATTTTTATCCCTGTGTTTTTTGCGATCTCTGATTTCTCTGCATTGATAACTATTATTTTTCCTTTCCAGGAGTCTGAGAATTGATCTGATTGACAAAGAGGACATTTTGGTTTGTCTGTTAAATATTTACATGTTCTGCATGCTTTTTTATTTGCCATTCTTTTTCTCCGTCTGTTTTTTTTGATCTTCTTCAATCCATTTTAAATTTCCAAGGAAAGGTTGTCTCATTGTTAACCCAATTTTTGGATTGTTAGCTTCTTTATATGAAACGGCTATTACTCTTGCCCTACATATGTCGTTTGCTTTTAATACTCTCTTTGATTCTTTTCCAGTTAGGACATTTTCTTTACTAAATGATACATAATCATCCATTGTTTGTGAAACGTGAATCATTCCATCTATTGGTCCCATTTCTAAGAATGCTCCAAAATCTGTTATTTCGGAAATTCTTCCTAGGACAACTTCTTGTAGTTCTGGTATGAATGTGAATACTGTGAATGTTGTTTCGTAATGTGCGGCTCCATCTCCGGGGATGATTATTCCTTCTCCAATTGTGTCTATCTGTTTTATCCCAATTACAAAACCTAATTCTTCTGACACATAGCCTTCGAATTTCTCGTTTAGACTCTTTATTACAGATTCTTTTACAGATTCCTTGAATAGGTTTGGAGGAACTCTGATGTGTTCTTTTAATTTTAGTTCGTAAAACATTTTGTTAGTTTTTTGGGGCAAAGTTTGGTTTATAAAGGTTTTGTTATGTATTTCTTTTGTCTTACTGTTATCACTTTGATTTGTTTTTCTTTTAATCTTTTTTTTAGTTTTTTGTCTTGAGTTGCTACTATGTCTTCTTTTGTTGCTTTTTCAAGAATTAAATCATCTACTATTTTATCTTTCTTTGTTTTTATTATTTTAAATTTTTTTAATTTTATTAGTTTTATAGCTGCTTTTGCGTTTAGATTGTTTACTTTTTCTAGTTCATCTATAGTTTTGTCTATTATACAAGGAGACTTTATTTCTTCTATATCTATCCTATATTTTATCACATTTACTAGGAAATCTGTGTCTAATATTGTTTTCATATTTATTAGTATTTATTAGTATTTATAAAGGTTTTTTAGCTTATTTTGTTTTTTATGAATTTTGGGGTTAGGGGGCCCGTAGTCACTAAATTCTGGCAGAAAACTTTATAAAGTAAAGTGTATAAATTATATTACTTTTAGAGGAAATTTAAATGGAAAAATCTACCCAAAATAGAGAGGTATCTCGAGATTATAAGGCCCAAAGTATTCAGGTTTTAGAGGGCCTACAGGCCGTTAAAAAGAGGCCTGCCATGTACATTGGGAGTACCGATTTTAGAGGTTTACATCATTTAGTGTATGAGGCGGTAGATAATGCCATAGATGAGGCCCTAGGGGGCCATTGTGATAGGATTATTGTTACTATGCATGAAGATGGTTCTGTTTCTGTAGATGATAATGGTAGGGGAATTCCAACGGACATACATCCTCAGTTAAATAAATCTGCTGTAGAGGTAGTTATGACTACTTTGCACGCTGGTGGAAAGTTCGATAAAGATTCTTATAAGGTTTCTGGAGGATTGCACGGAGTTGGTATTTCTGTTGTTAATGCTTTGTCTAAATGGGTTTGTGTTGAAGTTAAGAAGGATGGGAAAATTTACAAGCAAGAATATGATCATGGTAAACCAAAATATGATTTGAAGATTGTTGGAGATACAGAAGGAAAAGGCACAGTTATTAGATTTCTCCCGGATGGAGAGATTTTTACAGAGACTGAATTTAAGTATGATATTTTAGCTAATAGATTAAGAGAGTTGGCGTTTTTGAATAAGAGTGTTAGAATAATTATTGAAGATAAAATTAAAAATAAGAAAGAAGAGTTTTTTTATGAAGGTGGATTAAAAAGTTTTGTTGAATTTCTACATAGAAACAAGGATAGTTTGCATGAGGATATAATTTATTTTTCAAAATCAAGTAAAGATGTTGAAGTTGAGGTTGCTTTACAATATAATGATACTTACCAAGAGAGTGTTTTTAGTTTTGTTAATAATATAAATACTGTTGAGGGAGGAACTCATTTAAGTGGGTTTAAGACTGCTTTGACTAGGGCAATTAATGATTATTTAAAGAAAAAAAATAATACTAATGGATTAAAACTTGGCGGTGATGATTTGAGAGAGGGTTTGACTGCCGTTATTTCTATTAAAGTTCAGGAACCTCAATTTGAAGGACAAACCAAAACTAAATTAGGAAATTCAAATGTTAAGGGAATTGTAGATTCTATAACGAGTAATGAATTAAGTACTTATTTTGAAGAACATCCTAAGACTGCGAAAATTATTACTGAGAAATGTATCTTGGCAGCAAAGGCCAGAGAGGCTGCAAGAAAGGCTAGAGAATTAACAAGAAGGAAGAGTGTTTTGGATTCGGGTTCTTTACCTGGAAAGTTAGCTGATTGTCAAGAGAAAGATCCTGCTTTGTCTGAGCTGTTTATTGTTGAAGGAGATTCTGCTGGTGGTTCGGCAAAGTCTGGACGGAGTAGAGTTTTCCAAGCAATTTTGCCGTTGAGAGGAAAAATTCTGAATGTTGAAAAAGCTAGGATTGATAAAATTTTTAAGAATAATGAGATTATGACTTTGATTTCTGCGATTGGTGCGAACTCTGGAGAAGAGTTTAAGCCAGAGAAGGTTAGATATCATAAAGTTATTATTATGACTGATGCAGATGTAGATGGTAGCCATATTACTACATTGTTGTTGACTTTCTTTTATAGACATATGAAGGAATTGATTGATGCAGGTTATTTGTATATTGCTATGCCTCCGTTGTATAAAGTTACTAAAGATAAAAAAACATATTATATTTATTCGGAATCTGGGTTGGAGGCATTATATGAAAAAATTGGAAAGGAAGGAGTTTCTATTCAGAGATATAAGGGACTTGGGGAAATGAATCCGGAACAGTTGTGGAAAACTACAATGGATCCAGAAGTTAGATTGATAAAACAAGTTAGAATTGAGGACGCGGTTTCGGCAGACGAGATGTTTACCACTTTAATGGGCGAGAAAGTAGAACCTAGGAAAGAATTTATTTATCAAAATGCTTTGGAGGCTAGAAATATAGATACCTAAGATGGGACAAAAAAGATATGAATTGGGTACAAGGGAGGTAAGAGACTTTCCTACAGATTATTGCGATAGGATTAGGTTTAGAGTTGGTTTGCCCACTAGTTTTTCCTTTGGTAGCAGGTTTTCTGTATTTGGAGTTCCTTTTGATGTTACTGGCAGAAGGCGTAGAAATTCTTGTGATATTGAATTGAATTTTGAGAGCGGTGAAGATCCTGGAAGGGCGGTTAAGATGGTTAGTGAGGGGATTAAGACTCTACCTAGGGGTGTTCATGGGAATTTAGTGAGGGACTCTTTTATTGAAGCTTTTCTTTCTGCTTATAAGGAGAATCCTATGGGGCTACATTTAGATGAAGAAAAAAATGTTGAATTACCTGCTGAAACTATGCAGGTTAGAGCGTATTCTAGAGATTTGAATACTTTGGGGGAATTTTTTGGTAGACTTGACCAAAGGAGATTGTTAGAAGGAGTTGTTGATAGATGAGTGGTGAAATAAATTTTAAGGAACTGGCAGAATTTTTAGTTAAAGCTAAAATTAGTACATATGCTTCTGTGAATAGAATGAAACTTGAAGCTGAGAGGCCTGGTTTTGATGAATTGGAATTTCAAGAGGGAGATTATTATTATAGGGATAGTTATGCCGGATTTTTTCAGGCTCCCGGAATGGAAGTTGTTAGGGTTGGTGGAAAAGACGGGGAACCTATTTGGGCCATGGCCTATTCTGGCGGAATGTTAGAGAAGTATCATGGGGGTATAGAATTTGCTAAACAAACTTTTAATTTCTTGAAAGAGTGTTTAAAGAGAATTTCTGCGGAAATTCCTTTTAGAGGGCCCGAGAGTTATAAAGAAGGAGATTTTGAATATGTTAATCAGGTTGAAGGAGATGTGAGAAGATTTATTGGGTTTGAAAAAATTTTGTATAAAGGTGAAGAAGTTTTTAGTCAGGATTATTGTGGGGGCATTGTTTTAGACAAATGATAAAAGCAATTGTTTTTGATTTGGGGGGAGTAATTTATACTATTGGTTTTGCTTTTCATAAAGAGTTTACTAATATTAGAGAATTCTGGAATAAAGCTAAAGTTGGAGAGATAAGTAATGATGAATTTTTAAGATTGGGTTCTGAAAAACTTGGTTGTGATGTTAATAAATTTATAAATTTCTTTTGGGATGATAACGAAGTTGTTCCTGAGATGCAAGAATTGGTTATTAAACTTGGCAAGGAATACAAAATTGGTTTTTTGGCAAATTTGGCAGAAGAAGTTTATAAAAGCGATAAAGATTTATGGGACTTTGAATCATATGGGACGAGTGTTATGAGTTTTAGGGAGAAAGTTAAGAAACCAGATACAGAAGCTATTGATTTAATTATTAAAAAATTAAAAGTTGAAAAAGATGAAATTATTTTTATTGATGATGCAATGAAATCTATTGTTCCATATTCGGAATATGGAGTTAAATGTATTAAATTTGATAATCCGGAACAGACAATTGAAGATTTGAAAAAGTTTGGAGTTGAAGCATGGTAGAGAATAACAAAGTTCAGCATAGGTTGATTGAAGAAGAAATGAAAGAAGCTTACATAGATTATGCTATGTCTGTTATCGTTTCTAGAGCTTTGCCGAATGTTTGTGATGGTCTTAAGCCAGTTCATAGAAGAATTTTGTATGCTATGAAAGATATGGGGATGTTACATAATAAACCGTTTAAGAAATGTGCAAGGATTGTTGGAGAGGTTTTAGGTAAATATCATCCACATGGAGATACCGCTGTTTATGATGCCTTAGTTAGGATGGCTCAAGATTTTAGTTTAAGATATCCTTTGATTAATGGTCATGGAAATTTTGGAAGTGTAGATGGGGATAGAGCTGCTGCAATGAGGTATACTGAAGCTAGATTACAAAAGATGGCTTCTGATTTGTTAGAAGATTTAGATAAGAATACTGTTGAGTTTATTGATAATTTTGATGCTTCTTTGAAGGAACCAACAGTTTTGCCTTCGAAATTACCTAATTTGCTAATTAATGGTTCTTCGGGAATTGCTGTTGGAATGGCAACGAATATGCCTCCGCATAATGTTTCAGAAGCTTTAGATGCTTGTATTGCTTTTGTTGATAATCAAGAAATTTCTGTTGATGAATTAATGAAATATGTTAAGGGTCCGGATTTTCCTACTGGTGGAATCATTTTGGGGAGTAATGGATTTATTAAAGCGTATAAAACTGGTAGAGGTTCTATTAGGATTCGATCTGTGGTCGATATTGAAGATAATAAATTGGTTATTTCGGAAATTCCTTATCAAGTTAATAAAACTACTTTGATTGAGGGGATTGTTAATTTAGTTAAGGAAAAGAGAGTTGAAGGTATTTCAGATATAAGGGATGAATCTGATAGAGATGGGATGAGGGTTGTTATTATTTTAAAGAGAAATGTTAATCCAGAATTAATTTTGAATCAGTTGTATAGGTTGTCTCAGTTAGAAGTTAGTTATGGTATGAATATGTTGGCTTTAGTTAATAATCAACCAAAAACTTTGTCTTTGTTTGATATGGTTAAACATTTTGTTTTTCATAGAAAAGAGGTTGTTATTAGAAGAACACAATTTGATTTAGAAAAAGCTGAAAAGAGAGCACATATTTTAGAAGGTTTGAAGATAGCTTTGGAGAATATTGACGAAGTTGTTAGAATTGTTAAATCTAGTAAAGATGTTGAAGGTGCAAGAAGATTATTGATGAGTAAATTTTCTTTGTCTGAGAAACAGAGTCAGGCTATTTTAGATATGAGGTTACATAGATTGACTTCTTTGGAAACTAATAAGTTGAAAGATGAGTATAACGAATTAGTTAAACTTGTTAAAAAATTGAGAGAGATTTTGGCTGATGAAAATAAAGTTTTTACGATTATTAAAGACGAATTTTTGGAAATGAAGAAAAAATATGGAGATGATAGAAGAACAGAATTACTTGATGTTGAAGAAGAAATTGAAGATGAAGATTTAATTAAAAAGGAAAATGTTGTTGTTACAGTTACTCATGATGGTTATGTAAATAGATTACCTAGTGAAACATATAAACAGCAAGGTCGTGGTGGAAAAGGTATTAGGGCTACTGGAACTAAAGATGAGGATTTTGTTGAGAATGTATTTACTACGAGTACTCACGATTATTTATTGTTTTTTAGTAATTTAGGAAGAGTTTATTGGAGTAAAGCTTATTCGATTCCTTCTGGATCTAGATATGCAAAGGGAATGAATTTGATTAATTTACTTAGGTTACGTGAGGGTGAGAGAATTAAAACAATTATTCCGGTTTCTAACTTTGAAGAGGGTTTCTTGAATATTATTACTAAGAAAGGTTTGATTAAAAAAACTGCTTTGAAAGCGTATTCAAAACCTAGAAAGGGGGGAATTGTGGCCGTTAATTTGAAGCAAGGTGACAATTTAGTTGAAGTTATCTTAACTAAAGATGGTGAGGAATTGGTTGTTGCTACTGCTAATGGTCGTGCTATTCGCTTTAAGGACGAATTGATTAGGCCGGTTGGAAGAAATTCACAAGGTGTTCGTGCTATCAAGTTGAGAAGTGATAAGGTTATTGGTGTTGCTATTGCTAGAGATTCTTTACTTTCTGTTACTGAGAATGGTTATGGTAAAAGAACTGCCATTAAGGAGTATAGTGTTATTGGTCGTGGAGGTTTGGGAGTTATTAACATAAAAACTTCTGATCGTAATGGAAAAGTTATTGGTGTTAAATCTGTTAAATCGGAAGATGATTTGATGTTGGTTACAAAAAAAGGAACGTTGATTCGTGTTAGTGCTAAAAATATTTCTAAGATTGGTCGTAATACACAAGGTGTTAGAATTATGAAATTGAAAGAAGGAGATAAAGTTATTTCTGTAGCTAGAGTTTTTTAGTTATTTCTTTGTGGTAGTTACAAATGGAAAAGTTTATAAATTAATTTAGTCTTTGTTTTTCTAGAAAATGAGAGATAGTGATCGATCTGGATTGTTAGAATACCATAATAGAAGAAAATATGATCTTAGACGGAGAGATCAAGATAAAACAAAGTTTAGAGCTTCTGATTTTCCTCCAGATGCACAAGCAATTGGAATTTTGGCATTACTTTCACTTCCCATTTGGATTGTTCCTGTTTCTATTCATCTGGGTTGTAAGAGAGTTGGATTGGAGAAGAAACTAAGGGGGGAAGTTAGAGATGCTAATCAAGAGGGATATCCTGTTGATTTGAAAGAAGTTAGACAAGCACACAAAGATTTCCGTGTTCCGGTAGAAGAAGATATTTGGTACGATATAAAGGGATTTTTTGATTATATGGCATCAATTCCTGATGAAATTACCCCATACATAGCTTGGAAGGCCCATTCATTTGGAAATCATGATCATTGGATGGTAAGAGGGGCAGCAGAGGGGATTCTTGATTTGTATGGAGCAGGATTAGAGGATATAGCTTAGGCAAGTAATTTTCCGTTAACCTTTTATACTTAGTTTGTGATTTCAGTATATGGTATATTATGTTATTATTCGTGGACCGGTAGGTGTTGGTAAGTCTGTTGTTGCTAAAAGTTTAGCTAAGCAGATTGAAGGGGTCCATATTTCTATAGATAGGATCTTGGAAGAAGAAAACTTTGAGGATAGTGGAGAGGATGGTTTTATATCTCATAAGGGTTTTTTGAAAGCAAATGAATTTGCTGCTAATCTGGCTAAAGAACATATGAAGAATGGGAAATCTGTTATTTTTGATGGAAGTTTTTATTGGAAATCTCAAATTGATAGTTTGATTGAGATTATGGATACGAGACATTATGTTTTTACTTTGAAGGCAGATTTTGATATTTTGGTAGGGAGAGATGATAAAAGGGAGAGTGGAAGTGTTGGTAAAGAAGCTCTTAGGGAAGGACTTAGCAAAATTTCTTCATTCTATGATGGATTTGTTATAAATACTAATAAGAAAAATTCTGCAGAAGTTGTTGGAGAAATATTATTTCATCTTAAATAATTTCTCTGTAAATAATTAATCTAAATTTAAAATTATTTTTTTGCGATTTTCCAAAACATGTTGAAATAAGATTTATGGGTATCTGCGAAATCTTTATCAATTATTTCTATTATCTCTATTTGTTTTTTCTTAGTAAATAAGTAGAGTTTATTTCCCGTAACTGCAAATGCGGTGTTAACATTAATGTTTTTTGGAAGATATTTTAATGCATGTGGTTTAAATTTATGTTTTTTTCTTTTATAATCTTGGGTTTGTATCATTCTCCATCTAATCTTGTTTAGCTTTGGGATGAATTGGTGTTTGGAATCTCCTAGTTGTTCTTCCAGATATCCTCCTCGTCCCATAAGTAGAACTTCTTCTTTTGATTCCATCGCAGAATGAATGAGCCTACTTACTGCTTTTATACCATACCAAATTCTTACTTCACTTTCCTTTTTCTTTACTTCTAATCTTTCTAAATCAGCTATTATTTTTTTAAATTCATCTACGGAATCTTCTACCTGATTTTTCAATTCTTTGGGGGGCACAGCTATATAGTATGAAACATTATTTACTTTTGTAATAATAATCCTTCCTTTTTTAGCCATAATATCTAGGCTATCATAAAGTACTCTTCTGTCTAGTGAAAGATCTTTTGCTAGTGTTGTGACAGTAGACTTGCCAAGTCTGAGTAGAGTTAAGTAAATTTCTGCTTCTCTTTCTTTGAATCCTATTCCAATTAGTTCTTGCTTCATGATGTGAATAATTCACCACATATATTTAAATCTTTCTATATGGTCACTGTCTAGTTATGAAACAGTCAGATTATGACAATAGGATAGCGGAACTCTATGATGAGGTTGTTAGTAGTGGATACCATGATCAGGGGGCATATATAAGAGAACTATTGAAGATCATACCTACGGGAAATTCCGTGATTGAATTAGGTTGTGGAACAGGAAATATTACAATTCCATTAAATGATGAGGGAATTGAATGTGAGGGAGTAGATGAATCGGTTCATATGCTTTTTAGATTAAAACAAAAAAACCCACAAGCTAGGATACATTTGGATAGTGCTGAGCATTTTAGGTTAGCTAGAGAATTTGATTATGCATTATCTTGTTCTGGACCTTTTTCTGTTAAAGGAAATGAATTGGAGTCATATATTTTAGATCCGGAAGAGGTTAAAAAATGTTTAAGAAAATATGGAAGAATTACAAAAAATGG
>Ga0233437_1003978_pt1 | contig 18279 bp, 12 predicted proteins | sample SI_122_August201_FD_182714 | JGI IMG/M metagenome (GOLD analysis project Ga0233437, IMG submission 182714) | Seawater microbial communities from Saanich Inlet, British Columbia, Canada - SI_122_August2016_200_MG | ecosystem: Environmental > Aquatic > Marine > Inlet | place: Canada: British...
AACATGTAAAAATATTGTCTCAAAATTGGAATTATTCGAGACTCTGAATTTGAGACGAATATTGGGACTGATTCGTCAATTATTAGATGGGGTTTTAAGACTAAGTAGGAGTGTCTCACAAACTCTGATTAATGATATTTCCATTTATTCAAGCGCCATTAATTTTTATATACGGACAGGAAATCATTATAATTTTGGGATTGGATACCAAATTGAGAGTATCTTGGATTTGTATTGAAGACTACCAAATTCTGTCTAGTACGGGTAATTGAAGTATACATTAAGAAATCTGTATCTCTGTTTTTTCCCTTTGAAGGTGTAATTAAGATCACATTTAGTAGCTCCCAACCCTTAAAACTATGAATTGTACTCATTTTTAATCGGCTGTCACCCATCCAGAAAGATTTTTTATGACGGTTATAAGTGCTATCATCTTCGAAAACATGATTTATATTAAAATTATAACCCTCAAGGTATCTGACATATTCCCACCCTTCTTTATGTGTGGGCACCAAGACTACTATGTCAGAAGGATGGATCTTTTCTTTTTTTGTCAACCAATAGATCATTCTATATAAAGCAGATTTGGTTACGGTAGAGTTATTTACATTAAACCAACCATATTGGGGTTTGAAAATCTCACCCTGATTGGGAACTGGCTCTGGCGTTTCTCCAACATTTGGCAAATATTGTTGTGAAAATAAATTAGCCAATTTCAAAATTTTAACTGGTGTGCGATAACATTTTTTTAATAACCGCCATCTTCCCCTGAATTTTGTATCTATCATCGAATCTATCCAATTATGATCTTTTTCATAAATATTTTGCTTTTCATCGATAGTAAAAAACAACTCGTCATTTTCTGAAAGGAATAAACATAACATTTTATACCATTCTTTTTGGAAATCCTGACCTTCGTCAATTAGGATCGCATCATACTTTCTATTTTTGGTATTTATTCCCTGTTGAATATATTTAGACACTAATGCAGGAATTCTGATATTAAAGAAATTTTCATCACTATCATTTTCTGAATGAGGCCATTGATAGCCATTCTCTAAAAGGTAATCTCTACAAAACCCATGAAAATGATTGAATTCAATTTCAGACCAATTAAAATTCTTTTGAGTGCGAGAGACATGATCTTTGATGTAATGCCAAAGGGTCATGTTATAAGAAATAATTAGAACACGTTTTCCTTTGGAGGCTAAATTTGCTGCCCGTTGAGCAAGTACTAGTGTTTTACCACTACCTGCAACACCCCTTAATCTTTGGTGAAGTCCCGAACTTGGTAAAACATGTCTTTTTTGCTCTTCATTCAAAACGATTTTCATCCCTTGTTCAACAGAATGAAACGGTGGTTTTAACCAAAAGACTATATCGTTGTACCATTTTGTTTTCATTGAAATACTATATTGAAGTTTTACATCAGGGACAATTTTTGCCAAATTATTCGAAGAATCCAGCTGGTCTCGGCCGAATACTGTGCATTGTTTTGGATTATTTCCTGTTAATTCTAAAGCGTTAATTGTGCTCATTCCATGGAAGTATAAACCAATTTTGAATGGTGCTAGATTTTTACTATTTATGTCAATTCTTTCACCAATATTCGGAACATATTGATTAATAAGATTCGAACGGTACCTATCGACCTGTTTGATGGGGCTCGATATCTTCCATTCGCCTCTATTGTCATGTACAAAAAATTGTCGGATTTGGAATTTACTATTTTGACTTTTATCGAAACCAACTGCCAAATTTGAACGATAAATGTTTCTCTTCCAGTCTTTAACCTCAAAGATCATTACACCAATTTTTTGATTAATTATCACCACATCTGGTCTATCACCATTAAAAAACGGTTGAACAAAAATATTCCATGTTTGTGGTAAATATTTTTCTAGATAAGTAATTAATGTTCTTTCACCTGCAGTTAGAGGTGTTTTAAAAGATCTAATTTGGTCCCAATTAGGAAATATTCTTTGATTAGTCATTGAATTATTCCAATTTTTTTTAATATTGATTTTATTAAATCAGGAATCTTTTTCAACGACTTATTTGAATTGCAAATATAGTTATCATTATAACGGGAAATTAGCCCTGAATTTTCAAGAAAATAACTTGGAACTTGCACCATTTCACCAATGCTTTTACAATTCATGCAGGTAATTATTTCGATAAGTTCACAATCTATAGGATGTTTGCAGTACATAATCGTTTCAATAATGTCCGTATTCTGTGGATAAATGGATAAAACTCTTGTGAAAATAATATCTGAAGTGTGTTTGTGATAACCTGAAATCAGAGCATTGGGGTGATACCCACATTTATGACAATGAAAAAGTTCAATTGTCCTCACATTACCTTGTGGGTATTTTAATTCATAGTTGATTTGTTTTTTGGCTGTCATTTCATTTTTCCTCACAGCCAAAGTTAACCCAGGGGTCAGGGGTCAGAAAAATGAATCAAGGTTGATTAATAAATGGTGTTAATTTTGTCTATTTGATTAATTTATTAATTATATCTACCATTTTGAGTATTTGATGATTAGTCGGTACAGTATTATTAGGTACATTTCCATGAGTTAATGTAAGTCGATTTCTGACGTCTTTTCTCAATCTATCTAAATCATCGGCCAGCTGTTTAGATCCGTTAATATTTAGTAATAGTTCCGATACTTGTGATTCCTTTAATTTGCCCCACTCGTTCTTTTTATTTTTAGTTATTTTAGTAGAAATATTATACTGTGCAATGTTTTCATAGCTGTTTACTTTAAAATTATTATTATTCCGATCAATATTTGCAATTTTTATAACCTCATCATTTAACTTCAACAGGTGTAATTCGAAATTTGTCGGTTTCAATTTACTTAAGTCAGATAAATCATTAGATCTAAACCCCTTTTTTTTAGCACCTTTATTAATTACTCTTCTTAAACGAAGTGAAGGAATATCATTTTGACAACTCCAAAGATATAGAAATGCAATTTCTTCAGGAGAGTAACCAAATATTTCTTTTCTATGTGAAGTCGGTGTATGAATCAAACTTGAATAAGCAGATTTAATTCTGTATCCAATATTCTTAAAGATTTTTAGTACTTCTGTTTTAGTATTTTGATTTGTTACAAATTTATTTAAATATTCATCATTGTTTTCTATAAAACAACATTTTTTATATAACTGCCAAATTTTATTATATTTATTATATTTTATATTTATTTCAGTAACTAGTTTTAATAAAGTACTACAATTTTGAATAGTAAAATATTTATTTATCCCCCAATCTGGACTTTCCTTGACCCAATATCCATCAGCACCCCTTTGTTTTATTTCCTGATACATCCAAGACTTGTTGGATGCAGTAATCATAATAACAGGCAAATTAGGGAATTTTTCTTTTATTTCTTTTAAAAGTTTAATACCCGTTAAATCATCTAGATTGTTCAAATCCAAATAACTCTCAAGAGACTTATCATTTTCGGTTAATCGAATATCTAATAAAATCAAGTTGTAGGCGTGATTATTAATTTCATTTAAAATTTTACTTATCAAGTTTTTTTGATTAGATTCGATTTTATCATTTTCATTCAAATTGTAACAATTTAATCTTGTTTTGGAAGCAGTTGTATTTTCAATTAGGTTTTTAAATGCTACGTCCCATCCTTTATCTAATTCATCATCAACATAAAGAATACTATTACTTTGACCAACAAAGTATTTCCAATCTCGAATAATTGTAGCGGTTTCATTTTCCTGTTGAATTAATTGAAGATCATCACAATTTTCTTCAAGTTGTTCATTTAAATAAAATTGGGCAAAAAGTTTCCAGTAGTAATCTTGAGAGAACATCTCTGGTTTTAAATCTAACCATATAGCTACATCGAACTCATTTCCAAATAAAGTATTATAACCGTACCATAGTCGGAAAGCACCCCATAAGTTTGCTCTATCGTGACTGATATCTAGTTTACTAAATTGAATTTTTGATAAAAATATATCTTGGATAGAACTATCTATTTGATAAATATCACCATCATCAGTTCTGATGTTATAACGATTGATATTTGTTATATCTAATTCATCCTCAATTATTTTTAAATCTATTTCTCCAATAATAACAATTGTATTTCTACTTATTTCACCTACAAATGTAGACATACGAATATATTTAGCAAGCTGTATTCCGTCATACCTTTCTATATAGGTCGCGTTTATTTTAAAATAACAACTAGGTTCTATAGATTTTAATTCTGACACAGTCATTAGATAGTCTATATACCCATGATTGTTTTTACTAATTTTAATTACATTCTCATTCTTAATTGTATCTTCAAGTGTGAAACAAATTGGATTGAAGGTATTTTCAATTGGTTGGACTTTTTCCGATAAACCATTAATCAATATTGATATGTTAATTACATTATTCTTCTTGAAGTTTTCTAAAAAGAGAACCATATTTTTTCTAATAAGATTTGTAGATATTTCAATTTTGTGCTTTAAAATGGGATCCCTTTTATTATAATCCCCTACTTCATCTCCAGTAAAAAAGATTGTTGGAGTATTTGTTTGTTCCAAAAACTTCTCTAATTTTTCAAAAGAACCGTTATAATAATCAGTCCTATGTATAAATATTGCCTTAATAACACTTCCATCCAAATCAATAGATGCATCGTCAGATAAGCTCTCTACAAATGAATAGAGTGAATAATCAGGGTGCCTTCTGTTGCTGTTTATTTTTTTATCAAAGATTAGTATTTTATGATTCATTAATTTTAGAGTATTATAGTTTTGGTGAGTAAATAGTAATAATATGTTCTATGTAATTATTTTGTTGTTCAGTCATGTCAAATTCGTTTTTCATTACATTCCAGTTATAACCTGAAGAATTACTTAGTTTTGCGTTTATATGCCAGTCTGCATGTCCCCTTAGATATTTAACAGCTTTCTTTAGCTTTGATGAGAATTGTAAATCGGGGGTTCCCCAATCAAATACTCCATCAATATCCACAATCTTGATCTTATACATAACCTCAGCACCAATAAATCTTTTTGAACTAATAGTAATATTTTTATTTACAGAGTTATCAGCCATTGAGTTAATAATATTCTCTAATCCTTGTAGAATTGATGGGGTAAATGTGTATATATTTTTGTTGTCAATAGTTAATATTTCAAAATTAATTTTGCCATTATAATCCTTATTGATCCCTTCAGTGATAAAAATTAATTCTTTTTCTAAATTTATATGATTACTCCCAAACCGATATTTATTTTTTTGATTTTTGATTATTTCGTTACGTATTTCACTATTTTCATATGGGTGTTCATCATTTTTAAGAATTTTTTTTATCTTAGATAAAAATTCTCCAAGATCATTTTTTATTTTATTTGGTAAATAGCGATTCCACACATTAAGCAGCCCCTGGCAATTATTATGAATTCTAAAAATATCAACACACCCACTTTCCATACTATACTCTTCTGGCAAATCCAAATCATTGGGGCCATGAAAGAAACCATTAAAAATATGTGGTTTATTAAATCGTTCATAAAAATACGCTAATAATTTTGGATTCAAGAATCTGTGGTATATAGTTTGCAATAAATAACTCCTTTCCACTAATACATCATCAGAAAAAATTTCTTTACTTACATTAATATTTAATTCAATTATTCCATACTCTGAAATTAACTGTGAAATTTTTTTATATATTTCTTGATCAGATAGCTTCTTAATTTTTCTTTTAATTGAGGAATATTTATTTATGGAAGGAATATTTAACGATTCAAATAAATTTTCTAAATCCTTAGTAAACGTGAACTCAATTGCATTTAATATCTTATTATCGGATTTAATTTCATTTAAAATATTTATAAATCTTATATAAATTGAATTGTCTCTACCCTTAATCATTCCAACGAATTCAATTTTTCCTTTTAACATTTGTAGAAATTGATACTCAGCTCCTCTGTTTCCATTATAGGGAAAATGAGGTTTTCTAGAATAAATATTAATACTATTGGTTATCAACCATGATTTTTTTTGTTTCTCTCTTAAATCGTTAAATTCTTTTTTTGATATTTTCCCTGACAGATAATTGATTTCATTTGTCTTATCGTTAAAAAGACTTCTTTTATATAACTGGCTATTTAAACCAAAAGTTTTTACGTTAAATAACAAAGCTCTCAAATTTCGAATATACTCCTTTTTGATATTTACTTTTCTATTTAGAACTAATCCAGTGACTATCTGTCTTTTGTCTTTTGTAAGCAGTCTCGTTTTTGATTCATTAGTTTCGAAACCTTCTTCATTAATAGTCTTCCTTATTATTGAAATATAAGAATCAAAATCACAATACATGTTTGTCGAAAATGTCATATCATCAGCGTAGCGAGAATAGCTCAAATTTTTTGAAATTGACCATTTAAATAATCTACTATCTAATCTTCTGCAAATAAGATTTGAGATAATTGGACTTGAAGGTGCCCCCTGTGGAATATGTCCATTATAAGTAGCGATATTTGCTAAGATCCTAGATATTGTAGGATCAAATGAAATAGGCCAACTATTAAACATCCCCAACACTCTTGGCCACGTTATACTGGGGAAAAAATCTTTTATATCAAAATTGAGAATAAATTTTTTATTCTTATGTATGTTACAATGAGTCTTTAAATTTTGTCCTCTAATAAAAGCTTTTGCTGATTTATGGGGAATTGAATTGTTTGTTAAGGTTAACATTAAACCTGTTTGCACAAATTTCAAGCTTTTACGTGGGATTTCTAATAATCTATATCCACCACTTTTTTTAGGTATCTGTAAAGTATTATAAAGATGCGATTTGTTCATTGATCCTGTAACATATTTTATTAGGCCCGGAGTGACTGGGTTATTCATTTGTGTTGACAGTAATTTTGATACAATGATCAGTGCTTCGTTGTTGGGATCTGGCGAAAGGTCAAAAAAAGTCTTATCTAAACTTTGATATGTCTTAAATAGATCTTGATTTAATGATTTTATATCCTCTGTTAAGATAATTGCCATGATTGTACTATGAGTTTATTAGCTCTATCACATTGTTCATAGCACATGACAGCATCTCTACTTAAAGAGGAGAAGGTCAGGAAGCTTAGCATTATCTTACGCAATTGACAGTTCTCGTCAATGACATTTAAACTTCTCAAATACAACCATGGCAATCTTTTATTCATATATAAATCTATTAAATAATTATCGAAATGAAAATATTAATCAACCTTGATTCGTGAAGTTGATATTTCAAGAGTATATAGGTACCATTACATGTGCTATGGCGAACACCAGCTGAATGTATTGGGAAAATGGTAAATACATATGGTGGCAAACTATTTTTCAATTTTAGGACAAGCGGTATCTCGAGCGAATTGCAAATGTGTATGGCTTCAAAGGTGGATTTCATTTCATTAACATCTTTAATTCAGTTTCAACTTTGATATAAAATGACAAATCCTTGTCAAGTTTTTGTAGGAATTGTTTCACTTTATTATCAATTTGAGAACGACTTAAAGCATTTTTGTCAATAATTATTATTGTATGTCTTTTTGCACGACTTGTCGCCACATTAAATACACGATTTTCTAATGATCTATGATAACCGGAATTTGGCACAAGAAAAATGCAAAGGTCTGTTGTAAGTCCTTGTATTCTTGAGACAGTTTCAATTAGAAGATTCTTGTTGTATCCAATGTTTTGATAAATATGCTTTTGTAGTGCTTTTGTAGTTTCAACGAAATATGACAATACTGAGATATGCAAATCCTCATTTAAAGATAAAAATCGTTTTACAAATTCCGAAATAATACTAATCCCTACTTTTGGTTTAAAATCACCTAATGGCAAATCAGTTTTTATAAGAGTCGGACCTCCTTTCGAGTTTAAATATTTATCAGTTCCTTGAAATAAATCATCAAAACTCAAAGAGATATTTTTATTCGCCTTAGATTTTAGTGTGTCCTTGTAAAATATTCCTGTATAATTAACTGCCCGTTCAGGTAAACGATATGATTCTGATAGTTGAAATATTGGGATGGATGTAGTTTCTGACTGAGCTTTTAATCCGTTAACTAATGCCCCATAATTCATTCCTTTTATTTTATCCTCACTTAATGAAACTACAGGTGGCAATTGTTTCGTATCACCAATCCAAATATTTTTCTTTCCAAGTAGAGTTGCACCAGCAAACATTGCTAAAAGTGCCTGACTAGCTTCATCAACAATTACATAGTCGAATGGTGGTTCGTTTTTAATCTGTGAAGCTAATCCACTTGTAATATAAAAGGTCGATAAAATTACTTTTCCCGGTTGGGGACTTATTTCTTTTGTTTGTTTTAAATCTGTATGAAACCTAGCTTCATCAACTGAGAGTTTGGTTTTAAAAACTCTTTGCTCTTTTAAATGATTTATTAAAGCTGGTTTTTCTACAATCTCCATCAAAGCACGGTTAGTCAGCGCTGTAACTAGAACAGATTTGTTTTCATTTGTAAGTTTCCTGATAAATTCTGCAATAAGATGGGTTTTCCCTGTGCCGGGAGGACCTTGAATAATAATGGAATTTTGTAATTGTAACTGTGTTCGTATGAATTTAACAATATTTGAATTACCATCAAGCATTCTAGGTGTCCAATCAGAGAAATGAAAGTCTTGGTCAAGTATATTTTTTACGACATCATTTGTTTGATTATTAACTATCTTTTGAAGATTTGTGATATATTCAAATGGTGGTTTCTTTGGGCCTAAGATTAAAATCATTCCTTCAGCATTTTGAATGTGAGTAGCAAAATCTAATTCAATACCTCTGAAACCTGCGATAATAAAATCTTTTTCAATTGATGGTGATTGCCAGATGCAAACAATATCGGTATAATTATCTTTAGTCTTAATTAAATCTCCATAAGTTTTATTATTCCAATTATTGTAATCCCTTAATGCTTTTGGAATAGTTATACAATAGAGATATTCTCCTAGTCTTGGGATACCTCTTTTATTAGAAAATTTGAGAATCATTTCACCGTCTTGAAATTTTAAGAACTGTGCAACAAACAACTCCTCCCTTTCTTGTAAAAGGAATAATGCAGAAGTTTCAAGTTTCTGCTTAAAAGCTTCTGTTTGAGCTCGCAACTCTTGTTCTAGAAAGTTAATATGGTCCAGTCTTGAAAAAATCATTAATGTAATAAATTTTTATCGTCTGGTGTGAGAGTATCTGCTGATGGATTTCGCTTATCTAACCCAAACTCTTGTAAAAAATCTGTTGTACTTTCTGGTGTATCAAAAATAAAGTGTGTATAGCGCAAGTACCGGAAAAAATTTGCAAAAGCTTTAAGGTTAGTCTTTACAGCAAAAGCTTCGGTATTAAATCGCATATGAAATATATCATTAACATTTGATAAATCTTTAAGTGTTACATTCCTAACTACATTTCCTCTTGAAACAACAAATAATTGAGTGTCCGATTCGGTTAATACAAGCCATTCATTTGGATTAAAATATAATTTACCTGCCTTACCACTTTTTACAACTATTTTGATTGGATTTCCATTTGGCTTAGAAATCCCTGATACTATAGTATAATTAATATCTAAATCCATTGGAACTATAAATCCATTTGAACGCAAAGTTTCAAATATTCTTTCTTTTGCTTCTCTATTTGTTGAAATTCTTGAATTCTCAGATGAAACATCTAATAAGTCGGGTGATATCATAATATCATCTTCAGAACCAATAGGATAAAGATTATCATTTGTTTTGAAACCTTCAATACCCTTATTATTTATTTCAAAATTATCCAATAGCGTAATAATCCTAGTTTTTATTTCATTTGCTGATAGCCCTGTGGTTTTAATGATTTCATCAAAAATCTCTGCCTTTTCCATATTTGCGGCAATCTCATCATCACGAACCAACAAAAATCGTTTTTCGTAAACATCACCAAAAATTTCTTCAGCGACCAGCTTGTTTTTAATCATCCAGAGATAAAGTTTACGAATAACATCTTTATTCTCTTCTCGTCCATTTATATCCCTTAATATTGGTTTGATAAGTTTTGAAATTTTTTCTGCAACCTGTTCTTGAGTTCTTATTCGGTTTTCAGGTAATTCTAAAAAAATATCTTCATCTAATAATTCATTTCTAACGTCATAAGATAACTCTTTGGCTATGTCCTTCAAATCCTCATCTATTTCGCCATCATCTAAGAATAAATCATCTTTTACATGGAAGAGACCATTTTGATTTGGCAGTATGGGATGGTTTTTAAGATTCAATTTTCCTGAAAGATTATTTTTTATTAAGAAATCAATAAATGACTGCAACCACTTCTTGGCATTTTGAATAGAATTAGTGGAAGTTAGATTGACTAATTCCTTTAAAGATTTACTATTGGATAAAGTTATTATTAAACGGTTAACCCTAACCTTGTCTGCATACTCCCAAATTGAGTCGTCCCATGAAATTATTTCTTTTTTGTCTGGAACAGAGTCTCCAATAAGAGTCTTAGAAAATTCATAAATATCATTCCTTTTTTTTGGAAAATCATCCGATAAGGAAAATAGTGAAATTAAATAATTAACAGCCTCTACTTTATTTATATTATCCGGTAGCCTTTTATTTATTTTGCTAATAATCTGCCTTTGTCCTTTTACATCGAATAATATTTGGCCTGAATTATCGTCTAAATAATTACTTGCTGTTATTACCCTATCGTCTATCAAGATGGTTCTAATATCAGTACCAAGTATTCCTAAAACATTCTTTAATTCATCTTCTATTTTGTTACCCAAATAGAGCTTACTTTTCTTTCTGAATACACCATTTTGATTTGGAATTACTAGTAGCCTATCTTTTATAACTTCGTCAATAGTGTTTCCCTCAAAATTTAACAAATCATAAAATTGGTTTAACCATCCAATAATTTCAGATTCTTGTTTGTTGATAGTTTCAGATAGATTTTTTAGATCTGTCTCTTTTTGGATATTTTTTGCTAATTCCGTCACAGTTTGCTTAAAACAATCTTTCCAAATTACACCGTGCCATTCATGAATTTGTTTCTTATCAGGTAAGGATTTAGGGAAAAAACTATTTGATAATTTCCAAATTCGTTCTCTAACTTTAGATTTTTTACTTGTTGGAAAATAAACTTGGATTTTACCTTCAAAATCCTGAATACCAATTCTTTTTCCAGAATTAGCATCAACCAAGGGTGTTATTAATAATTTCTTTCGAATTGGATTTAGTATGTTTTTAGAATACCAGTCCTGATTTATCCAAACCTTTTCTTTTGGTTTCTTAACTCTTGCAAGATTATATAGGTTACCCCAACATTTCTGACTACTTGCATAGCCTATAAACTCGCAATAGAGTTCAAAAGCACATAATAAAATGCCTCCATTAATTAGGGTATCTTTGTCTTCACCTCCTGTTAGGCTTACACCATCTCTAGATTCTGTTGGTTCAAAAAGGGGGCTATTGATTACAAACGGAATATTTAACTCTTCTGTTCCAATCAATGGAAAATCTAAAAACATCCTTGGAATATTTGCACTAGGACTCTCTATTTCAATTTTGTTAGTGGAATAGCTAATTGGAATAATTATTCTTGTTTCATTATCAATAATGGTGGCGTAATGATTTTGGACTGTTTTATGGTTGTTTGAAGTTATCTCAATAATTGTTATAACATGCTTCTCTGCTTGAATCTCTAATATTTCCTTTGTGCGATAAAAAAAAGAATTGCCATTTTGATTGATTGTAACTTTTTTAATATTTGGTATACTAATTAATGAATAAGCTATACTGTCATCTAACTCGTCAATTGAAATTTTTGCAAGTTCAAATCCTTCTTCATTTAAGTCATACAAGAATTCAGAGGTCAGGTTATTTTGAATTGAGATGTCGAACCGCTCAGAAGACTTCATACTTTTCTCAATAGTAATAAATGAATTTTCAATACTCTGAATGATTTCACTTTCCGATTGACCTGTTCTGTCAAGTGGTAGTTCGAAATTACATAATGAATTATCTGATTGCTGGAACGCCCCCGTTACCATAACCTTTTCAGAAAGTAAATGGGTTGTCATAAAACCCGTACCAAATCTACCAGTAGTAGTTGGCGGTGGAGCAGTTATGTCAATATCTCTATCTTTCTCACTAGACGAATATCTTCTTATCAGTCCTCTGACATTCTCATTTGTAAAGTAGCCATTATCATGTGAAAATTTTAATTGATTTGGATTTAGGTCAATTTCAATTGCCACACTTGAGTTACCATTAATGTTACATGAGGCGGCATTGTCTTTTGCATTTTGAATTAATTCCCATATTAATCTTCTTGATGTGAAATCAACATTAATTCTTTGCCTAATATTTCTTAGCTTCTCTAGAATTCCTTTCGCAGCAAGTCTGTTTAAATCTTGAGAATCAAATTGTGAAAAAATTCCTTCCATATTATATGTTTTTTGAATAAATTATAATTACTGTAGGTAAAAATACACTCTCTAGCAATTTTTGGTTTACGCGTCGCCCCATGTTAATTGCCAATGTGCGGTGGTATTTTATATTCAGTGCAAAATTAATATTCTGCTTACTCTTGAAAGATTTATAATTCTTTATACTCATTTTAAATCGCATGTGATCCTCCTGCATTGAAATTATTGTTTCTTTTTCCCACACCAAAAACTAAATCAATATTATTACCCATTTTTATCAAATCAACCTTGATTCGTAATGTTGATATTTCCAGGGTGTATGGGTATCCCATAACAAGTGCTATGACGAACACCAGCTGAATGTATTTGACAAATGGTAAATATATGTGGTGGCAAACTCTTTTTTAGAACTGAATTAATTTTACTGCGAGTTTCTTGTAGCCATTTGAGCGTGAAAAACATTTGGCGATCTTTATAATTACTAATTTTTGCTCTTTCATTTTCCACATAAGTATTGCCAGATTTGTACATGCTTTCATATATCTTTAGATACTCAAAAAGACTATCTTCTTGGATTAATTTTTCGGTTAAAATATATCCAGGTTCATTGTTGTCACTTTTATATTTTGTCATTCTCAATTTTAACAGCAAGATGTATATGGCAAGATTTTTTGCTGGCAGATTTACTAGCTCCCCAGTAATTGATAATTGTTTTGCTTTTTGATTTATACTAATTTTTATAGGTTTGAGCATATCTTCAATCTGTTCCTGGGCAGATTTAACCAAAGATATTAAGGAGGTTTCAGTCGATTCCATAAGAAAATTACCAAGTATTGGGCGAAGTCGGATAAAGGGGATTTCATCTAAATAGATTTTCACATCATGGTAATCAACTATCTTGCCTTTGATTTTCACTTTTTTGGAAATTGGGGTTGGGTAAAAGAAATCTTTCACTCCGATGATACAATCTTCAACGATTACATGGGTAAGAAGGTCTTGTTCGCGAGCATAGAACTGCATTGCCTGGCCAACAATTACACTCATAGTTTTGCGTCCACCTGCAACTGAAGCAATCAACCGTGTTTGATCATCAGTAGTTAGATCTCTAATTAATTTGAATACTATTTTAACTGCGGCTTGATTTTCTTTTACCGTGAGTAAGTCCCTTAACGGTTTTCCAGAAGAATCTTTAAGTATATGAATATTTTCTAGTGGGAGCTTGACCTCACTGGGATTGATTTGATAGTCATTAGCAAGTTTAAGTAGCCACCCATTATTATCAGGAAGGAGTTCATTTATTACTAATGGTTCACATTTAGCATCAGTGATAATGTGAATTGCATCTATTCTTAATGATGGTTTTCTAATTTGAGTATGATAATAAATCGATTCTGTAACTACTTGGGGAGAAAGCCCAGTACTGAATAGTAATATGTTTTTCATAGTCATAATAAAATAATCACAATATTTATATAGTCAAAACGAGCCATAATGTATTAATAATCCTCATTCTAATCGAGTAAAAAAACTATAATCTGCGAAAAATCAACTATATAATTTTTCTTTCGAATTACTTAACAGACTCAAATAATTCTTTTTCTCCATGGATCTACCTTTTTATTTTGAAATATTTAATTTTCTGATTTTAGAATAAATCGAGATTGAAGCATTTGACTTAACACTTCATATCATTCTAATTAGTAAGAGATTTATAAATTGGATGTGTTATATCTTGCTAATGGTTAAGATAAAATTTTTATCCATACTGAAGTTATATTGACCTGATTGAAGAGCTTTTGATAGTTTCCCATTTCTTGTTAGTATATCTGCAAGATCTCGTGCGACAGCAGATCCACTCAGATTATTTGTTACTTGGCAATCAATCAATTTGATTGTAAATGTAAACTTCGTCCTATTACTAGCAATGAGAAAGGCTTTTTTTTTCATTTTAACTGTCTCAAGTGAGCTGTTTCGCTCAAGCGCTGTTAATATTTCAGGAACTGCCTTCCACCAAATATCATAGTATTTACCTTCTGACCCGGCTGATTGATAAAAATTCATTTGAGTACCTCCATAATTAGTTTATTTTAGTAATTTCAGTTTGTTTTGCTAGTTGTTTTGCAACATTAAGTTTGATAGTTATCAACTATTCCTCAATCTGGATAATTTCCTCCGGAAATTAAAATTTGTTTTATTTTTATTTTTTGCTAAATTCAAAGGCGGATTGAATCTAGTAATTAGATCATCCTCGTAATCTTTGGGATTTTTAATCTGCAGATAATACAACACCAGATTTTTTATCATCCAATCTGTTAAGAATTCCTCACCCTCTGTGGTAAATTTTGTTTTCCCTGTGTTAGGGTCACTATCTCGCGGTATCTTTTCCAATCCAAACATTGATCCTATGCTTTTCCTAAGGGTTGACCTGCCGGCATTATTACCTGTGAAATGTTGACGATAATCCCGAGTACGGAGACTATTCCCTGAAATACCAGTGTAAATAAGATTTAAATCGTCAAATTTCTCCATGCTAAAATTAATTCCTATATCAGGAAGTTTGGAATTTTCTCTTAAACAAATAAAATAATTACCAGGGGCACTTGGTATATCACTTGCCACGTTCTTCGATGGATCAAAGAATCGAAAAAGATCTTCAAGCATTTCTGATTTTTCGTTATTCGATTCATTTGAAATGTATTGGGAATTTTTCGTATAATATCCTTCTTGTGGGTTTATATTGTCATCGACCACTGTTATCTTTCCGCTTCTAATTAAATACTCTAAATCATCTGGTTGGAGATTATTTATGCCAAAATCATCTCGTCCATAGAATCCAATACGGCGCATTTTACTTCTAATAGATTTCTGTCCTGATCTATTTGCATTAACTCTTTCAAGGATTAAATAAATTAATGTCTCAATTTCCTGGGCAGTAAAAGTATCTTTTCCTTTCAATGTTACCTCCAAATTGTTTTGAGTATCACAATTAAATATTATACATCCAATGCTCCCAAATCATTATCATTGCTAATGTGTCTAGTTCACAGTATTGAAGCAACGCTTCTCTTAAAGCATTCCTTTCCATGTTAGACATTTCTGTGAATTGCATCTTGGCAAAAGCAACTGCTGCTGCACCACCTTCAGATATCTGACCATCCTCCAAAAACATTTCATCTGTTTTCAAGTCAATATCCTGAAATCGATCGGGAAGCAGTTTGTATGGATCCGAAACCATGGATGTGTCAGAATCCTTTTGCCATAGTCTCATACCCTTGAGATTTGTCCCAAACTTTAGTGGGTTAGAATATCTCTGTTGAATAATATCACTGGTCTGAAAGATTGCTGGGAGGACTGCTTTTATTGAATTAGATCCTTTCATAAATGGATGATAATAATTCTTCTTTAAAACAGCCAATAAATCTACCATATTGCGTTCACCACAGTGTAAAGTCTTGCAATAATCCTTCCATTGTGTGATTGTATCAATCCACTCAATCAATTCACCAAATTCGTCATCTTTATGATCTTCCATTTGTTTTTGAATCTGCCTCAATACGGTATTCTCATGTGCGGCATATCGGAATATGGTTCCATCATCATTCTCTAATTCCCGCTTTAAGGCTTTGACAAATTTAAAATTAGGGAATACACCAGGGTCAGCACAGATCCATTCTGAATGATTAATCTTACCGTCGGTGTGCACAGTATGAGAAGAAAATTGGAAGGCGATCTGTTCATAGGGACGAAACCCTTTATAGAATGGAACCGCCACCATACTGGTTTCAAAATCAATAAAATGGTGTGGATACTTCCACTCAGAAATGATATCAGCTAACTGATCACTATACCATTCAGATTTGTCACGGTCGGCCGACCTTTGTACCTGCAGTTTCTGGCGCTCATTTAAATTCTCAAAATGATATGCATCAGCATAAAGGTCAGTTAAAGTATAAATTCCATTCTTTATTAGTTCGGGTGATTTTCTGTAATTCCAAACTTCGAAAATATGTGGCTCAATGGGATTGTAAAAGTCTTTCAATTCCTTAGACCAGCATTCTTCAAATCCACTTAATTTTTTAGGTTCATTAATATTTTTGAATTCACAGTTTTTGCATTGTTTTCCAACATCAACAGGGTATCGCTCATCACGTTGATAGAAGGGAGCCAATAAATCTATTCTTTTCTCAAAAGAGTATAGTTCATCAGGTCGAGGATTTTTGCCTGGTTTTTCTTCATTTGATAGAATCAGATCTACAGCATCCTCCACATTTACTGCTGTGAGAATTTTGTCACCAAGATCTTCATCAGTTAAATTTGTATTTTCAACTACTTCAATCCGACCTCGATCATTTTTTATAATTCGGAACTTCTGATTTAGTTCGCTGACAGTGGCTGTTTTTTTCTTATCAGCCAACATTAAATATGGATGTATTTCAGCTTCAGGGAAAACATTTCTCATCAGCCAGGTTTGAAATGCCACGTCCCATAAATAGGGTTTCCAACTTGAAGAAATTCCCCCTCGTTTTTTATAGAATTCATCATTGGATTTAAATGATTTTGCTTTGACCTCAATCAGGTTAAATCTATTCCCCTTTTTTTCAAGAATATCAACCCTGATGAAACAGCCGGCATATTCGAATGCAGCTTCAAAGATTATGACATCATCTTTTTGTAATAGTAAATTTGTTTTATTCAAGGCGGTGGAATGATCTAATTCAAAAACCTCTACCCCATCCGGGTAATACTTTTTAGCAAGGTCACCGATCTGAAATCCACCTTCAGCAAGCGCTTTCAGGAATTCGTCTGTGTGTTTTGTATCAGCGTATTTCTTTTTACTAGTATAGTAAAGTTTTGCCGGGCATTCCAGTGCTAGTTTAAATCGGGATTTTGTCAAGTATCTTGGTTTTGTCATTGTGATAAGGCTATTTATTATCTCCACTGCCGATTTGTGGGATATCATCAGAAGGTCCCAATTCAAATGCATTTATATCACTGAGGGCAGATCCAATCAATCCTTTGAAATCACCATACATTCCGGAAGTATTAATTGTGACACGTTCAATTTGTTTTTCACGTTCTTTCCACAACTTGTTCATAGCTCGTTTTTCTTTTTCAAGCTGGGATGTCATTCCTTCAAATGTACTCACAATGGCCTCAATCTTTTGACGAAACTCAGGACCTATTATATATTGATAAAGGATGTTCATTTTTTCAGTCATACCCTCAGCTGATGACCTGACATAGTTTAGTTTTATTAGACTTTCCCGCAATACGGTAGCAAGCGTAGTTGCAAAGGGTCTAGTTGTGACCCATATTTGTTCAACCTGACCGAAGTTCTCAATATCCGAGGGCATGGCTTCAGTTATAATTATTGCTATCTCAGCTCCTATGGTAATTTGATCGTCTTTTAACTTTTCTATCCACCCTTGTGACCAAGTCTTTGTTCGTTTTGACTCCCAAATAATTTTACCACATGATTTTAAAACATCATCTTTTACAGTTTGAATTACGTCTGCTCCTCTTATCCCTTTGGGAACTGGTTCAATTGTATCATGCCTGAAAGTATTTTTGAGAGTTTCCTCAAGATCCAATTCCTGTATTTCGCCCTGTCGCTCCATAGACCCTTGCTCCACTCGCCTTTTGGCATCTTCTAGATTTTTTTTGAGATCTGAAATAAGTTTATCTTTCTCTTTGGTCTTCAAATCATTTTCGTCTGAAAATTGTTTTAAAGCAGCCTGTCTGATAATGTCTCGTTCAGTATTTAATTTGCGTTCCACTTCTAATGTCAAAGCCTGCTCGCGTTCTTCCAACTCACGAGTCT
>Ga0233437_1003980_pt1 | contig 18276 bp, 19 predicted proteins | sample SI_122_August201_FD_182714 | JGI IMG/M metagenome (GOLD analysis project Ga0233437, IMG submission 182714) | Seawater microbial communities from Saanich Inlet, British Columbia, Canada - SI_122_August2016_200_MG | ecosystem: Environmental > Aquatic > Marine > Inlet | place: Canada: British...
TACGGATAAAAGGAAAGCAGAATAAATGGCTATAAGAACAGTAAAGCTATGCAAGCAAAAAGGGTGTGTCAACGCTGCGACCACAACAGGCTATTGTCGTTTTCATTATCTCAAAAACTGGAAGAAAATTAAGCAACAACAGAAGAAAAAAGCCATTAAAAATCTCAATAAATACATTGATCATATCATGCATAAAAACCCCAATGGGTATATGGACACTATCCGCGAGGATTTGAAGAACGTTGATCAATTTTCCCGTAAAGCTGATAACTTTTTTTCAGAGGATGATTACCATGATATTATGGATGAATTATCCCATGATGATGTTGATCGCGTCGTTGATGCTATTAAAATCGATGACTCATTCTAACGTGCCAGCCCTTCGACAAGCTCAGGGTTTAACGACGACTATCGTCTAGCCCTTCGACAAGCTCAGGGTCTCACGACGTTTAGCGTAACAAGCCTATTGCATTCAAATAACCAATCTACTATCACAGCGCACGTGACGCATTCAGTATACATAAAGACCTTTGGTTGCCAAATGAACGTTGAAGATAGTCGCCAAATGATGGGGCTGTTGAAACAGCTTGGTTGTGATCAAGTTGATGATGTCTATCATGCTGATATTGTGATTTTAAATACATGCAGCATTCGTTCAAAGGCTGAACATAAAATATATTCAGAGCTGGGCCGTCTTAAGCGGCTTAAGGAAGACAAAGATCTTATTATTTGTGTGGCTGGTTGCGTGGCCCAGCAAGAAGAAAAAAGTTTATTAAAGAGATTTCCTTTTGTGGATATTATTATGGGGCCTGATCAGGTTAATTTTTTACCAGAACTCATGACGGCTTGTTTGAAAAGTCGCGGTAGCGAAGACAAAAAAACATATAGAAAAACAGGATTTCAATTGAAAGAAGATTATCAGTTTCTTCATGTGATGCCAGAACAAAAGGAAGTTAGTGTAAAGGCTTTTGTTAATATACAAAAAGGATGCGATAATTTTTGTGCTTATTGTATTGTTCCTCATGTACGTGGTCGAGAAGCATCGCGGCCTTCAGATCAAATCATAGAGGAAATTAAAGCGTTAACACAGTTAGGTGTTTGCGAAGTGACTTTGTTGGGGCAAAATGTGAATTCGTATGGTTTAAAAGAAAATAACGATATTTCATTTGCGCAGCTTCTTGAACGCATCGCATCACAAACTGAGCTCAAAAGATTGCGCTTTGCTACTAGTCATCCTCGTGATGTGAGTGACGCTCTCATGGAACAATTTGCTAGCAACCCCATTTTAGCACCTCAATTTCATTTGCCTTTGCAGTCAGGTTCGGATCGCATTCTTAAGCTCATGAACAGAGGTTATACGCGTAAGCATTATTTGGGAATTGTTGAAAAACTCAAAAAACAAAATTCTCAACTTTGTTTTTCAACTGATCTTATTGTAGGCTTTCCTTCTGAGACAGATCAAGAGTTTGAAGATACGCTGAGTGTGATGAGAGAAGTTAAGTTTGTTCAAACATATTCCTTCATTTATTCGCCGAGACCGCACACGAGTGCGGCAAGCATGCCTGATGATGTTACCTTAGAAGAAAAAAAAATAAGGCTTAAAAAGTTGCAAGATCTTGATAATGAAATTACGTTAAAACAAAATCATTTTGATGTAGGGGTTGTGCGTCATGTACTAGTAGAAGCCGTGCAATCGGAGAATGAAAAGCCTTTTATGGGACGAACAGAACATAATAAGGTCGTTCATTTCACATCAAAAAATGTGTATCATCCTGGTGACTTCGCTAAAGTGACCATTTCTCAAGCAAATCCACACTCATTATTTGGGGAATGATTTTGAAATAGTGCTATTATATTATCTGGAGTTGTAAAAAAACAAAATTACTAGTATTTTTATTATCATAGGAATATAAAAAGACTTCTTGTGAATTGAAAAAAGGAATAGAATAATGTCTGATTTAGTAAAAATGAAAGTATCTGGTCTCACAATTGATCCTTTTACTAATATGCCCATAGTCATTCTAAAAGATGATGATGGAAAAGTTGCTTTGCCTATTTGGATAGGGCTTATTGAAGCGTCAGCTATTGCAACAGAAATTGAAAAAATTGAATTGTCACGGCCCATGACGCATGATCTCATCAAAATCATCCTAGAAGAGCTCAATGCCAAAATCGTTAAAATTGAAATAAGCGATTTAATGGATAATACATTTTTTGCTCTATTACATTGTGAGGGAGGGGACAAAAAGTTTTCTATTGATTGTCGCCCATCAGATGCCATTGCCATTGCTCTGAGAACTGAAACAGACATCTATGTTGATAAAAAAGTCATCGAAAAATCGCGTAAACTTGAAAATATAAATCAGTCTGAGGATCAATTAAAATCCCAAAAATGGACTGAAATCCTTGAAAATCTCGAATCTGAGGATTTTGGCAAGTATAAAATGTAATGCGTCGCACGTCGCATGTCTCACGTCTCACGTCGAATAATCATTGATCAATTCTTTGTTTTGTTTATAAGACTTCCACTATGAAAAATTTAGATTTTTGGCTGACTTTTGGTCCCTTATTTATTGTTAATGGTTTTATTGTAGTGGCTTTTGTGACCTTTATCTTTATATCGCGCAAGCGCCCCAAAACTAAAGATATTGAGGAGCGCCATTCTTCTGTTGTTTTAAATAAATGGATTAGAGAGTTCTGGATGTGGCTTTTAGAGCCTTTTTTCAAATTTTTTATTTTCTTTAAAATTAGCCCAAATGCGATTTCTATTCTTGGTTCTATTGTGGCCTTGTTTGCGGCCATTGCCTTTGCTGTAGGGCATTTTGGTTTAGGTGGTTGGTTGATGGTTCTTGGTTCTAGCTTTGACTTCTTTGATGGTCGTGTGGCTAGGGCAACGAATCGTTGCACGCTGGCAGGTTCTTTTATTGATTCATGCCTTGATCGTGTCTCTGAAGGGATCACATTAACAGGTTTAGCGTTCTATTATCGTGATAGTTTTATTTTCTGGATAGTTATGTTGGCTTATTTGAGTTCTATCTTAACAAGTTATAGTAAAGCCAAAGGTGAGACAATGGGCATTGATTATTCAGGTGGTATGATGCAACGACCTGAAAGGATTGCTTATCTGGGAGCTGGTGGGATTTTAGCCCCTGTTTTTTCTTATTTTTTGCATTCTTATGCATTAGGTTGGTGCCCCACACTGACTGTACAGCAATTAACTGGTTATATTTACCTTCTTCCCCTATCGTTTGTGGCAATCTTTTGTAGTGCTACAGCGATCAAGAGAGTTGTTAACATAATGATATTATTAGATAAAAAAGAAGGGATTCGTTAGGTTTCTCCATTTTTTTGCAAAGGGTCAAATAGTTATTGCAATAACGAGCCATTTTCCATAAAAAGGCGAGCCTTAATCGGTTATTGGTTAAACGATAACCTATAATCGATCAAAGAGAGGAAGTTATGCCAAAGATAAAGACATGTAAAGGTGCGGCAAAGAGATTTAAGCTGACTAAAAAAGGTAAAGTAAAATTTAAAAAAGCATATAAATCTCACATTTTAGAGCACAAATCACCTAAAATGAAACGCCAAGCACGTAAAAATTCATATATACATGCTGCTGATGTAAAAAATGTTAAGCAGATGTTGCCATATGCATAATCGTTGACCGTAGTCCGGTTACCGTTGTCCGTAAAAGAATATTACGGGAAAACGGAAAACGGAAAACGGGGAACGAAAAAGTTTCGTTCTGGCAAGAGAAGTCTTGTTTATTAATTTCGACAAGCGCCAGGCAAGCTGACAGGAGACAAAATGTCACGAGCTAAAAGAGGACCAAAAGCCCGTACCCGCCGTAATAAGGTTTTAAGTAAAGCCAAAGGCTACCGTGGTGGCCAATCTAAATTATTTCGCACAGCTGTTGAACGTGTTCGACGTGCTGAACAATTTGCTTACAGAGATCGCAAAGTTAAAAAACGTACTTATCGCGCATTGTGGATTATGAGAATCAATGCTGCTGTTAAAGAATATGGCTTAAGCTATTCACGTTTCATGCATGGTTTAAAGCAGATTGATTCTGAAATTGATCGTAAAACATTATCAAATCTAGCGATCGAAAGTCCTACAGCTTTTAAAGGACTTGTTGATAAAGTAAAAACAAAAATAGCCGCGTAAGTTTTCCTTAAATAATAAGTTTTTATAGAACTCCTCAAATATATTGACAATATTTGATTAATGGATAATTCTCTTTAATTCACGTGTGGGAGTAAAAAAATCTGGAGCTTATATGAAAAAGACAGAGCTTAAAAAAATCAAGTCCGTCTTGGAAGAAAGAAAAGAAAACCTCATTCAACAGGCCGCTAAAGTTGGTGACCCTGTCTATGCATTGAAGGAAGAAGAGCTTTTTGATGAAGTAGACCTTGCTTCTACAGAATCTGATCAAAGTATGAGAATTCGTTTACGCGACCGTGAACGAACACTTCTCAAAAAGATCAATAAAGCTATTCTGAAAATCGAGAAGAATGAGTATGGGGTCTGTGAAAGTTGCGGAGAAGAAATAGGCGTCAAACGTCTTGAAGCTCGGCCTGTGACTGACTTGTGTATTCGTTGCAAGGAAGAACAGGAAAGAGTTGAACGTTCATTTGCTGACGATCACTAGATCTATTATATTGTGAGTAATCCTCGGACTTATACAATACCTTTATTTATTGTTACCTTTTTTTTATTGGTAACAAGCATTCCACAAAATTCGTACGCAAAAAACCATTATAAAAGCACTCTGAAGGAATGGACTCGTGAAGAAGAAGTTTATGGCAGGGACGATTTTTATGCTTCTATGAAATGGATTGCTACATTTCAAAGCGCTGCATATCTCAAATCTAAGATAAATAAGCTGACAACAATCTATGGTTATTCTGGTCAAGATTTACAGGAACTCATTAGCAAAGAACAGACACCTTGTTTGGATAACTATTGTTTCTATGTGAGTTTTTATGCGTATGATCGTAAAAATGGTGATCTTGCAAGCAAAGATGGTGATTGGAAGCTTTCCTTAGATGTAAATGGCAGAAAAATTAAACCAACAAAAATAGAAAAAGTAAGCAAAATTACAGCTTATCATCGAGCACTTTTTCCTTATAGTAATATTTGGTCGAGACACTATTTAATATCTTTTCCTAAAACGACTAAACAAGATTCTACACCTGTTACCTTGTCTATTCGTGGTCCATTTGGCAAGAGCCAGCTTGAGTGGAAATAATCTATTTCACTTTTTTCATAAAATCTTTAACACGTTGTTTTCTGTCTTTTGTGCCAGCAGCACCAATCAGGCGATTAGCTTCGAGAACATAAGGTTTAGCTGCCTTATAGTTCTTTTCATTTATATAGCCCCACGCAACAAATAGATTTGTGAGAAAAAGGGTTTGTTGGCTACAATGGCTTTTATAGCGGCTACAATGAGATAGTAATTTATTGAAAACGCTGCGTGACACCTTATAATTACCAACACGATAAGACATTTCACCATAAAGGAATGTATAAAAATTATTGCCAGGATAACGTGAATAAAGTGATTTAGCATAAGGGTAAGCAAGAGCGAATTCATAATCTTTTTTGGCTTTGTTATATTCAACACGGCTGAATATATGGATGAGCATGAATTTGGCGTCTGAACTTAAAAAATGGTCTGAATTAGCGACTTTCTTTATATAACTGAGACCCAGTGTTTCATTTCCATTAAAACCTAATAGTGAGGCCAGCCATTTGAGTCCTGAGGGAACATTATCGGCAAAATAATTGAATAATCCTACTGAAAACAGCGCTGCTTTGTTGCCAGGATCTTTTTTGATGACATCAAGCATGAGCTTTTTGGCTTTCTTAAGCGTAGAGCCGGCTTTCATTTTTTTGCCTTGGTCAATTTGCTTCTTAGCTAAATATATATATGTATTACTAAGTGTTGCTTTAGCTTCAATGCTGTTTGGGTTTTTCTTATAGTGTTTTTCTGCTAGTTGATTAGCTTTTTCATATTCTGCCAAAACACGTGAATCGAGAGCTTTGCCTTTGTTTCGTGTTACTTGTTGCCACTCATAGTACATGCCACGCAAGAGATACGCATAAGGGTCTTCAGGATTTGCTTTTATAAGTTTTGCAATATCTTGTTTTGCAGATGTATAAGCACATCCATGGATTTTTTTAACAATGCTTGTATAGTCTGCACTAGCCTGGGCTTGTTGTGGGGTGATGAGAATAATCAGAAAAAAAACACTAAAAACTTTTAACAACGACTTCATAAGCCTCCCATGAATATGAGTTTAACTCATAATAAACGATATAAATGACAAAAGAGTTTTACTTTATTTGGTAAAAATAGACAAGAAAAGACACTGGGGGGGCACGGGGTCGCAGGAAGCTTGGTTCCGGTGTGCCGGAGTGCCAAGGTGCCAGAGCACTGGTAATCCACTATACTCTGGAACTCCGGTACACGGAACACAGAACACTAGCCACCAGTAGTCAGTTGACTCTCTATTCTCTGTGATTTAGATTACGACTCCATGAAACTACTTATTGTTATTTATGAATACCCTCCTATTGGTGGTGGCGGTGGTGTGGCAGCTGAACAGATAGCCCGAGCGCTTGTAAAGAAGTATGGTTACAATATTACTGTACTAACAGCAGGTGTTGGTGAGTCTGTTGAGTGTTATCAAGATGATTTGGGCATTAATGTGATCCGTATTCCCTGTTCAAAGACACGTAAGCACCGCTCTTCAGCTACTTTTAGTTTCATGCTAACATTTATTGTTAAGAGTATTTTTTATGTGTGGCAGAGGCGAAAGAAACTAAAATTTGATGTTGTACATACTCATTTTGCTATACCAACAGGTCCTGCTGGCTATGTGATTGCAAAGATTCTTAAAAAACCTAATGTGCTCAGCCTTCATGGGGGTGAGTTATTTCAACAACCCTTGGAAACAGAAGGGTACAATAGTTTTCTTATTAATAAGACTGTTAAGTTCATGATTGAAAAGGCAAATGCTGTCACGAGTAATTCTCGAGATACACAACAAGCAGCCTATCGATTTTTAAATACAAAAAAAGAAATACAAGTCATCACGCTAGGTTTTTTACCGCCATCATTTTCTATACCAGAGCTCGTGCTGAAAGAATCCAAGCCTGTGCATGTTATTATGGTATCACGTTTAGTGCCACGTAAGGACCTAACAACCCTTGTGAAGGCTCTTTGTGCTATTGATAAGCAGCAATGGACCCTCACATTTGTGGGCGATGGTCCTGATAAGGAAGCCTTAGAAATGTTGTGTGTCGAAAAGGGAATTCGTGATCAAGTGACTTTTACAGGTTATGTGAGCGAAGAAGAAAAATATGCCTATTTAAAAAGAGCCGATATTTTTGCTTTGCCTTCATTACATGAGGGATTAGGTCTAGTATATTTTGAAGCTATGTATTGCGGTTTGCCCATTGTGACAACGAATAATGGGGGGCAAATAGATTTTTTAGAAGAGCAGACAAATGCTTTGCTCACACCTATCCAGGATAGAGCTCAGTTTAGTGATGCGTTAACCTATGCGATCAATCATCCTGAGTGGCGATTAAGATGTGGGTTACGTAATCAAGAAAAAATAAAAACACTCTTTATAGATAATATTATTCATTTATATGATGAGGTTTTTACACGTTTGTAAAAAAAAAGGCCTACTAAAGAGTAGGCCTTTTTTGTATACAAGAAAGAGTATTTTATTTTGTAATGATCGTGCAACCATCAAGTCTGTCTGATGTGCCTTTGTCTTGATCTTTACACGCAATACCAACCACACGTGTGGGAAGGTATGTGACAACTCTATTTTGAGCTGATTTAGCGTTTGTGTTAAAATCGTTGTTATAAACAACTCTCAAGTTTTTCGAACCAGGTTTTTGGCAAACAGCTGTGCAGCTGTCAGCAACGTCTGATTGAGATCCACCGCCATGTCCAGTTGAATCACGGCAAACAATACCTGCTAATACTTCAGTTTTATCACATTGGTACAGGGCAGGGTGTCTTTGGAAGTCATTTGCAGGCTGCATAATATTACCTTTGCTTATGGAACGGCAAATCGCAGAACAGCCATCACCAAAATCTTGTTTGGGGGGTAAGTCAGCACAGGCGATACCTTGAACACGGTAGCCAGTTGGACAGCAGCTTACATTCCAAGGTCTGCTATTACCAGTCAAGTCACTAGAATACTGAATGTTACCACCACAATATTGTGCATAACTAACACTGGCAATCAGAAGAGATGCTAATGTTGCTAAGCAGATAAATGTATATTTTGCCATATGAAAATTCTCCTTTTTTAAGTTAACAATTATCCCATAGATGTTTTTCAAAATTGCCAATCTGGCTTGTCATTATATAACCCAGGCCGTATTGGCAAGTGAAAGATGTCATGAGGAATGAGGCAGAAACGAAAAAAGTCTTGTAAAAGTTTTTAAAATCTGCGTAGTTGCCATATTATTTTATGTGACTGTAACATGTTTAAAAATATAAACAAATTAACTAATACACACCTCCTTTATCTTATTCTCTTACTCAATGTACTTTTTTTACTACCTGGCTTGTGGGTTCCCTATTTTAATATTGATGAAATCACTAATGCCATTCACGCACGGTTTATTATTAACGGTGAATTGGGGTTTTCAGACTTTCTGGGTAATACTTATTTATTAACACATTATTTATATGCTTTTCTCTATTTATTTGTACCTGAAAATACACTTTTACCCATGCATATTCTTCATGGTTTTTGGCAGGCTTTAACAATACTGGCTTTGTTTTGGTCTGGAACTAAGTTGGCCGATCAGAAAACAGGATTGTGGGCTGCATTGTTTTATTGTGTTTTTTCTCATTGTTTCATGAGCAAGGATTTTTATACACCGAGCGCTGAAAGTTTTTCATTGCTACCGGCAATTATCTGTGCGGGATTTGTTTTTAGGGCAATTGATTCTAAGGATTTCAAATCTTACTTTATGGCGGGTGTTTTTGCCATGTTAGCGACGTTTTTTAAAGCACCCATGGGAGTTCTTTTCATGGCCGTCTTGTGTATGCTTGTTTCCCGTGGATGGAATTTTGTGAATCGCATGCTTGTTTTTGCCGCAGGTTTTTTTATTGTTATGTTTATACCAGCTTTATTTGTGATGCCTTTTGGAGAAGGTTTTCGTCTCATGTTTGCCAAGGTTTCAGAAGTTAATGCTGAATACATACAAGCCTATGAAGGTTTTCCTTTTATTTACTGGTTTTTTAAATTGCTGATTCGCTCTGGATTGGTTTTGGGCGCTCAGTTTGCCATGACGATTTTTGCGCTATTTGGTTTAAAGGCTGTATTTCGTTTTAGTCGCTTAAAAAGAGAGTACTGGCGAAAAATATTCTTTCTGACTTTATGGCTAATATTCATTTGGTTTACTGTTACGTTAGGTAAAAGAGTCTTTTATCATTACTTTGTTTTTTTATTAGGACCTCTTTCTCTTTTAGCTGCTGAGGGCATGCGTCAGTGGAAACTGGCTATTAAACAAAATAAGATTTCACCTGAAAGAAGAAGAGATTTTATTTATAGAATAGTTGGTTTTGTTCATAAACATCTTGTGTTGTTGATGGTGCTGCCCGCTTTAATTTTCTTTGTTGAGGCGAGTTTTAATTTTTCAACACAACCACAAAATGTAGGACAAGCTATCTCATATATTAAAGAGCATACTAAGCAAGATGATCGTATTTATATTTGGGGTAATGTGCCTCAAGTCTATTTCTTTACACAAAGGCAACCCTCTACAGTTTATTTTTGGACAGATGTGCTGACTAATAAACTTCCTGGTTCTCCTGCCATGGAATACATGCGGGCCACAAATGAAGAAATGGCACTAAGTAATATGTTGATTAAAGACTTTATGCCGCATGTCTTTGTTGATAAAGATCCTAAAGAATTTAAAAACAGCTCTCATTTAGCCGCTATTAATGATAACGAATTATTAACACTTGAAGAAATCTTAGAGCGCCACACACACTACTATTGGAAGCGTGTTTTTTCAGACTTTTTAAAAAACCCACCTACATTGTTTATTGATTCTTCTCCTGCCAACATCAGAGGTTTTGGCCACTTTCCCATTAGAAAATATGAGTTAATGAAACGTTTTGTGGCAGATAATTACACTCTAGAGAATGTCGTTGATGGGATGATTATTTATAGGCTTAAGAAGTCGTAATGCGTCGCACGTCGCGTGTCGTAAGACGCAAGACCTGCCAGAGGCAGGCGCGGCGTTAGACGCTAGTCCGATGTCTTGCGATAGATCCCGCTTGGCACAAATACGGGAATATGCTAATAATAACACATAAAAGGCAGAACTAAGGAGATCTTATGTCAGAGAACATCATCTGGAAACCATCAAAAAGTGTTATCAAAAATGCCAATATTACAAAGTTTATGGATCGCCATGAAATCAAAACCTATGAGGAACTCATTCAGCGATCAACAACAGGTATTGAATGGTTTTGGGATTCATGTGTTCATGAAACAGATATTTCCTGGTTTGAACCTTATACACGTTTGGCTGATTTGAGCGAAGGCTTCGAATTTACAAAGTGGTTTTTAGGTGGGCGTCTAAACATAACGCATAATTGTATCGATCGCCACTTAGAAAATAAAAAAATAGCCAATAAAGTAGCTGTCATGTGGCAAGGGGAATGTGGTGCTGTTAAAAAAATGACCTACACCGAACTTTATCACGAAACAAATCAAGTGGCCAATTACTTAAAAAGTCAGGGTGTGGGTAAAGAAGATTATGTGGCATTATATATGCCCATGTTGCCTGAACTGATTCCTGTGTTTTTTGCCATTTTAAAAATTGGTGCTGTTGTTGTTCCTATTTTTTCTGGTTTTGGACCAGATGCTGTTGTTTCTCGTTGTCAGAATGCTGGTGTCAAAATTATCATTACGGCTGATGGAACGCTGAGACGAGGTAAACAAGTTCTTTTAAAATCGATGTTAGAAGACTGTCTTAATGCCATTACAACCCTAGAAAAATGTATTGTGATTAATAGACTGGGTCTTGCCAATGTTCCCATGACTCCAGGACGTGATGTTTTTTATAATGATGTGATACCACAGCAACAAACGATTGCCGAAACAGAAGAGCTCTTAAGCGAGCACCAATCAATTGTGATGTATACATCTGGCACAACAGGAGAACCAAAAGGTACAGTACACACACATGCCGGTGTTTTGGCACAGGTGACAAAAGAGCTTTACTTTAATTTTGATTTACAACCTAAAGATGTTTTTTATTGGGTGACCGATATTGGCTGGATGATGGGGCCATGGGAAATGATTGGCACGCTTCATTTTGGAGCCACACTTGTTATCGCTGAAGGTATGCCTATGCATCCCAAAGCTGACAGGTTTTTGAAGATTTGTGATGACTTCAATGTGACTCATTTAGGTGTGTCGCCCACGCTCATTAGACTGTTCATGCATGAAGGGGCTCAACTTGTTAAAAACCATTCATTAAAAACATTGCGCATTCTAGGGTCAACAGGTGAACCTTGGGATCCAGATTCTTATATGTGGTTTTTTGAGAATGTCGGCAAGGGCAAGTTGCCTATTGTAAATATTTCTGGTGGCACAGAGCTAATGGGTTGTCTTTTGGCTCCTCTCATTATCAAGGAATTAAAACCCTGTTCTCTACAAAGTCCTGGTTTGGGTATGGCTGTTGATGTGTTTACAGAAGGTGGTTACTCTGTGGATCCAGGCGAAGTGGGTTTTCTCGTGTGTAAGAAACCAGCGCCATCAATGACCAAGGGTTTTCTCCATGACAAACAACGTTATCTTGATACCTATTTTTCAAAATTTCGCCATGTGTGGAACCATGGTGATTGGGTTGTTCGTGATGCTGATGGGCATTGGTATATGCGTGGCCGTGCTGATGATACGATTAAAATAGCGGGTAAACGTACAGGGCCTGCAGAAATTGAATCAAGTCTTTGTTTGCACCCCTTTATTTCAGAAGCTTGTGCCATTGGTGTTCCTGATGACATAAAAGGTGAAGTTCTTGTTTGTTTAGTGGTCTTAAAAAAAGGAATTGGTGAGACAGCTTTCATAAAGTCAGACTTGAAAAATTGGGTGATGCACCATTTAGGTAAGACATTAAAACCGCAAGCCGTGCATATTGTTTCTGTCTTACCCAAAACAAGGTCAGGCAAAATTGTACGTGGGGTTATTAAGAAAAAATACTTAGGACAAGATCTGGGAGATATGACAAATTTAGAAAATCCCCACTTGTTAAAAGAATTACCAAGTATGTGAACAATGACGTAGTTTTTACTGTAAACTCTCAAGGTTTTATTGACGATAATAAGGATGAAAGCAGGTTAGAGGACAGATATGGCTAAAGATTCCTCCCAGGAAAAGACCGAAAATGCGACCCCGAAACGCCTAAGAGAAGCCAAAAAAAAGGGAGACGTGGCAAAAAGTAAGGATTTAACGACAGTTTTTGTGCTCGTTGTTGTTTTTGTTACCATTGCTTTTACGGCAAATCACATCGGTGAAACTTTGAAAGAGTTTATGCGACACTGCTACACGCTTGTTGAAAAGGGTGACTTAACGCTTCATGACGTGGGTAGTGTTCTCCAGACCATGGTGATTGCTTGGGTAAAGGCTGTGGGGCCTGTTTTAGTGGCTGGTTTTACAGCGGCTCTTTTCATTGGCTTGATTCAAGTTGGTGGTGTTTTTTCAACAGATCCCTTGATTCCAAAGATAGAAAAGCTCAATCCTGTTGAAGGTTTTAAAAACATGTTTAAAATTGTTACCTTTATTGAGCTTCTTAAGAATATTGTGAAGATGACTCTTGTCATCTACCTTGCCTACCACACAGTTAAAGATTACATACAATCAATTCTTCTCTCTTCGAAGGTGACTATTGTTGAAGCAGCACAGATGACAGGTGAGGTCGTTGCCAGTTTTTTTATTAAAGTGGCCATCGTGTTTATTATTGTCGCCTTGATTGATATGGGAGTGCAGCGATGGAATTACCTTAAACGGCACAAAATGAGCAAAGATGAAGTTAAACGTGAATACAAGCAAGATGAGGGCGATCCTCAAATTAAAGGCGAAAGAAGGCGCTTGCATCGTGAAATGGTTTTTGGTGATGCTAAGCAAAATGTGAAAAATGCTGATGCTGTTGTGAGTAATCCTGTTCATGTGGCCGTTGCTATTATGTATGATCGTGAGGAAATGGGAGCTCCAGAGGTTCTCATTAAAGGACAAAAACGGTATGCTGAAATGATTTTACAGATTGCTCGTGAAGAAAATGTTCCGATTATTCGCAATATCCCTTTAGCGTGGTCATTGCTCCAAATCGAAGAAGGAGATCCTATTCCCGAAGATCTTTACGAGCCAGTGGCAGAGGTTTTAAGTCTTGTCTACGAAATGCAAGAAAAAGAATCTAGCGGTATACGTAGTGCCGATATTGTGGAAACACCACCAGAAGATAAAGATAAGCCAACCACTTTTGATCCTTTGGGGTAGGGCTATTATGTCGCTCGTGATAGGACAAGGGATTGATTCTTAGAGAAAAATTATATACATAGCGGTCTATGAATAAAACCTTAACAATGATATTTTGTTTATTATTTTTACTTGTGAGCTGTGCTGACGTTGAAAAAATAGAAGAAAAAAAATTGCCAACATCATTATCAATCAAAACGTCTATTCAAGGTGATCGTGTTATCAGCTCACTTATTGATGGAACAAAATTTGACACAAATGATCATAAAGAAAAGAGACTTTTACTAGGTTTTTTCAATTATAAGAATAAAGATGCGACACATTTGTTAAAGACATTACAAAAATTGAAACAGTATGAGAACAAATATAATTTTAAAATATTTGGTGTGAGCATTAATTATAATGATGTAGAGGGATTAAAAGCTTATCTTAAGGAAAATAATATTCTTATTCCCATTATTCTTGAAGGCCCCGCCTTAGCCATCGCTGAAAAATATAAATTAGAACATGAAGTGGCTTTTATAGGACTTGATGCCAAACATAAAGCTTACTTTGGTGTTAAAAAATACATTTTCGCCCGGCCTGGTGGTGAACAACAGTTTTTAGATTATGTTAAAGAAAATCTGAGTGTGAAGACCTATCAACCCATGGAACCTCGTTTTGGTATTAATCCCACAGCACCTGATTTTGAAGCTAAAACCATGGATGGTAAAACAATTCGTTTAAGCCAATACAAAAATAAAGTAGTTTTGCTTTTTTTCTTTTCACCAACATGTCCGCATTGCCGTAACGAAGTTAATTATTTGCGTGATGATCTTTATAAAAAATATAAGTCACAAGGACTTGTTGTTTTGGGTGTTGTGGCCTCTAAAGTAAATGAAAAGAATAAAAAAATATTAGAGTCGTTTAAAATGACTTGGCCAGTGATAGAAGATGTTGGCCTTAAAATTCGTAAGCAGTTTTCAAATCATCGCTCAGTGCCAGAAAACTTTATAATTGATAGAATGGGTAAGGTTGTTTTTCATGCTCCTGGTTATGCCAAACGTTTTAACAGTCTCTATGAGTTGAAAGTACGTAAATTGTTGGGTTTAAAAACAGAAGTTTCTTTGTCTAATAATCATTTTAATGGTGCCCAATATTGTGGTGTGTGTCATGAAGAGGAATATATGGCCTGGTCCTTAACACGTCATGCTAAGGCATGGGAAACGCTTTCATTAAAAAGTGAAATGGGAAATGAGTCTTGTGTGGGTTGTCATACAACAGGTTTTAATCATGATAAAGGCTACAAGCCCATGGTAAATAAAAAAACAGGCAAAACATTTGTTCGTGTGCCTTATAACATGACACAAGTCCAGTGCGAGGTTTGTCATGGTTTGGGAGGGCCTCACATCACTAAAGAAAGCCCAATAGCCAAGCAGACAATCGAGAAGACGTGTACAGCCTGTCATACAAAAAAATGGACACCAGATTTTAATTTAGAAAAAATGCTTCCTCACGTTAATCACTCACAAAAGGAAGCCATTAAAAATATGTCTCTTGAACAAAGACAGAAGTTAATAAATTAATAATAAGTCATTAGTTTTGTGTTTGTTCGTCTATACGAGCGACGAGCGACGAGCGACTAGCGACGATAATTCATGTTAGACTTAAAGTGGGTATTGAACAATATTGACGATGTTAAGAGCTATATCAAAATAAGAAATGCTGATTTGCCTTTAGATAATATTATACAATTAAATGAAGATCGTAAACTTTTACAACAGAAGTTTGATGAGTTACGCGCTCTTCAAAATCAAAAATCTAAAGAAATTAGTTTGTTAAAAAAGGAAAAGAAAGACGCGCAATCTGTGATTGATGAAATGCAGTCTGTAGCTGTTGCTGTTAAGGACGTTGGTGCTAAACAGTCAGAAATTGAAACACAGCTCAAAGATATTTTGTTAACATTTCCCAATGTTCCTCATGTAGACGTTCCTGTTGGTGAAAGTGAAGATGATAATCAAGAGGTTCTTCAATGGGGAGATAAACCCTCATTTAATTTTACACCAAAAGAACATTGGGATTTAGGAGAAAAACTTGGATTGCTCGATTTTGAACGTGCAGCCAAATTGGCAGGATCTCGTTTTGCCATTTATCGAGGAAAATTGGCAAAGTTAGAACGTGTGTTGATAAATTTTATGCTCGATGTGCAAACAAATGAGCATCATTATGAAGAAGTCATGACCCCTTATCTTGTAAATAGCGACAGCCTAATGGGGACAGGGCAGTTACCTAAATTTGAGGAAGATCTCTTTAAAACAACAATGGGATATTATTTAATTCCCACAGCTGAAGTTCCTGTTACAAATATTTATCGTGGAGAGACATTAAAAGAAGAAGAGCTTCCTAAGAAGTTTTGTTCGTATACGCCTTGTTTTCGTAGTGAAGCAGGTTCCTATGGCAAGGATGTAAAAGGTCTTATTAGGCAACATCAATTTAATAAAGTGGAACTTGTCACTTTCTGTACCGCTGAAAACTCGGCTAGTGAATTAGAATCCTTAACACAAAATGCCGAAAGAATATTGCAGTTATTAAATCTTTCCTATCGCAAGGTTGTTTTGTGTACAGGAGATATGGGGTTTTCAGCTGCTAAAACTTATGATCTTGAAGTTTGGTTGCCTGGACAAAATCAATACAGGGAAATCAGCTCATGTTCGAATTGTACTGACTTTCAAGCCCGACGCATGAACACGCGTTACAAACCAAAAGAGGGTAAACCTCAACTCGTGCATACATTAAATGGTTCTGGTTTAGCTGTTGGTCGTACGCTCATCGCTATCTTGGAAAATTATCAACAAGAAGATGGTTCCATTAGAATTCCAGATGTGTTGCAAGAGGCCATGGGCTGTTCGATGATTAAAAAATAAATCATGGCAGAACAAATTAAAATACTTATCGTAGATGACCATCAATTGTTAGCTGACTGCTTGGCAGATAGCTTTAAAATATTTGGCTATGAAACACAGCGTGTTCTTTCTGGATTAGAGGCTATCACTATTATTCAGGAGCAATCTTTCGATATTGTTCTTATGGATATCAGAATGCCTTCCATCAATGGCGTGGAAACACTCAAAGAAATAAAAAAGTATTCTCCCCATACTGAAGTTATTCTCATGACAGGTTACGCGGCTTCTGAGCTCATTGAAGAAGGGCTTAAAGCTGGGGCCTATATGTGTTTACAAAAGCCATTTGGTCCTGTTGATGTTTTAGAAGTTATCAAAGAGATTACCAAGAAAAAGGTGAAAACGTAACAGAAGGTGTGTCGCAATATTTATAATCAATATCATATAGTTACGAGGTTTTTACCCCTCAATATTCGATCAAAATGATAAAAAACTACACAATTTCTTGTTTTGATAACGACAGGGGTTTGTGTGTGTGTTGTAAACCATTGATAACGTGTTATAAATTTTGTTAAAGATTTAAGCTGTTTGGTATGCTTGTTGCATATAAGGAAGGTGTGAGAGTGTTAAAAGTAGGACAAAATCTCCCCGCACGATATGTTGAAAGAGCTGAGACACCAACCGTTGATAAAGCGCGTCATGTAGAAAAAAGTGTTCAGAAAGTTCAACCTCAAGATTCAGAAAACACCCAAAAACTTGATAACTATGAAATAGCATCAAATAAGTTTGAAAGACTTTATGGCTATACAGACTCTCGTAATTATAACCAGGCTGTATATAAAGCTCAAATGAAGTACAGTGAACAGTCTTTTGAGGCAAAGGGTAAAAGGTGTATGGCAGAATTGAGTGGCGAGCCTCAAGAAACAACTGTAGGTGATCTCAAAATCCGCAACACGCGTTCTTTCTTTGTCTAAAACGAGACGTCTAAAACAATAATCACAATCAGCAACAAAACTTACCTAAAATGCCATGGCAATGAGAGTGTGTGAACACGTAAACGTCTTTGGGTGGATTTCTTTTTAATTGGTTTTGAAACTCCTGAATATTTTCTGCAATGGAATCCACAGAAATATAGACAATTTCATCAACTAATGGCTGACATGAAAAAATCCCCACGACCCCTCGACCCATAGACTCGTCGATCCTGATCTTATCAAGATCCCAAGTTCGTTTAGTTTTTGTGTGGGGGCAAATAGTGGGCTCATCACAATACAGAGGGCAAGTCCATGTGGCATAGCTCATTGCCCATATAGTATCTTGTTCGAGCTTTTTGATAAAAGGAAGATCTATGTCCATGTCAATGGGGCTGAGTTTTGGGTTATGTGTTTTTGCAAGCGCCATATAGGCTTGTAGCATGGTGTGTTTAGCTGTGTGGTCGGGAATGAGGGCGTCGCACGTCTCACGTCTCACGTCGCTCGTAAGGATAAAGTCAGAGTATGTTTTACTGATAATATAGTCTTTTGGATTGAAGCCTAGTTTTATGAGCTCTTGGTGAGCATAGGAGGTAGAAGAGGGTTCTATGAAATATATATTATGATAGTCGATGCGTTTTTCTTTTTTGGCTTGAGTGATTTTTAAAAAATAAGAAAAGGATAGTTCATGCCCGCCAAGAATAAATATATTGTGAAAATTATTTATCATTCCCAAACTACTTTATTTTTTTTATCTATCAGTCAAGAGTTAAGTCTCTCCGGCCCTGCGGTCCAGCGGCCCCGCAGGACCCTATAGACAAAAATGACTTCCTTTAGTAGATAGAAAGAAATGTCAATTCACATACCACATAAATCTACTGAATGGTCGCAATC
>Ga0233437_1003981_pt1 | contig 18275 bp, 10 predicted proteins | sample SI_122_August201_FD_182714 | JGI IMG/M metagenome (GOLD analysis project Ga0233437, IMG submission 182714) | Seawater microbial communities from Saanich Inlet, British Columbia, Canada - SI_122_August2016_200_MG | ecosystem: Environmental > Aquatic > Marine > Inlet | place: Canada: British...
GATTTTGGCATTTGTTGAAAAACTCCTCCAATTATCGGGAATAAACCGAGTATAACCAAGAATGCGGCAATGTACATTCCTATATAACGGCTGGCAACTCCAGTAAGTTGGATCACTCCGTTATTTTGACTAAATGTAGTATTTGGAAAGGTATTGAACGCTGCTGCCAGAGCTGAATTTACACCATCACCCAGAACTCCACCTTTAATACGTTTTATGTAGAGATCACCTTCAATGGGTTCACCCGAAACCATCGAAGTTGCTGTAAGATCACCAATGGATTCTATGGTTGTGATAAGATAAATAAGAGCAACTGGGATAAATGCTGTAAGGTTGAATTTGAATCCGTATTTGAATGGGATTGGAATACTAATTATAGGAAGATCTTTCAAACCGCTAAGATCTACTTTCCCCATAAAGATGGCAACAATATATCCAACAACAAGTCCAATTACAATAGAACTCATACGTAAAAATTGATTTTTACTACGGTTAAAGATAACAATTACTACCAGCACTAATAATCCTAAACCGAGGTTTTCTAAGCTACCAAATAATTCAGGTTTATTGTCCAGTAACCATTGTCCACCAGCCATATCAGTAATTCCTACTTTGATGAGACTGAGACCAATAGTAGCAACCACAATTCCCGTTACTGTGGGAGAAATAATTTTCTTTAGAAGATGTAGAAATCTACTCAGAAACATCTCGATAAAAGCTCCCACAAAGCAGATTGCGTAAATTGTGCCAAGAATTTCCCTGGGACCACCACCAGCATTCTTTACCATGAATCCTGCTGCAAGGATCGCTCCCAGGAAAGCAAAACTGGTTCCTTGAATACTTAGAAGTCCTGAACCGATTGGTCCAACTCTTTTAACTTGAATAAATGTAGCCACACCGGAAACAATGAGTGCCATGCTGATAAGATATGGAACTTCTTTGCCTAAACCCAAAATGCCACCAATGATCAACGTGGGAGTAATTATTCCAACAAAGATCGCCAGCAGGTGCTGTAGAGCCGCAAAAATTGACTCTATTACTGGTGGTTTATCATTTAAACCGTAGATAATTCCATGTGAATCTTTTAAAGATGTGAAGGGCTCTTGGCCTTTTTCATTTGAATTTTCCATTAATACTCTCCTCTTCAAGTTATCATCAATCTTCTGTTAATTGAGAAAGTACCTGGTACACCCGAATCCCCTCTTCAGGATAAACCTCAACCGGTTTAGAAATTTGTATTTATTATTATTCTTTATCAACCTCTACTTTCTCTAAAATATGATTCTCCTAAAGCTTTTGGCAGGTTTGATCTCTTTCCTTTTATGGAAATAAATAATAAGAATAATAATGTGAAAACATAAGGGATACTCTTAAGTAAAATTATTGGGAATGGAATATTAAACTTTTGTAGATTAAGCCCAAGTTGAGTTAAACCTCCAAAGAGGTAAGCCCCACCATAAGCTATAAGTGGATTCCAATTTGCAAAAATTACAAGTGCAATTGTTATCCAACCCTTACCTGCTGTCATTCCTTCTACCCATAATCTTGAATATCCAACCGAGAGATAGACGCCACTTATTCCAATAAAAATGCCACCAACAATGGTTGCAATATATCTAACCTTAATTACCTTAATTCCCATGATCTCACTAGAAAGAGGTTCTTCTCCGCTGCTTCGCAGTGCAAGCCCCCACTTGGTTCTATTGAAAACAAACCAAACGATAACCGGTAATACAAAGGCAAAATAAACTAAAATATTGTGATTGAATAATACTTCTCCCAAAACTGGAATCTTGTTTAATAATGGGATTGGGATTGCTTCAAAAGATGCCTTCAGTGTTTTACCAACCATACTCACACCAAAAAAAGCACTTGCTCCTGTACCGAACATCGTTAGAGCAAGCCCCGATACAACCTGATTTGCTTGTAGAGTGATTGTCATAAGGGCGTGGATCAAACCCATTGCTCCACCAATAAGCGCGGCTCCTAAAATTGCCAAAATTAAGCTTTCAGTTGTATAAGCTAAATAGAAACCAAAGAAAGCACCCATCAACATAATTCCTTCTACTCCCAAGTTCAGGATGCCAGAACGTTCTGTTATTATCTCACCAATAGTCGCATAAAGTATTATTGTTCCACTGGCAATTGCAGCATAAAGTATCGTAATAACATCATTCATTATTTCCCCCTAATGAGTTTGATATTGTAATTCTTGAAGAGCTCACTTCCTAATATGGCAAACAGAATTAGAGCCTGCATTACCACTCCAACAGCTGCCGGTAATCGCATAGCTATTTGTAGTGAATCGGCACCCTTTAATAGGATACTGAGGAAAATAGCAAAGATAACAATTATGAATGGATTAGTTCGAGCCAGCCATGCAACGATAATTCCTGTATAACCATAACCGGTAGATATTTGCTGATGAAGTTTGTATTCAACCCCGCTAACCAAACTTACGCCAGCTAATCCAGCCAAAGCACCACTCATAAGGAAAACCATGAACATCATTTTTTTTATATTGATCCCTGCATATTTTGCAGCCTTTAAGCTGGATCCTGTAAGTCGTAATTTGTAACCTGTTTTTGTATGATAAATAAGAATATACAACAAAACTACCAACACTAAAGCTATGAACAATCCAGTATGAACTCTTCCAAAACCGATTCTATCAAATTTGGCCTCTACTGGGAATTCTGGGGTGTATGGGAAGTTGTCTTTTCCCTTCCATGGTCCGAATAGAAAATAATCCGTAATATTTATTGCTACATAATTAAGCAATAAAGTTGATATCACTTCATTCATTTTAAATTTAATTTTTAATAAGGCGGGAATGGCAGCCCACAAAGCACCACCAATTGCACCAAGAATAATAAGAACAGTTAGTTCTAAAGGTTTAGGAAGGACCGGACCATAAATGATAAATGCAGTTGCTAGAGTTGCTCCAAAAAAGAGTTGTCCTTCAGCTCCTATATTCCATAACTTACTATTTAAAGCTATTGCTACTGCCAAACCAGTAAAGATAAGAGGGATAGCCTTCACTAAAGTTTCAGAAATGCCATAGGGAGTACCTAATGCGGATGTGATCACTTTCCATAAAGCAACGAATGGATTAACTCCATTGAGGGCAATGAATATACCAGAAAGAACAAATGCAATTCCAATAGCCGAAAGTGTGATGATAAGTTCTTCTCTTTTTGAGACTCTCTCTTTTTGTTCCAGTTTTATCTTAAACATCAGTCACCTCCTTTCCTTTTTTATCTTCAGATCCACTACTCATCTCCTTCACTGCTTCTTCTTCTGTACATCCACTCATCATTAAACCGATCTCTTCTAATGAATGATCTCCGTTGTTAAATATCCCTGTGAAATTACCTTCATACATAACAGCAATTCTATCAGATAACCCAAAGATCTCATCAAAATCTCCTGAAATAAGAATAACTGCCTTACCTTGGTTTCTAAGTTGCAAAATTGCATTTCTTACAAATTCGGTTGCGCCAACATCTAAGCCACGTGTGGGATAGACGAATACATACAAGTCACAATCTCGTTCCATTTCTCTACCAATAATTAATTTCTGCAGGTTTCCTCCAGAAAGAAGTAAAGCAGGAAGATTTATGCTAGGTAAAAAGATATTATATTTTTCAATAATTTTTTCTGCATATTCCTTTAGTTTTTTGTTATCAAGCAGAACACCTTTCTTAAACTTTGGTAATCTGTAAACTTTCATAATAATATTTTCCCAGACAGATTGATTACCTGCAACACCCACACGTATTCTGTCTCCTGGAACATAACTGACGCCTTTATCTATCCTCTTTACAGGAGAATCATTTGAAATGTCATCACCCTTAAAAAAGATCTTTCCTCGTATCACATCACGATTACCGGTAAGAGCATCAGCCAACTCGACCTGACCATTTCCACTAACTCCGGCAATTCCAATAATTTCCCCACCTGCCAGATCAAAAGAGAGATTGTTAACAGCCAAGACTCCTTTATCGGAATTTACAAACAGATTTTGTATTTTTATAACGCTAGGTTTTGTTTCTACTTTTGGTCTTTCAAAAGTGATTTCACTCTCTTTGCCAACCATCATTTTTGCCAGCTTACGAGGATTTGTGTCGTTTTTATCTACAGTGGCAATTTTTAGTCCTTTACGCAGAACAGTTATTTTGTCGGCAATATTAAATACTTCAGACATCTTGTGAGTAATAAAAATAATTCCTTTTCCTGTTTTAGCGATGCTTTTAAGTATTTCCATTAAATTATCAGCTTCTTGTTTTGTGAGAACAGTAGTTGGCTCGTCTACTATAAGAACGTCAACTTCTCGAACCAACATTTTTAATATTTCTACCTTTTGTCTTACTCCAATTGGAAGCTCTCCAACTATCGCATCCAGATCAACCTGGAAATTGAATTGATCCATATAAGTTTTTATTAGTTTCTTTTTTTCTGGAATGTTAATAACATATTTGTTGTCTGGGTGTCCTAGAATTAAATTCTCTAAAACTGTAAGATTTCCAACTAAACTAAAACGCTGATGAACCATCCCAATTCCAATTTTAAGGGCTTCTCCCGGGAAATTAAAATTTAATTTATCTCCTTTGAAATAAATATCTCCTTCATCTGGGAAGTAAACACCTGTTAGCATGTTCATGAGAGTGGTTTTACCGGCACCATTCTCTCCTAGTAGTGCATGGATTTCCCCTTTTTCTAATGTAAAATCAACATTGGTGTTAACCTTATTCCCAAAAAAAGATTTCGAAATATTTTTCATTAGAACTAGATTGTTATTATTATCAGACAAAATCATCTCCTACGTTATAATTGGAATTTAATGAATCTAAAAAATAAACAGGAGGTTGGAAAAACCAACCTCCTGAAGAATTACAAATATTATTTTGCTTCAGGGATTTTTCCCTTAACACCTTTTACAAACCATTGAATACTAAGTTTTTCGCCATCATTAAGCTCAGCACCTTCTTCAACTTTCAGTTCACCTTCATTACTATAAAGTGGACCTGCAAAAATTTGATCACTCTCGATAATTCCAGCTTTAACAACTTCTAGATTATCAATAAGTTCTTGTGGAACAACTTCATTAAATGTAGAAAGTGAAGTTATACCTGTATCAAGTCCCCACCATATTGGATCGTTAACCCATGTACCTTCTTTGATCTTTGTAGCTATATCTGTATAATATACGCCCCAATTCCAAATGGCACTTGTTAATTGTGCTGTTGGAGCCATGAAAGACATATCACTATCATTACCAATAGAATAAATTCCTGCAGCTTCGGCAGCTTCTTGTGGACCTGCTGAGTCTGTACCTTGTGTAATAAGATCGCAACCTGCAGCGATCATTGTGTTTGCTGCTTCTTTTTCATGAACTGGATCGAACCATGAATTTGTCCAGATAACCATTACGGTTGCATCAGGATTTACGCTTTGAGCACCAAGTGTAAAAGCGTTTACGTGGCGAACGATCTCAGGAATTGGGAATGGAGCTACATAACCAAGCATGCCGCTTTTAGACATTGTTCCAGCAACAACTCCAGCCATATATTTTGTTTGATACATTCTTCCAAAATAATTTGTTGAATTTTCTGCAGTCTTGTATCCGCTACAGTGATGGAATTTTACATCAGGATATTTTGCTGCAACTTCGATAGTTGGATCCATATATCCGAATGAAGTTGTGAAGATCATATTACAGCCAGATTCTACGAGCTCTGTAATAACTCTAGTTGCCTCAGCACCTTCTGGTACAGTTTCAACAAAAGTTGATTCATCAACAAAATCAAGTTCTTCCATTGTTTTTCTACCTTCATCATGTGCTGTGGTCCACCCTGCATCTTCTACTGGTCCTACATAAACATAACCGGCTTTTAGGTTTTCACTTTTAGTGGCTCCGCCACCGCATCCTGCGATAAGCATAACTGCTGCGATCGTTACAAAAATCCAAAATAATTTTTTCATACTTTCTCCTTCCTTTTTTTAGATTAACATTTTATTTTTTTTATAATTTCGAAATTAGCACACACATATTTTTAGCTACGATATTACAGTTCAATTTATCTTTCTTTTTTAAATATATTTTTAATGTATAAGATAGAGAGGATAGATTAATGTTAATTAAGTTCAATTGTAAAATCTCTTTATTAATTCTAATATCTTTTAATTTCATTAATACAAAATAAGTAAAATGTACAATTCGGTGTCAAGAGGAAAATTTGAGTGTAATAAAACTTTAATTTGTAACAAACCTTTTGCTTGACATACACCCCAATACTTTTTTTTGAAGAGAAAATTATTATCATTATGGAGTATTAAATGAGTGGTAATCGTATTAAAGAACATCCGATCCTGCCAATAGTGGAGAGGAAGGAAGTTAACTTTTATTGGAATGGCAATAAGCTTGCTGCACAAAAGGGTGAAGTGATATCCTCAGCGCTATTTGCAAATGGAATAAAGATCTTTGGACATCATCATAAAGATGGTAGTGCTCAGGGCATATTCTGTGCTAATGGCCAGTGTGCTAAATGTTCTGTTATTGTTGATGGTGTTCCAATGAAATCTTGTATGACAATTATTAAACCAGAAATGAAAGTTGAAAGCGTGGAGGGATTACCAAAACTTCCCCAAACAGGTAAACATGAGATCAGTGATATTGAAGAATTGGAATATGATGTTCTTATCATCGGTGGAGGACCTGCCGGACTTTCTGCTGCAATACAACTTGGTAAACATTGTATTAAAACTTTAATTGTTGATGATAAATCTGAAACCGGTGGAAAACTTGTTCTTCAAACTCATAAATTTTTTGGCTCTGTAGAAGATTCTTTTGCGGGAACAAGAGGTAACGATATTGGAAAAATGCTGGCTCAAAAAGTTAATGAAAATAGCAATATTGATATTTGGATAAATAGCATTGCATTATATGTTTACAAAGATAAAAAGGTTGGAATTCTAAATAATGATGTTTATAAATTAGTAAAACCGAAGATCATTTTAAATACAGCTGGTGCCAGAGAAAAATTTCTATGTTTCAAAGGTAATTCACTTGCTGGAATTTATGGAGCAGGAGCATTCCAAACTTTGGTTAATCGTGATCTTGTGCGACCAACTGAAAGACTGTTTATTGTTGGTGGTGGGAACGTAGGGCTGATTGCAGGTTATCACGCTCTTCAAGCTGGAATTGAAGTTGTTGGTCTAGTGGAAGCTATGCCTAAATGTGGTGGATATAAAGTTCATGCTGACAAACTGGCACGGCTTGGTGTTCCAATTTACACATCCCATTCTGTTCTGCAGGCAAATGGTCAAGAGACAATCGAATCGGTTACAATAACTCAGATAGATAAAAAATTTAATCCGGTAAAGGGAACTGAAAAGACATATGAATGTGATACACTTCTAATAGCTGTGGGACTTGAAAGCGTAAATGAATTTACTGATGAAGCTGAGACAGCTGGAATTAGAGTGATCTCTGCCGGTGATGCAAAAGAAATTGCAGAAGCTTCTTCTGCAATGTTCAATGGAAAAATTGCAGGACTTAAAATTGCCAAAGAAATTGATCCGAGTGTTGAAAATATTCCACAAAGTTGGTTTGAAAAAGCTGAGATCTTAAAAAAAGAAGCAGGTAGTATTTCTGAATACAAATTATCTGATAATGAAGAAGGAATTTTTCCGATCATTCATTGTTTACAAGAAATTCCATGTAATCCTTGCAGTACGGTTTGTCCTACAAATTCTATCTTTATGAAGGGAGACCCGATAATGGATCTACCGGTTTATGATGGTAAATGTATTGGCTGTGGAAAATGTGTAACTATCTGTCCGGGATTGGCGATTACGCTTGTTGATTATAGAAAAGATGCAGAATTTCCAACAGTTTCACTTCCTTATGAAGTCTCAAATCATAAAATAGAAATTGATGATGATATTATTTGTGTGGATATTGATGGATTGGAACTCGATACATTCTCGGTAACTCAGGTTCTTGATGTAAAAGCAAATAATAGAACTCAACTTATTAAGCTAAAAGCACCCAGAAATATAGCGAAAAAGATAGTTTCTTTCCAGATTCAGAATGCAGAAACTTCCCAACAAAAAGAGACCGAAATTAAGCATATTTCAGATGAAGAGATGGTTTGTTTGTGCGAGAGAGTTACAGCAAAAGAAATTCGGGATCTCATAAAAAAAGGAATTACCGATATGAATCAGATAAAAGCGATAACTCGTGCAGGGATGGGCCCTTGCGGAGCGAAAAGTTGCGATAATTTGATCAAGCAATTATTCAGGCAAGAGGGTGTTGCTTTAGATGAAGTTGAACCAAATACAAGAAGACCGATCTTTGTGGAAGTACCTCTGGGCAAATTTGCGGATGGAGGTACAAAATGAAAAATTATGATGTGATTATTATTGGAGCCGGCTCGGTTGGAGTTCCTACTGCATTAGCACTATCAGAAAAGAAATTGAAAGTTCTGGTGATCGATTCTAAACGATCTGCAGGACAGGATAATAATAAAAAAGCAATTGGTGGAATACGTGCTACTCATTCCGATTTTGGGAAGATAAAAGTATCTCAAAGAAGTATTGAAATTTTTTCTGGTTGGAAAGAAAAACATGATGATGATATTGGTTGGATCTCTAATGGTTATAGCTTTCCTGCTTATAATATTGAAGACGAAAAAAAACTAAAAGACTTAATGAATATCCAGCATTCTTTTGGATTAAATATAGAATGGATCTCACCGCAAGAATATGAAGAACTTGTTCCGGGAATCAATACAGAAGGTCTTCGTGGATCAACATATTCTCCAGATGATGGTTCAGCTTCTCCACTTCTTGCTCTGAATGCATTCTATTTTAAAAGCTTAGAGTTTGGTGCAGAATACAAGTTTAATGAAAATGTTATTAACATTGAACTGACAGACAATAAAATTTCACAAATAATAACCGATAAAGGCAAATATTCTGCTGGTACAATTATCAATGCATCAGGTAATAATGCCAAAGAGATCGGAGAAATGATAGGAATAGATCTACCTGTAATTCCCGACAGTCATGAAGGGGCGATAACTGAACCGGTAGAGAGATTTTTTGAACCAATGGTTGTTGATATGCGTCCTACGGAAGGTTCAGCTAACTACTATTTTTATCAGAATAATGAAGGACAGGTTATCTTCTGCATTACACCATCTCCTTCCATTATTGGAACAGATAGCGATTCAACATCTGATTTTTTACCTCAAGTTGCAAAGAGGATGGTTGATCTGTATCCTCGTCTTGCCAATTTAAAAGTTCGCAGAACCTGGCGTGGGCAATATCCAATGTCACCCGATGGGTTCCCAATTGTTGGAAGATCTAAAGAAATTCCAAATTTGATAAATGCAGTTGGAATGTGCGGACAGGGTTATATGTTGGGTCCTGGTTTAGGTGAATTAATTACACGTATAGTAACTCATGAATTATCATCTGATGACAAAAGGGCATTAATTAGTTTTGATCCTTATCGTGATTTTTCTGGAATGGAGCAGTTTAAATAAATGAAAGTTCATATTAAAAAAATAGAGAGTTACGATTTTGATGAGATCTATAAATTCATAGAAAAATTGCAGCTCAAAGAAGTTCTGAAAGATAAGAAAAAGATTCTGTTAAAACCAAATCTTTTAGGTGCGTTCCCACCTGAACGAGCTGTAACTACAAATCCGGTAGTTGTAGATGTAATGATAACTTACTTAAAGAAAATGGGAAAAGAGATCATTCTTGGTGATAGCCCGGGAGGATCCACTTCTGTGAAGTTAGTTTGGGAACGAACAGGAATGAAGCAATTAGCAGAACAACATAATATCCCTTTAGTAAATTTTAAAACCGGCGGCATAATTAACCAGCGAGCAAATACCTTGAAATTTCCAATAACTAACTATATCTGGGAAGCAGATGCTGTGATAAATCTTTGCAAATATAAAACACATAGTTTGATGTCTTATACGGGAGCTGTGAAAAATTTGTACGGTTTAATTCCGGGATTAAAAAAATCTGATTATCATAAGGAACATCCTGATCACACAAAGTTTGCAAAGGTAATATCAGGGTTATATTCACTTGTAAAAGATAGGATTGCCATAAATATAATGGATGGGATTGTAGGTATGGAAGGAGAAGGTCCTTCTGCCGGAGACCCCCGGAATTTTGGAGTAATGTTTGCCAGCAGGTCAGCTTCTGCTTTAGACTTTGTAGCTTCAAGCATGATGGGTTTCCAACCTGATAAATTAGAATATATATTACCTTCTTTAGAAATTGATAAATTAAAAGAATCTGAGATCGAAATTTCTGAAGAATGGAAGAACTTCAAATTTCATAAAGTTAAAATAAAAAAAATTGGATTGTATATTAAGATATTAGCTTACTCTCCAAAAATACTAAAAGATGTTTTCAAAAAACATTTTAACTATTACCCAGATTTTAATGATAAATGCCGAAAATGTTATATATGTGTAGAAAGTTGCCCGATGCAGGTGATGGAATTAAAAGAGGGAGATACACACCCAATAATTAATTATGACAAATGCATAAAATGTATGTGCTGTCATGAGATGTGCCCTTATCAAGCGATATTTGTACATAAAAGTTTTCTGGCAAAATTTATAATAAAATAATTTAAGTTTCTTCTTGCATTCAATCTTGCATATTGTAAATTATACAACCTTAGAAGGAGGTGGATTTTTAAACTCATGATTAAAAAAAATAAATTATTAAAAAAATCGATTGTTTATATTATTATTTTTATGTTAGTTTTGTACATTCTATTTTTTGATACTGCAAGTTTTTACAAAACATATAAAGTAAAACATAATCTGATCACGCTTCAAAAAGATATTGATAATTTAAAAAAAGAAAATGAAGAATTAAAATTAGAAAACATAAAATTGGAAAATGATAAAGATATCTGGGAAAAAAAAGCTCGCGAAATTGGAATGCAAAAAGAGGGGGAGGAAATTTTTATTTTTAAAGAGAGTGACGGGCTCTAAAAGGCTTTAAGTACAATTATTTATTAAAAGAATTTGACAAGAAAAAGCATAATTAACCTAAATGACAACAAATCAAAACGGAAATATAAGTTCATTAAATGGAATAATTTGTGCATCATGATGAGAATAATAGAAAAATAAAGATTATGATATGTAAATTTCGAAAATTTAGGTTTTGTATTATTGAATGTGTTACTATCGCAATTATGGAATTTTGAAAAGTTAATCAGTTAATTTTAAACGAGGAGACAAAAATGAAAAAAGCACTAAATATCTTATTTGTAATGTTTCTTCTTTCTGGAACTTTGCTCTTTGCAGCAAATGAAGTGAAAGTAGAAGCACCTACAAGTGATCTCGATGCAAATGCAACTTACGGACATAGCGGATCATCTGCTGATGTTCTGTTTGATTTACAATTTGAATGGCCTGTGGGCGTTGGTGGTGGAGAAGCCGGTATAGAAACAGACGGTAACTACATCTATACAACAAAATGGAATGGAGCTGTATTTTATAGATACGAAATGGACGGAACTTATGTTGAAGAATTTACAGTTGCGGGAGCTGCAAGTGTACGTGACCTTGCGTATGACGGACAGTATTTCTATGGTGCTGCTGCAACTACAGCTCTTTTCGAAATGGATTTCACTCCTGGTGCAGAAGTTCTTGTAAGTACAATTAATGCTCCTATTGCAGTTCGTGGAATTGCTTATGATGCTGATGCTGATGGTTTCTGGGCAAATAACTGGTCAGACCAAATTACTCTTTTCGATCGCGGTGGAGCTACACTTGATAGTTTTGCTTGTGGTGTTAATATCAGTTATTATGGTTTTGCTTGGGAAAACGTACTTCCTGGTGGACCTTATCTTTGGGGATATTCTCAAGGTGGAGCTACACTTAATGAGTTAGTTCAATTTGATATTGCAACAGGTTTAGAAACAGGTGTACAATTTGATGTTGGCTCTGTAACTGGTGCTGGAGCTGGATCTGCTGGTGGTCTTTGCATTAGCGATGCATTTGTTCCTGGAAAATGGACAATTTGCGGAACTTCACAAAATATTATTATTTGGGGTCTTGAACTTGCAGACTCTGCTCCACTCGATGCACCTGGTGCTCCAACTGCAGTTACAGTTGTACCAGATGTTGGTGGTGCTCTTACAGCAGATATCGATTGGATCTGCCCTGATGTTCAGGTTAATGGTGATCCATTAACAGATCTTGATGAAATGGAAGTTTATCGTGATGACGTACTCATATATACAGATTCTTCACCTACAATTGGTGGACCTGGATCTTATGCTGATGCTGTTCCTGCTTCTGGAACATATACTTACAAAGTACTTGGTGTTAACTCAGCTGGTGAAGGTCTTCCTGTTGTTATTGCAACTTGGGTTGGTGAAGATGTTCCTAACGTTGTAGAGAATCTTTTACTAGAGCAGACAAATCCTGGAGCTCTTTCAGGAACTCTTACTTGGGATAATCCTACTACTGGTTTAAACGGTGGTGCTTTTAATAATGTTATTCTTGGATACCACATTGAAAGAAGTGACGGTGTAGTATTTGAAGTTACTGGTTTAGTAACTGAATATGTAGATGGCACAATTCCTGCTGCTGGTATTTATTATTATACAGTTCAAGCTTATAATAGTATTGGTGATGGTGGTGTTGCTGAATCAAATCCAGTTCTTATTGCTGATGCTGGTCTTCTTGTAATGGAAGATTTCACAGCTTCTGTACCTCCAACAGGTTGGGAAGTTCTCGGAATGAGTCCTGGAAACTGGACACAATCTGCAACAGCTAATGCTGGTGGAACTGCTCCTGAAGTTATGTTCAGTTGGACTCCTTCTTTCACAGGCTTTAGCGCTCTTGCTACAATGCCTCTTAATACAACTGGTGCAACAACTTTACATATTGAGTATATGCACTTCTTAAATGATTTTAGTGGTGCAGGATATACAATAGGTGTAAAAACAACATCAGATGGTGGAGCTACTTGGAATGATGCTATCACATTTAGTCCTACAGGTGATATCGGTCCTGAACTTGTTGTTGATGATATTTCTACACCAGATATTGGTACTGCAACTTGTCAGATCGGTTTCTTCTTTGATGGTTATAGCTTTGACTTAGATTACTACTACATTGATGATGTAATGGTTTCAATGGCTGCTGGAGATCCAGGAACAATTGAAGGTACTGTAACACTTGATGGCGGTACTGGTGATGTTGAAGATGTTGAAGTATCTGCTGGTGGCGTTACTGTTAATCCTGATGCTTCTGGAGACTATGAAATTACAATTGCTGCTGGAACATATGATGTAACAGCTGTACTTGACGGATATCTTGAAGCAATGGAAGAAGATGTTGTTGTTGTTAGTGGTGCTGCTACAACAGGTATAGATTTTACACTTGAATTTATCCCTGCAACATTTGATGCACCAGTAAACTTAGCTGTTGATGATAACAATCTGTTCACTTGGGAAGCTCCAGGTGGCGGTGGTGGAACAACTGAAGAATTAATATATGACAGTGGTGTTAGTGCTGGTGCATATAGCTATACTGGTTACAGCATGGGTTCTCAAATGAGTCCTGCAGAGCCTTGCCAAATTCTTGAACTTAAAATCCACACATCAGATGGAACTGAATTCAACACTGAAGTTTGGGGTTGGGATGGTGCTGCTCCAACAGAAGATCTATACTATCAAGAACTTACAACAGCTGCTTTAGATGATTGGGTTATTGTAGATGTATCTGGTGAAGCTCTAATGATGGATGGCGATTTTGTGCTTGCTTTTGGTTCTTTGAATGGCGATACATATATGAGCTATGACACTATTAATAATGGAAGAGCCTGGGATCACGCTGATGCTGGCGGCTGGGGTGCTTGGAATGAATCTTATTTCTGCCGTGCTGTTGTGCAATATGGCGATGGAACTATAGCTGAGCTTTCTCCAACTATTACACCTAATAATCAGTTTACAGTTGCAGGCGAAAAAGTAGCTATTGAAGTTCTTCCTCATAATGTTGATTCAACTCGTGAACTTGAAAGTTATGATGTATATCTTGATGGTGATTTTGTTGAAAATACAACTGATCTGTTCTGGCAATATACAGGTCTTGTAGATGGACAAGAATATGAAGCTGGTGTTGTTGCAGTTTATACAGATGGCGAATCTGATATGGCAACAATTCTATTTAATGCAATTTCAGATGTTAATAATAATACTATTGGCATTACTACTGCATTAACTGGCAACTATCCAAATCCATTCAATCCAGTTACAAATATTGCTTACTCAATTCAAGAAGCAGGAAATGTAACACTTGAAGTTTACAACTTAAGAGGTCAGCTTGTTAAGACTCTTGTAAATGATGTAAGAGAATCAGGTGATCATACTGCAACTTGGACAGGTAAAGATGATTCTGGAAAATCTGTAGCAAGTGGTGTTTACTTCTACAAAATGAAAGCAAGTAATTACACTTCAACTAAGAAAATGATTCTTATGAAGTAAGAGAATTTCGCCCCGACCTTTTTGGGAGGGGCAAATTTTTTTATGAAATAGCTGTTAGCAATTAGCAGATAGTACTTAGCCCCGGTAACCGGGGCTTTTTTAATGTTATGCAGATTTTGTTTTGCACTTTTTGTAGAACGACCTGCTAGGTCGTTATTTGAGCGAGCTGGCAGAACGCTCTACAATTTTTATGTTGTAATTCTAACAATTATTGTCTTATTCCTTACTTCTCTTTGCCTAATAAAACAGAAAAGTAGATGAGCCTAGTTAAAAAAAATTACAACAACTCTTTTAAACTATAATAAAACTATTTGACAAATAATTATAAAAACAAAAAAAATAAAAAAGAAAGAAGTTAAATTATGAAAATAGAATTTCGAAATTGTGGATTAATTGAAATTAAACTATCGCAACTAAGTTATATTGACCGTTAACATGTTAATAAGGGAGAAAAAATGAAAAAACTACTATTTATTACTATTTTGTTTCTAATTATCTTTGGATTATCACTCAATGCAGATACAAAAGCAGAATCTATTGAGAGAGATCCAACCGGATTGGCACCACGCCAAATTTCTAATTTTGGTAATGCTCAACTAGAGCCATCACCATTTATAAGTCGTGATCCTGATTATCAGGTTTATGCTTTTAACGCTTATGATCCAACTTCCGCAGTTCCAATAGGACCTGTTACTTTTATTTTAAATGATCCTGCTGGACTTACTTCTCTTGCAGCTTCATCATCAGCAGATTTTATTGCTGCAGGTACAATGATAGAAGATACTTGGATCGGTTGTGAATATGGTTCAGGTACCTTCTATACAATGGGGTTAGATGGAACAATGACCCTTATTGGTGGCAATGGCACAGCATGTAATGGTCTTGCATATGATGATAATTCTGGAATTTTGTATGGTGCTACTTACGGAGCAACATCAGATCTTTACACTATTGATCCAGCAACTGGTGTTGGAACATTAGTTGGAACTATTAATAGTGGAATTATTATTGCAATGGCTTGTGACAATGCAGGTAACCTTTATGGTACTGATATTATTGATGATAATCTATACTCAATTGATCCTGTAACTGGTGCCGGAACAATAATAGGTCCACTTGGAATTGGTCTTAACTACGCTCAGGGTGCTGAGTATGATAAAGATGATGACGTTCTTTATCTTGCAGCTTATACAGCAGCTGGAGAGGTTTATTCATGTGATACTTCTACAGGTGCAACAACTTATATTGGAGCCTTCCCTGGTGGAATGGAAGTAACAGCGTTGGCTATTCCTTATACATTAGCAGAAGATGATGCTCCTGCAGAAGTGAGTAATTTGGTTGTAACTGCAGATGCTGGCGGAGCACTTTTATGTGACCTTGATTGGATAAATCCTAGTCTTACATATGTAGGAGATCCACTTACTGAACTCCTTGAAACAAGAGTTTATCGTGATGGTGTTTTAATTTATACTAACTCTGGTCCTGTAATTGGTGGAGCTGATGGTTACACAGATGCATTACCAGATGCAGGAATGTTCAGTTATAGCGTAGTTGCATATAATTCAGCTGGTGAAGGCCCTTCTGCATCTGCTGAAGTATGGGTTGGAGAAGATATCCCAAATGCAATAACTGGTCTTACATTAACTGATGTTACCGTTAGTGTTCTTACTGCACAACTCGATTGGACAAACCCAACTACTGGATTCCATGGTGGTTATTTTGCAGGAGTTACAGGTTACGATATCGAACGCTCTGATGGAGCAACATTTAATGTAACTGGTTCAGCAACAACATGGCAAGATGACTCTATAGTTGATCCAGGAGTTTATTACTATGAAATTACACCATATAATGGTTCAGGAGATGGTCCTACTACAACTTCTGCACAAGTGGGAATCGGTGTTTCTATTGTTCAAGTAGGAAACGGTGAAGTTGGTGATTTTCAAATTCCTATAAACTTATGGTATATGGACAGTATGGTTGAAGTTGTTTATCTACAGGAATGGATGGGATCTGGAATGATAATAAATACAGTCTCTTTCCATGCTGCAACAACAAGTACATTAACAGATGAATTTAATCTAGAGATCTGGATGGGTGAAACTGCTTCTGATGATCTAAGTGCTGGTTGGATTGAGGGTACGAATTTAACACAAGTATTCGATGGAACACTTAATGTTCCTGCTGGCGACAGTTGGATAGACATTGTGTTAGATGATGATTTTGTTTATGAATATAATGATAACTTAGTTATGTTACTTATCCGTGATGATGATGAATATTACTCAACATCAGATCTATGGTGGTGTACAGAATCAAATACTCCTTACAGAACACGTTTTGACTACACAGATAATAGTACGGGTTCGGAATTTGATGCTATTACAGGTCCTTGGGATAGTACACAGAACAAAACTATCTATCCTGACGTAAGATTCTATTATTCATCCTTGGCAGATCCAGAAGCTCCCGGAGCTCCAACAGACGTTACTTTTGTAGCTGATGCTGGTGGTGCATTGGAAGTACAAATAGATTGGGTATGTCCTACTTTAAATTATGGTGGTACAGCTCTTACAGACCTGGATGAAATGAATGTTTATAGAGATGGAATACTAATCTATACTGATTCAAGCCCTACAATTGGTGGTGCTGGTTCTTATCTTGATGTTGCAGTTCCATCTTCAGATTTTTATGAATATTCAGTTGAAGGTTTCAATAGTTTCGGTGAAGGAATTCCGGTAGCAGGAATCCTCTGGGTTGGAGAAGATGTTCCAAACGTTGTGGAAAACCTTTTATTAGAAGGACAAGGTGGTGGAGGTTATGTCACTTGGGATAATCCAACAACCGGTTTACATGGTGGTCCTTTCAACGAGCCAATCTTGGGTTATACTATCGATAGATCTGACGGTGTGACTTTTGATATTACAGGTATTACAACAGAATATCTTGATAATGCAATTCCTGGGGCAGATTATTACAGTTATACAGTAACTCCTTACAACTCAATAGGTGAAGGTCCTCCAGCAACATCTAATTTAGTTATGCTTGGTGCTGGTGATGTAATCTTCTCTGATGACTTTGAAGGTGGATTAGGAAACTGGGTTGTTGAGCAAAATGGTCAGCAAGGAACATGGATGATCTATACCCATGGTTCATTCCCAAATGCTTATACTTTACCTCCAACATCTACAGGAAATATTTGTGGTGCAGATGCAGATGAAGTATATCCTATTGATGCAGAATTAACACTTGCATCCCCACTTGATTTATCTATTTATGAAACAGTGAATATTCAGTTCGATAATGACTGGCAAGCTATTGGTGCAAGCGATTTTGCATATGTAGATGTAAGTTTAGATGGTGGATCAAACTGGACTAATGTTCTAATGTTTGATGAAATTGATGTAAGAGAAACTCATGAAATAGTTGATATCACTACTGTTGCTGCAGGACAATCAGATGTTCTTATCCGATTCTACTCAGTACAGCCCGGATGGGACTGGTGGTGGGTTATCGATAATGTTGGTGTGTTTGGTGTTGAAGGTGGTGGTGGACCAACTTTTGATCCACCAGCAAACGTACAGATCGATGATGAACTTGGTTTGTTAACATGGGAAGAACCAACAGATGCAAGAAGTGCAAAAGTTTCTAATGACGCTAGCAGAGAATTATTGGGTTATGATGTTTATCTTGATGATGATCTACAAGGAAGCGTAACAGACTTGGA
>Ga0233437_1003987_pt1 | contig 18243 bp, 13 predicted proteins | sample SI_122_August201_FD_182714 | JGI IMG/M metagenome (GOLD analysis project Ga0233437, IMG submission 182714) | Seawater microbial communities from Saanich Inlet, British Columbia, Canada - SI_122_August2016_200_MG | ecosystem: Environmental > Aquatic > Marine > Inlet | place: Canada: British...
TCTGAGCATCGGGCAACCATTGAAGACCTGACCATTGGCGAAGAAGTCACTTTTGAAATTGTTGTCACCCTGCCAGAGGGCAATTCAGCGGCTGTGACTGTCACCGATAATTTGCCAACATCGCCGGCAGGCGTTCTCAGCGTATTGAGTTCCTGTGTAACTTCCGTTGGTTCGAATTTAACACTAACCAATAATCCTGCCGGAACCTGTCCGACCAGTTTTGGTACCCATAATAATACTGATGCAGATGCTTATAACGATCAGGTGGTTTTTGATTTTGGGGATGTGATGAACACGGTAGATGGGGTTGAGAATAATAAAGATCAGATTGTCCTGCAAGTGGTGGCAAAGGTCGAAGGTGAGGCTGCCAATCAAGATGGCGACCAACTTGTCAACTCGGTTTCCGCCAAAACGGGTTCAAATACCCAAACCGGCAGCGCCGATTTTGATATTGTTGTGCCCGTATTGGAAATTAACGGTAACAAAACTGATGGCTCAGATTATTTTGCGCCGGGTGGCTTATTGGTTTACGGAATATCCTATCAGAACACAGGCACTGGCCCGGCAACCGGGGTAGTCATCACTGAAACAGTCCCTGCCAACACAACTTTCGACTTAGCGAATAGTTCTACTGGTTGGGTGTTGCCAGGTTCTTCGAATGCTTGCCCCGATAATGCGGCTGCCGGTACGGTTTGCGAATATCCGCTTGGACAGGTTAATAATGGGGCTGGCGCTCAAACGGTTGATTTTGCCGTCGAAGTTGATAACCCCTTAGCCACTAGCGTCACACAAATAACGAATAATGCTTCCATCGCCGACGAGTATAACTACAGCACGGATACTGCAACAGACACGAACGAACTTGCGACTTTGGGTAAAGGTATTCTGGATACCAATCAGACCTTTACTACAGGGGACGATGTCGCGATTGGTGAATTGGTCACCTATCGGGTGGTACTCTATATTCCACCGCATAGTGCTGGTGGCGGCGCCTGGTCCGGGTTGATACCCAACCTGACTATGACGGACGATCTGGACGAAGGTTTGGCTTTTGTCGATTGTCTCAGCGTAACACCTTCTTCGGCCAATCTCACCACCGATTTGATTGGCGATTTTGCCGCAGCCTGCAGCCCAGATACTGTCAATCCGCAAAATGGCAATCCCGCCATCTACCCAATTCCCCAAACAGGCTCAGGCAGTGCCGACGATGTTAATCAGGGGCGGCGGGTTCTCTTTGATTTGGGCAATGTGACGAACAATGGTACAGTGAACGAAACCCTCACTATTGAGTATCGCGTCGCCGTGCTGGATAGTGAGGATAATCTGCGCGGGGTGGGATTAAATAATACTGCCGTGGCAACCTGGGAGCAGAACAGCACCAAAAATGAAAGCACTGCCCTCGCATCGAACGTGACGGTTGTGGAGCCTTGGTATTATCTTGTCAAACGCGCCGACCAGACTTCCGTATTCACTGGCGCAACGATCACATTTACGATTGAAATCGGCCAGCGTGCCGAAAGTGATGCAGATGGCTTTGATGTTGTACTCAGCGATCCGTTGCCGGGCAGTTTGCACTATGTTCCCGGTACGCTGCGCATCGAAAGCGGCTGGGATGATGGGGGGACGGCTGTGATTAACGACAATGATCCAACCAACTTGCGCGTTACCTGGGAAAACTTCCCATTGGGGCAGACTGCGAATGTAGAATTTCAGGCTGTGCTGGATCGCCGGGCGCAAGAAAGTGTCGAGAATACAGCCTATCTGGCGTGGACCAGCCTCCCCGGAGATATGACCGCGGCACAATCGCCATTCAACCCCCTCTCCACGGAGCGCTTTTATGACCCACCATCTACCGTAGATATTTATGGCGCAGCGAACTCGTTGATAATTATGATCCGCGGGACCGCTTTGCCCGAGACTGGTTTTGCGCCCGGGGAAGTCACTGTAACCGAACCCGATGTGGGGACCAAGCCCTATGCATTGGATGACACGATTTGGCTGGATATTCCTGCCGAGCAGGTTCATGTGCCGGTTGTAGGGATTCCGCTCACCGAGCAGGGCTGGGATCTGACCTGGCTCTCAGAGCAGGCTGGTTATCTCGGGGGCACAGCTTACCCTACCCTACCAGGGAATACCGCGCTAACTGCCCATGCCTATTTGCCCGATGGCACGCCGGGTCCCTTCATCGCTATTGACCAACTCAAATGGGGCGATCCGATTTTGCTCCGCACGCCAGCTGCAACCTATGTTTATGAAGTGCGCCAGAGCTACTACGTTGAACCCGATGATCTTTCACCGTTGCGCGCTAACGATGGTTATGATTGGATTGCACTGATTACCTGTCATCAGTACGATGATGATTTACAAGCTTACCGCTGGAGGGTTGTCGTGCGAGCCGTGCTTATCGAGGTTGTTGAAAAATAAATTTTGCTTATACAATCAGGATGGATTGCTGAGAAACCATCTGTATTTATGAGATTTTTAGGTTCATTGCTTGACCGTCGTTTTGCATGATGGTATAGTGGCGCCCAATATGTCACAATTGTTCTTACGCACCAATATCAATACCACTGATAATACTAATCGTCGTCACAAGGCGATTGGGCGTTGGTGCGCGAATGTAAGAGCTTAGTTCAAGACAATTCAGCAAAACTTGTTTGACCAACGCCCCGAAACACGGGGCTTTTTTTTATCTAAGGAGGCTCCACAATGGCACCTAAAATTTCGCACGATACCCCCGTTTTCGCCGTTCCTGATGAAAATCTTGTCCCGGTCAGCCAGCATTTATCGGAGATGGCGGTTATTCCTCCCTCACGCATGTTCTTGATTAAAAAATCGCTCAAGGTATATCAGGATAAATACCCTGAACTCCCGATTTTTGACGCCTCACAGGGGGATGGCGGCGCCAGTTTACCCGGTGTACCGCGTGAACTGTTGGAGCGGGCGCTGGAATTACAAATTGAGCACGGCACCAGTTACGATATGCCCTTTGGCACTCAGGCTTTTCGTCAAAGTGTAGCCGAAAAATATTGGCAATTTGACTCCGAATCCGGCTACGGCCCGGCAAATATTCTGAGCGCTACGGGTGGCCGTGATGCTCTGGTGAAGGCTTTTCAAGCAATGCTGGTGTTGGGGTATGGCCGTCAGGGTGATGTAATCATGGTCTCGCGGGTGCCGTGGATTTCATATAATTGGGGGCCTTATGGGGTCGGTGCCAATGTGATGTGGTCGCCGGGACACCCCGATGAGGGTTGGGGGTACACCGAAGAGGGCATTAAAGCCGGGGTGGAGTTCGCCGCTAAATCGGGCCGTAAAATTGCCGGGATTGTGATTACCAACCCCGATAACCCCACCGGCCTGACCATCTCGCCGAAGCGTCAGGCTGCTCTAGGGCGCGCCGCCCTCGATGCCGGGGTAGCCTTTGTACTCTACGATTGGATGTACCACTTCGTCACCGATGAACAGCCCATGGATTTGAATGCCTTCCTGAAAACATTTACTCCGAAAGAGCGCAAACGCCTGCTCTTCTTGGACGGCCTCACCAAAAGCCTGGGTGGCTCAAATATCCGCAACGCCCACCTGATCGCTTCGGAAGAAGTGATCAAATTTATAGTTGCGCGAGCCTCGCACTCGGTAATCCCGGCTTTCTTTGGTCAGGCCGTAGCAATGGCGGCCTACGAGATGGGCTTTGCTAAAGCCAGTGCCACGATTAGCGAACCCACCAGTGCCAGCCGTAAAGTCTTGAAAGCTTTTCTGGATCAGCATCAATTCAAGTATGTTCTGGGGAAAGGTTATTATGCTTTTATTCATGTCGGTCCCTGGCTTGAAAAGCGCGGCTGGAGAGATACTGAACCCTTTGGGCAATATATCGCCGAAGAGCACGGTTTGGCCGTTGTGCCGGGCGCGTTCTTCTCGCCCTATGGCGGCGAGTGGATCCGTTTCTCATACGCAACGCCAGCAGAGCGCACACAGGGCGCAGCCGAGCGTTTGTTGCAAGGCCTGAAAGCGCTGGAATAACAAACTCATTCACCGCAGAGTGCGCGGAGAACATAGAGTTTTTTTGTATTTCTGTGGTGGTCAACAGTACCTTGAACATTGTGTCCAACCTTGTCATTCCGAGCGCAGCGAGCGAAGCGAGGAATCCCTGCAAAGTGGTTTGATTTATCGCCTACGCAGGCACTTTTTTTCGCTTGACTTCAGGGATTCTTCGTCGCTTTGCTCCTCAGAATGACACCGTAGAGTGTTCAGGCTACTGTTGACCACTACAGTTTTTTTGTATTTCTCTGCGTACTTTGCATTCTCTGTTGTAAATACCTGAATGCGGCGGAGGTCGCCTTATGTATAACCCTGCTCAATTTGCCGAGAAATACCAACTGGCACTGGATACGGCCCTCAAAGACCAACCTCAAAATGGTATTTGTGGCATGGAAAGGGAATGGCATTTGCTCGATTCCCAATTACGCCCCCTGCTCACCGTTGGCTCTGGCCCCGATAAAAAATCGTTCGTCGATTATTTGCGGAATTGTTGTATTTCGCCAGATTTGAGAGCTTACAGTCAGCTCGAAGCCTTTCATTGGATGACCGAATGGGCGACGCGCCCTTACTACCATATACGCGGCGCGGTTTACGAAATTCACCTGCTGGAGGCCGCGCTGGTCAATGCAATCCACAGCGCCGGGCAGCAGTTTGGAGAACGCTTATATACCTGGCAGGGGAATTTGCTCTACCTCACCGATGTAAGCATCGATTCGGTGCCATTTTCCTGGCCGTTAGCGAAACGTCGTTATGTACAACGCTGCGTTGATATTTATGGCGATACATTGGCGACGGCAGGAACCCACGCCAATCTATCCCTGCCTGAGCCGCTCCTGGCCTGGGATTTCATGCATTTGCCTGCTTCCGAACGGCGCGGCCTGCACCTGGATGATTATAAGAATCGCGTCTATACCACAGGCACGCGCCTGATGCGGGCATTTGCGGCGTTGTTTATCGCCACATCTGCATCTACACCGTTTCAGGCGCAAATCAATGCCGGGCAGCCTGTGGTCGTACTCACCGAATATGATTCAATCCGTAACCTGACCTTCCCAAACCCCACAACGCTGGATGTGCCCGATTTGTATCGTACACATCGCGATTATCTCAATTTATCTTACGAGTTGGTGCGCAGCGGGGCGCGTTTTGGCAATAATAACTGGACCCCTGTGCGAGCGCGTTCCAATGTGGAGCCGATTGAGCGTTTGATCGCTGTCACCGATGAGCAGTTGCACAGTATTTACAACCGAGGTTTGTACGCCCTCGGAGAGAGCAGCCCGGTAGACGAGATGGCGCGCCTGATCGAAACCGAAAACCTGATGGCGCGCATCAACATTCCCATGGCGCGTGTGGAAGTGCGCACCGACGATGGCGGCAATCCGCTGGAAGTCGATATTGCCAATCTGATGCTCAAACAATTATTACTCATGCGCTTCTACGCCGACCCTGAATTTGCGCGCGGTTTTCGCTATGATGCTGAAGATATTGCCCGCGCCCGTCGTAATGAAACGCAGGCTGCTCGATACAGTCTGCGCGCCAAAATTGAGAATCCGCTCACTGGCAAGCCAATCGAGATGCGCCAATTCCTTCACTGGGTGCTGCAACAGGTACTTCCATTGGCCGAAGTATTGGGCTGGCAGGATGATTTAACACCTCTGGTTGAGATGGCTGCCGGAGGTCCGAATACGGCTCAAAAATTGCGCGCTCGCCTGTGCGACGAGTTTAGCCAGTGCGATGATGTGCCGACCGAATTGCTGCGGCAACTCGCTGAAGAGCGCGAAGCTGAACTCAATCAGAATATTAAGTTGATTGCTGCCGATCAGGCGTTTCTGGTGCAAGAAGATAATAAACTGGGCGATCTGTTACAATCGGCGCGGCATCATGTGCGTCTGGCCCCTGCGGCTCCAATCCGCTTTCGCCCGCTAGAAGAGGAGATCAAAGCAATGAGCTACCCTGATAAAACAAGCGAGATTGTTGAGCTTGCCAAAAGCCTGATTCGCATTCCATCGGTAACGGTTGGCGCGGAAGAGCGTCTGGATGAAGTCCATCGCGCTGCTACGCTGGTGTTTGATTATTTACGTGATCACGGCCTGGAAGTACGCTATTTCAACAATGCCAAATACCCGGCGGTGCTGGCCGCCTGTCCGGGACAGATGCACGCCCCGGTGATGTTCAGCGGCCATTTCGATGTGGTGGCTCCCGAACCGGATGACAGTCAATTTGAGCCGCGCCTGGAGGGCGATTACCTGTGGGGGCGTGGCTCTGGCGATATGAAAACTGTGGTAGCCACCTATATGGTCTGGCTAAAAGATACGCTCAAAGCTGGACATCCCTATCCCCCGATCAACCTGATGCTGATTGGCAACGAAGAAAATGGCGAAAGTGAGCCGATGGGCACACCCCATGTTTTACAAGTACTCAAGAATGAAAGCGGCTATGCCCCGGAACTTTTCATCGCTGGAGAACGCACCGAGGAGAGTGGAACTGGCCTGTGGGGGGAAGTTTGCACACAAAATCGCGGTATGATGCGCTTTGATGTGGTGGGGCGCGGCCAGCGCGGTCATAGCGGAGTAGCTGGTGCCCAGGCCGATCTTAGCGAACGCATGTTAGCGGCCCGCGGCGCGCTGATCGAGATCATGGCGCAGTATCTTACGCTTGAAAGCGCCGATGGCTGGCAATCTCAAGCGCGTTTTCCTTTCCTGAAGGTTGGCACGCCGGGGGTGTACAATATCACCGCAGATTACGCGATCCTCGGCGTTGAAGTGCGCCCGATCCCGCAAGACGATGTCGATGCGCTATTTGCCGCGGTAGAGCAGTATTGCGGAGAAGTTGGGCTGCAGGTAGAAAATGTGATCAAAGAGAACGGCATTGTTTGTGACCCCCAAAATCCCTATTTGGCAGCGTTGATCGAAGCCGTCGCTCAGGCTTCTGGTGAACCCGCTCAAATTGGACGTAAATTGCCCGGGACCAGTGCCCGCTTCGCCCCCCGCGGGCAGGGCGTGGTTTGGGGTCAAAGTGGCATTGGGCCGCATTCCAAGGTTGAACGGCATTATATCCCCAGCATTTTGCCATATTATCAGGCCCTACAAGCATTTGCCAAAATTTTGCTTCGGGGTTAGGGTAAAGGAATCTTTGAAATGACTTTGTCTGAAAAACCTGTCGTCATCATTACCGGCGCTTCATCAGGGATTGGTGAAGCGACCGCTCGTTTATTGGGCGTTACGCATGGCTATTGCCTGGTGCTGGCTGCACGGCGCATGGAGCGGTTGCAGGCTCTGGCAGATGAAATCGAAGCCGCGGGAGGGCAGGCATTGCCCGTTGCTACGGATGTGACCCACCTTGACGACATTCAGCATCTGGTTGAAGTTGCTTTGGCACGCTTCGGGCGGATTGATGTCTTGTTCAACAACGCCGGATTTGGGCGCATGAAATGGCTGGAAGAACTGGAGCCGGTGAAGGATATTGATCTTCAGCTGAAGGTTAATATTTTTGGGGTGATACAGATGACCCGTGCCGTTTTACCTTATATGATTCAGCAGCGCAGCGGGCATATTATCAATATGGCTTCGGTAGCCGGGCTGGTAGCTACGCCGACCTATACGATCTACGCGGCCAGTAAGTTCGCAGTGCGCGGTTTTACAGAGGCCTTACGCCGCGAAGTGGGTATCTGGAATATCCATGTCACAGGGATATTTCCTGGTGGGGTGGCGACCGAATTTATTGCGCATACTGGAGTCAAGCGTAAAACAGGCTTGAGCACTCCAAAGCTGCTCAAATTAACCGCCGAAGACCTCGCACAGGCAGTATATAAAATCATCCAGCGTCCCCGCCGAACGGTGATACTCCCCTGGCCAATGAAAGTAACCTATTGGCTTAACACACTTTTCCCCGGCCTGGTAGATTGGAGTATTGAACATCGTTTTACGATTCCGGAGCGTTTAAACAAATAGCCCCAACCGGGGCTATTGACTGTATGGCTTCTGTTATTGAAAACGCTAGTCCTTATCTTTGGGGGGTTGTTCAACGATTTCGATTTCTTCGTCGGGTTCGTCTACCGGGCTGATATTCTCCAGCGCAAGAATCCCGTTACGGGCCTGATTGAGCAGACGCTCCAACTCTCTTTCAATGCGCAAGAGTGTTTGAATAACGTAGTTATCGGCTTCGAGGCGTGTTTTTTCGGCATCGATTTCAGCCTTTTTACGCACTTCATCTGCGCGAACTTTGGCAGCCTGAACAACAGCATCCCGTTCCACAAGCTGGTTACTTTTTTCGCGGGCCAATCCCAGCGTGCGGTTGGCTTCTTCCTGGGATTGCGCCAGAATACGGTCGCGCTGGGTAAGTACCTGTTGCGCTTTTTTGACTTCGTCCGGAATTGTCACGCGCATCTGATCAATTAAATCTAGCATGCGATCTTCATCCACAATCACATTATGGGTGAGCGGTATGGGACGGCTTTCGTTGAAAAGTTCTTCGAGTCGATCTACAAGATGGAGTATGTCCATGCGATGTCTCCTGAGAGGACACGGCGAGCGAGGGAGTTATAACTGTGGGGCGTGGGTCACGCTTCTGCAAACAGAATCTTACAACCCCAGATTATCTGATTTAGTTGCAAGGTTTGATCCAAGATAACACGGAATCAAGCACTTCGTCAAGTAGCCCAGTTGGAGCGAGTGCAGATCAATCCCGCAGCGATGAAGTTGGCACAATATCTTGTTCGTCACCGAGTTCGGCAAAACGAGTTTTAAGGGCAGCTTCGACATGCAAAGGCACCAGGCTGCTGACATCACCGCTGAGAGATGCTATTTCTCGCACCGTGGACCCCGAAAGGAAGGTGTGTTCTTCGTGCGTAATCAGCGCCACAACTTCAATATCCGCAGAGAGCCGGTGGTTTGCCAGTGCCATGCGGAATTCGTATTCAAAATCGGAAAATACGCGCAATCCGCGTACGATTACCTGTGCACCGATCTCTTTGCAAAAATCAACCGTCAGGCCGCTGTACCCCGTTACATGGATATTCGAGTCATTCTTGAAACATTCTTCGGCAAATGCAATTCGGTCGGCAGGAGAAAAAACCAGCGACTTAAGCGGTTTGTCGTAAACGGCTATAATAACTTCATTGAAGAGGCGGGATGCGCGTTGGGCAATATTTATATGCCCATAATGGATTGGATCAAAGGTTCCGGGGAAAACAGCTCGAACCATAGAATATCCTTGAATTCTAGCTAATATCCGTGCTTTCAATCTGCCAGAAGCGCTTCAGCGCAACAGCAAGCGTTTTGTGTTCGGGCGCTGTCAAATCGGCATCGCGCTCGAAAAGCGTGGCGGCATGTTTCCGCGCTTTCTGAATTAACTGAATATCCGTCAGGCTGGCTAAACGTAAGGCTGAGAAACCTGATTGCCGCGTGCCCAAAAAGTCGCCGGGGCCGCGTTGATCCAGGTCTTTTTCGGCCAGTACAAATCCATCGTTGGTTTCAGCCATTGCTAACAGGCGTTCATTTTCGACCGCGTCGGCGCTGCCCGGAATCAGCAAGCAATACGCTTTTGCTGCTCCGCGTCCCACCCGGCCGCGGAACTGGTGCAATTGCGCCAGCCCGAAACGATGCGCGCCTTCGATCAGCATCACCGTGGCATTGGGAATATCCACACCAACTTCAACGACTGATGTGGATACCAGAATATGAAACTCGCCATCACGGAACTTTTCCATTACGGCGTCTTTTTCGCCGGGGGTCATGCGTCCATGCAGTAAACCTAATTTGAACTGGCTAAATACTTCTTTTTGCAGGCGAGCATGTTCTTCAACGGCAGCCTTCTCTTCGCTTTTGTCGCTCTCTTCCACCAGTGGATAAATAATAAAAGCCTGATGCCCATTATCGACCTGACGGCGAATAAGGCTATAAGCGCGTTCGCGCTCTTTCGGGGAAAGCACATGTGTTTCTACGGGTTGACGCCCTGGTGGCATTTCGTCAATCACCGAAACATCCAGATCGCCATAAACCGTCAGCGCCAGCGAGCGCGGAATGGGGGTGGCGGTCATCACCAACAGGTGCGGATTATCGCCCTTTTCGCGCAGCGCAGCCCGTTGATGCACGCCAAAACGATGTTGCTCATCAATAATTGCAAGCTGTAAATCAGCGAATTCCACCGGGTCTTCAATCAGCGCGTGTGTGCCGATAACTACTTTGATTGCGCCTGTAGCCAAACCCGCGCGAATTTCGGCCTTCTCGTTCTCAGGCGTTGCCCCAATCATGAGATGAATCTGTTCGGGTAAAAGAGCGCCTTCTCCTTTACTGAGAATTTGCAGCAAGTTGTGATAATGCTGCTCCGCCAGAATGCTGGTCGGGGCCATCATGGCGGCCTGTGCGCCTGCCTGAACGACCATCGCCATCGCCATTGCCGCGACCACGGTTTTTCCGGAACCCACATCGCCCTGCACCAAGCGGTTCATCGGATGCCCGGCAGCCAGATCATGGATAATTTCGTCCAGCGTGCGTTGTTGTGCGCCCGTCAGGTTGAAAGGTAGCCTTTCGATCTGAGCCGAAAGCCAGGCGGGATCAATCTCAAAAACGCGGCCCAGGCGCGCCGCCCAAATTTGCTTTTGTTGCAGCACGCCCAATTGCAATAAAAAGATTTCATCAAAAGCCAGCCGGTGTCGGGCTTGCCCTAACATTTCCCACGATTCGGGGAAATGGATATGTGCCAGGGCCACGGATAAATCGAGCAATTCGGCTTCTTCGAGCAATTGAACGGGCAAATAATCTTCAACTTTATCGGCCCAATCGGTCACAACCGCGTGCATTTTGTTACGCAGCCAGCGCTGGGTGATCTTGGCCGTCAACGGATAAATCGGCACAACCCCATCGGCCATCAGATGTTTCTTTTCCACCGGCGACCAGTCTGGGGAGTTCATCGTCAGCCGCCCCAGGTATTGGTCGGTTTTGCCAGAGAGCACAATCTGATCCCCGCGCTGTAATTGTGTGGCGATCCAGGGCTGGTTGAACCAGGTGGCCCGAATTGCGCCGCTGTTATCGCTGATCACGGCTTCAACAATTTTCACGCGTCCCCCGCGTATCGACCGGGTAGTGATCGATTTTACTGTGCCAATCAGGCTCACTTTTTCGTCGTAGCGCAGTTTAGCAATTGGCATCATGCGCGAATAATCGTCGTAGCGGCTGGGGAAATGGTATAGCATATCGCCCAGGGTGCGGATGCCCAGATTTTCAAGCGTTTCTGTGTAACGTTCCCCAATATGCTTGACGGTGGTGACACTCCCGTGAAGGTCGGCGCGCTGACCAGGGGGGAGTTGCACGCGCGGCCTGGGGGCTGATTCTGCTGTTTGGGGCGTTGCATCCACCTCGGGCGGAGTTGGCTCATCCTGTGCCTGGGGTGCGGGTTTTTCCTCCGGAACCGGGGAAACTTCCATCTCCTCAGTGGGTTGGGGGTGATCTTCCCCCAACTCCCGTTGGATGCGATTCCATAATCCAAAAAGGGTCTCTTTGCGAGAAGTTTCACTCAAGCGGTGATAATCGCGCAGACGCGCGCCAACCGCCTGGATAAGGGGTTCGGGTAAGCCATCGTTGCGGGCTTCAGCGCTCCAGTGTTCGAGCATTTGTTCCAGACCGCCAATGACAGCATTATTCTGATACCCGTTTTTGGCTTCTAGTTTAAAGTAGTTGCGGAGTTTTGTGATTGAAGGCTTCATTGGGGCTATTTTACCAGTTTGTGCCTATTTCAGCACAGCGGCAATGCCCAGGCCATTGGGGCCAACGTGTGTGCCGATCACGGGTGTAGCGTTGAGCACATGGATGGGTGAGGGCAGGTTCAGGGCTAAATCTGCAAGCAGTTGGTGAGCATCGGCCTCGGCGTTGGTGTGCATAATGGCAAGTTCTTCGAGCGGGCCGAGTTTGTGGATCATGGTTTTGAAGTGTTCAATGGCTTTGCGGCGGGTGCGTGCTTGACCCATATTGAGCACTTTACCTTCGCTTACTTCCACAAAAAGTTTGACGCGCAGCAACGCGCCAATGCGGGCCGTTGCCCACGAAACGCGCCCGCTGCGGCGAATATATTCCAGTGTATCCAGCATTGCCAGTACACGGATTCTCTTTTGGAAGCTGTGCAAATGATCGAGAATTTTTTCTGCGCTAAGCTCCTGCGCGGCAGCTTTGGCGGCGGCCAGCACTTGAAAGCCAATCCCCATGGAGAGTGATGTACTATCGATAACATGCACGCGCTCCCCAAAGGACTGAGCGGCGATTTTGGCCGTGTTGAATATGCCGCTCAACTGGCTGGCAACATGTAGCGAGAGAATGGCTTTAGCGCCTTCCTGAAAGAGCTTGGTATAGATTTCCTGAAATACGCCCATGGAGGGTGTGGCGGTGGTAGCGGGTGTGCGTAAATAGGGGAGGCGCTCGTAAAATTCTTGCCGTGAAATATCTTCGCCATCGGTGAAGCTTTCCCCATCCATGACGATGATCGCCGGAACGACGCGGATGTGATGTTGCTTTACCAATTCAGGCGGGATGTCGGCTGTGCTGTCGGTGACGATTCCAATACGCATAGTTTTGTGTCAAAAACAGGGGTATGCGGGTGCGCACCCGCATACCCCTGTTTTTGAGTTTCTCCCTTTGTAGATTTTATTCGATGGAAATAATGAATTGATAATGGGGTTGTCCGCCGTTTTGAATTTCAACTTCAAGATCGGCGTAGGTTTCTCGAATTTGGTCGGCAATCTGGTTGACTTCAGCTTTCTGGATGTCGGCGCCGTAAAACAAGGTAATGAGTTCGAAGTCATCCGCGGCGGCTTTTTCCAGAAAGGCCAGGCAAGCGGTGGTGAGGTTGTCCGTTGACAAGATTAGTTTTCCGTTGTGCAGCACAATGATTTCACCCTCGTTGACGTTGACTCCGTCAATTTCCACCGTGCGGGTGGCGATGGTGATTTCGCCAGTTTCCACATCTCCCAGGGCCGATTCCATATCGGCGACGACAGCATCGAAATCGCCATTCGGGATCAGGCGCAGCAGCGCGCTAAGTCCTTGGGGAACGGTGCGGCTGGGGATTACCGCGGCTTGTTTTACGGTCACCTCGCTGGCAGCTTTGGCAGCCATGAAAATGTTTTTATTATTGGGCAGGATGATTATTCGATCGGTGGGCAAATTTTCGAAGGTCTGTAGAATCTCTTGGGTGCTGGGATTCATGGTCTGGCCGCCCTCGACGATAGCGGCGGCACCCAGGCTGGCAAAGACATTGGCAATTCCAGGGCCAGGGGCCACAGTAATCACAGCGATTTGACCAGGTTCCACCGGGGTAAGTTTTATGGGCTGCGCTTTGCTGGACTTTTCAATGTCTTCCATTTGGGCGAGCAGGTTTTCGATATGTACTTTGGTGATGGTGCCAATCGACATGGTGTAGTCAATGGGTTCGTAGCGCTTTTCGGTGGGTACGTGGATGTGCATGCGATACATGCCTTCGCCTTCACCAATTTGAATCGAAGTTCCCATTTTTTCCAGATCGCTGTAGAATTGTTCGAGAATTAAAGGTTCATGCGGTCGGAAATCTACCACCACCTCATAATCCTGGCCTTCTTCTACGGTTTCCATGGCGTTATCGAAATTTAATGCCGACAAGGATTTTACCGAGGCGACCGCCGTATCCAGTGGCATCCCCTTTGAGAAGCGCAACATGCCATCCAAAAGGAAGAAAAACCCTTTGCCGCCCGAATCAACAACGCCAGCATCCTTGAGCACGTCAAGCAATTCAGGCGTGCGTTCTACAGAAGCACTGGCTTCTTCTACCGCAATTTCAAGAATTTCGTAGGGGTCTTGGGTTATTGCCAGCGCTTTTTCAGTTGCGCTGGCAATATCTTTGGCGACGGTTAGGATTGTGCCTTCAACAGGGCGCACAACTCCTTTGTAGGCTGTGTCGCGCGCAACTGCAAATGCCTTCGCAAAAGTCTCCCCGTCAAGTACGTCTTTACCGTCAAGGGCGCGAGCAACCCCACGCCATAATTGCGATAGAATAACTCCGGAATTGCCGCGTGCGCCCATCAGGGCGCCTTGCGCCAGGGCGTTTGCAATTTTTTCGATGCTGCGTTCGGGGGAGTTTTTAATTTCGTTATATGCCGACTGCATGGTGAGTACCATATTTGTCCCTGTATCGCCATCGGGAACAGGGAAAACATTTAGCGCATTGACCATTTCGTGATTGGTGCGTAGCCAGGTGAGGGCTGCAAAGGCTAAATTCTTGAAGGCTAATCCGTCAATGGGTTCCTGGCGCAATTTTTCAACAAATCCAGGTGTTTCTTGGGGTTGCGGTGGTGTCGTCATAAATGAAATACTCCTAAAAAATTATCAGTTACAGGAGAATCGTAACCGATACCGTTAATGGGGAATGTCCCAGGTGTTGCGCGTGATTACGATTCAAATTCGCTGATTCTCAACCCCTGAACATGAACATTGATCTCATTAATCGGCACCCCCAGCGATTTTTCAACATGAAAACGCACCGTGTTAGCAACGCTGGAAGCCACGGACTTGATGCGGGTTCCGTACTCGATGATAATATACATATCAATATTAATATATTGTCCGGTGTAGCTGACTTCAGCACCATGGGTAGGGTCTTTGGTGAGCAAGTGTGCGATGCCGTCAACAACATTTTTCGATGCCATACCCACAACGCCGTAAGACCGCAGTGCAGCCTGATAGGCAATTGTAGCGATAGCTCGTGGGGCAACATGAATGCTGCCAATGGGGGTAGTTTCGTTTGTCATGGTTTTACTCGCTTGAAAGAGATTCTGATGTGTGGTAATATTCTCCGGTTATTGGCGGCATGAAGGTATATGCCGTCCTGGTATTATAAGACTTACGCAGTTCATTGAGAAGAGCTTCATCATTTTGGGTATCTCTCTGTAGAATGCGTTAGCGCTTAATATTATTTTTGAAAGGAACGGTACGATGGCTGTTTGTGAAAATTGTGGAAAGAAGACCGCTTTTGGTCGCAATGTTCCCTGGTCGAAAAAATCAACGCTTCGGCAGTTTAAACCTAATCTGCAAAAGGTTACGGTTTATAAAGATGGTCAGAAAGTTCGCAAGACTTTGTGTACTCGCTGCATCCGTACGATGGTAAAGACCGCATAGTCTAGAGTGTTATTGGGCGATTTGCCCTATTGTTATTCCGACATCTGAAAAATAGGGGATGGGCAAGGTAATTCGTACCTCGCCCATCCCCTATTTTTTGCTATTTAATCAACATTTATGTGCTCGAAATACTGGATGCTTTAACACACTCCTGACAAGATAGTTGCACAGAAATCACAAGATGATTATCGCTGAATAGCAGATACATACACCCACAGCCAAAACGGTACTAAACCACCAATTGCCAGCAAGGCTATTAGCCCCAAAAACGCCGTACCCCAATCAATATCTAGCGGATCATTTTTAGGAATAGCAGCTTTTCTGACTGGTTGGGATTGTATTGGTGATACAGGAGGAGATGGCGGAGTCGCAACAGGTTCATAGTATATGGGTTGAGCGTCTGGACGTGGAGCGGGCGGGGTAGGCTGCGATGATGATTTGTTTTCTTTTGAAAAAGTTATCAGCACGCGTCCCAATTGGTCAGCAGTCCGGTAACGGGCCGAAGGCTCTTTCGAGAGCACCTTCATAATAATTCGGTTGAGATTATCGTCAATGGTGTCGCGAATTTCTTGCGGTGGGCGCGGGTTTTCATCTCTGTGCATGCGCGCCAACTCCGCCCCTTTTTCTGATTCAAAGGGAAGTTTCCCGGTGAGCATCTCGTACAGGATTACGCCCAAACTATACACATCGGATGCTGGGGATGGAGAACGCCCACGGGCTTGTTCTGGCGCAAAATATTGCGGTGATCCCCATACGATTTCTGAGCGTTCATCCGGGTGAATCGAAGCCAATGCCCGTGCAATGCCAAAATCTGTAACTTTCAGGCGTCGATCCGGAGTTACGAGCATATTCTGGGGCTTGACATCACAATGCACCAACCCGGCTCTGTGTGCGTACCCAATTCCGGCACACGCTTGCACAATCAGTGATGTTGCCGACGGCGTAGAAAAACGCCCGCGTTTCTCGATCCACTCTTTGAGCGTAGCCCCGGGCATATGTTCCATGACTATGAAAATTCGCCCCTGGTCTAGCCCAAAATCATGTACGGTAACGATGTTCGGGTGTGAAAGATTTGCGGCCGCTTTGGCTTCCTGGCGGAAGCGTTCGCGAAAAGCAGGGTCATGCGAAAAATTCTTGCGCAAAACTTTGATCGCTACGGTGCGTTCCAGCATTAAATCGCGGGCTTTGAATACTACAGCCATCCCGCCGCTGCCCAGTTGCTCTTCTAATTGATAGCGATTGTTGAGAAGATTTTCCATAAGCTTCGCATCTATTTGTCTTTCGGGTAGAATTGTACCATTCTTGGTGTCGGAATAATAATCATGCCTCAGGCCTATATTGTCTATAATCCATCTGCGGGAAGATTCCCATCTATGATGTTGACCGAACGAGCTGCCAGCGTTTTGAGTGCTGGCGGGTGGCAAACTTGTTTGGAGCAAACCAATGGTGGGCCACATATCACCGAATTGGCCCGCCGCGCTGTGGATGAAAAAATGGATGCCTTCTTTATTGCCGGGGGCGATGGCTCAATTAATTTTGCGGTCAAGGGCTTGCTGGGTAGCGAAACGGCATTAGGCGTTCTCCCTGCGGGGACTGCCAACGTGTGGGCGAAGGAATTTGGTCTTCCTGATCTCACCTGGACTCGTTGGATGGCGCTCGAAGAAAGCGCCCGCCGCTATATAACTGCCACAGTGCGAAAGGTGGATGTCGGTTTTTGCAACCAGAGGCCTTTCTTGTTGTGGGGCGGTATAGGGTTGGACGCGCTCATCATTCATCACCTTGAACCGCGTAATCGTTGGGCAAAGAGTTTTGCTGTGCCACAGTATTTATCGGGTTTATTACAGCAGGCGGCAGTCTTTGAGGGTGTTGACTTGCAAATTCAAGTAAATGGTCAAGAAATTTCAGGACATTATATTTTGGCAGTCGCCAGCAACATCCATCTTTACGCGGGTGGCATAGCCGAAATCTCTCCGGCGGCTCGTCTGGATGATGGGCAAATGGACCTATGGCTCTTCACCGGAGCAACTTGGCTAGAGGCAGTTACGCACGCCTGGAATTTATACTCAGGCCAGCATGTGCGTTCGGAACAGGCGCGCTGCATTCCGTTCTGCGAAGCGAGCATAAGCTCAAATACGCTTTTGTATGTTCAATTGGATGGTGAACCAATCGAAGGCATAAATCAGGTGATACTCTCTGTGCAACCGCGTGCGCTAAAAGTACTGGTTCCCGAAAAAGCCCCCCGTACCCTATTTTTGGATTGATATATGCAAGCAGCGCGAAAACATCACCTACCTATTTTTGAAATGCTTGGAGCGATCTTGATTGCTCTAGTATTATTACTCTTTGTGATGTTGCTAATTAATCTCACACGGCCAGCGCAGACTCCCACAGGGTTGGTTACTGCTATTCTCACAGTGATTCCTGCCCCCACAGAAACGCCTACTCCACCTGCTCCGGCAAACACCCCCACCCCCCAGGATGATGTGCCGCAAAGCCCGGGAGCTGGTGTGCTGTATGTGGGGGCTTATGTGCAAGTGGCTGGTACTGGCGGCGATGGTTTGCGAATCCGCAGCGGGCCGGGTTTGAGCTATGACCAGCAATATCTAGGGCTGGAATCTGAAGTGTTTGAAATTATCGCCGGGCCACAAGATGCCGATGGATACACCTGGTGGCATCTTTCGGCACCTTATGATGCCAATATTAATGGTTGGGCGGTATCGAATTATCTCGAGGTTGTGGATGAGCCCTAAATTGCTCTAACATGTACATCGCAAAATAGGTAATAGGAATCAGAAATTACAATTATGGCAAAAACTGAATTTGATTATATAGCAGAACAATATGAAAATATGCTTAGGCAAAATATTGGTATCTATGGTAGGGATACAACTTACTATGCAGAACATAAAGCGATAATTATCTCTCAAAATTCCAATAAAGTACCCACTAGCAGTCTGTCGGAGAGACAAGTACTTTGACAACATGAATAGCCCTACAGGGCAGAATGAGCAACTGATTGCGACAAAACAAGCCTAAACAGTGTGCATCAAGGGCAAACCGCCTTCTCTCAGCA
>Ga0233437_1003989_pt1 | contig 18227 bp, 17 predicted proteins | sample SI_122_August201_FD_182714 | JGI IMG/M metagenome (GOLD analysis project Ga0233437, IMG submission 182714) | Seawater microbial communities from Saanich Inlet, British Columbia, Canada - SI_122_August2016_200_MG | ecosystem: Environmental > Aquatic > Marine > Inlet | place: Canada: British...
AAAACGCTTTGAACGCATCAGTCATGGTCATGAGACTTTTGATGTGGTGCCTATTCAGTTTTCGGGTCTTGCTTCAGAGGATTCTGTTTTGCGTCAAGAAACAAATGCCTTGGGTTTGCCTCATAAAAAATTCGTGAAACAAGATCTCACTCTCAATACTCAAGTAGGCACCCGCACACTTTTTGATGTGGAAAAGACTCATAGCTTTGTTCTTGAGGAGGGAGATTTTAGGCTGACTTTGGACATGCATTTTGATTTAGGGCCTTATGGTCATATTCGGTTTGGCGAGGATTTTGATGTTTACAACTTTCGATTTAGACCAGGGGCTTATGTGGCCAATACAAAATCAGGCCCGCGTAAAGTTTTTGTAGAGCCTGTTCCTGGAGATCCTCGTCAGTATTGGCTTATCGATGATGAGACAGGTGAGCGCTTTCCTTTATTCTTGTCACGATCAACAGCCGTGCTCAGTGCTTTACCTCATAAAGAGACGGCAACGATTCCTAGTGTGGCCACGTATGATTTTGTGGTGAAAGAACAAGAAGAATATTGGCAGCGCGCTTTGATGTGGTCAGGGGCTGTAGATGATTCACCTCTAGAACCAGATTATGATAGCAAAAAATACAAATACAAGGTCATTAATAGAGCTCAATTTTCTTTAAGTCCCACTAAAGATGGTTTTGAGCGCACACGTACAGCACTACTTTATGATGATGGAAGCTCGATGGTTTTTGATCATGTACAAAGAGGACTGCGCGATAATTATTTTGAACGTGTGGGTTATGTGGTACCTGGCGATACATCAATTACATGGGCCCATCCCCAAGTGATTGATTACACAGATATTGGTTCTGGTATGCAAACAGCTGTTTTAGGGGCGCGTGATCCTACCCGCGTACGTGGAAGAGGTTTTGATGATAATATGGCTAATTATGCCGGTGTGATTTTTGTTCTTAGTGCAGGGGATATACATCCTGTTTTGATTTTAGATTCAGGAGTGCGTAACTCAACGAACAGTTTAAACAAAGGGGTTTTACGCAATAGATTCAATCGATATGGTTTTAATCGTCGTGATTGGCTTGTAGAACTGCCTGATGCGTTGAAGGGTATTGTGGATATGGAGTAAGATTAATACTTCTCAAAAAATCCAATCGGTGTGTCGAGTATGAGGGCGCGGCCTTGTGCTTCAAGGGCGGGGCCATAGTGATTGTTTCCAAAAGATACGTACGTGAGATATTGTTTGGTTAGGCCAAAAGCATTCTCATAAATGTGAAAAGTGTCTTCTTGGCTATCGCCCCAAATGTAATCAAGTTTATTAAAGGTGACAATGTCTGCTATGGGTTCGCTTGGTTTGTTGGTCACATCCAGATATTTTACTTCAATCATTTGTTTGTATTCTGGTTTTAATTGAAACTGATCAGTGGCACTATGAGGGCGTTTTTCAAAAAAATGATCCAGAGCTGTGTTAAAGTCTGTACCATAAACATCGTGATACAATTGCATGCCGTAAAATTCATTTTCATGGCCTGGTCCATCTAAGTGATAAGCCCCGCGTTCATTATAAAGAAGTGCTGATGAGTCGATGTCAGAGGCAATGATTTTTAAATCTGTTTGTGGATTAAAACTTCCCCAGGACTCAGGATTGGCTTCATAATCTTTCATGATATGGATTAGTGTGCTAAAGGCTTCTGTGCCATAAGAGCAGCCTACCATGAGAACGGAGAGTGGTCTTTGTCCGTTTATGGCTAATTTTTTTAAATGATCTGTGATCCATTGTTGTTGAATAGGATAAAGATAGCTGCCACTCAAAAAATCATAGGGTTCATTTCGTCCTGTTGGCGGTGGTGCATTAACAAAGCTTAAGGCTTCTGTGGCTGCTTGACGTACATATTTATTGGGATCATTAATTTCGATGCTTTTGGTTTCCCCAATAAAACACTCTGCGTATTCTTCAAAACCAGGTTTTTGCCATACAAATTGTAAAATTTTAAGAGCAGCACCCCTGACAAAAGAATCATTATCATAGAGTAAGCGATCAAGGCTATCAGCAAGCTTATCAAGGGGTAAGAATTCTCTCATAGCAAAGCTGGCCATGATATGGGCTTGGTAACTCCCATAGCGAATAATATCTTCTAGTATCTGAACACTTTCTTCATCACCCCAGATGGCTAAGGCCTGAAGGGCTGCGGCATAAATATAAAATTCTTCTGTTGTCTCAAGTTTCTCCAAAATAATTTCTTTGTGGATTTTTTGTTTGGCAAAAGCCAGCAGGGCGTCTTGAACAAACATGTAGTTTGTGTCTTCAACCATTTTGATCAGTTCTTTTGGATTTTGAAGGGCTGCGTGATAGCCTGCATAATCCTGTACGGATAACCAATCAGCTTGATTGAGCATTGAGGCAAGTCCTTGTGTAAATAATTCTTGTTTGAGGGCAATGTTATAGGCAATAGGTTCATTGATGGGCGTGTTTTTTGCCTGATGACCGAGCTCTACTAGAAAATATTTTCTTTCTTGCGGGTTGTCTTGAAAAACATTGAGAAGGGCTATCAGATAAGGCCAACACTTCTCGTTTCTTTGATCAATAAAAAGTCCTAGTTGGGGATATTTTGAGATAGCATGAATTAAATCATCAAAAACTCCACTTCCCTCTGTGTAATCAGCAATAAATTTATACACACCAAATGGAGAGTTGCTATAAGCTTGGGCTGCTTGTTCCTGGTTGGGAATGCTGGTCTCTTCATAGAGGCTGCGTTGAGCAAAAGGCAGCGATGTTTTATAATAGTTTTGATCAACGTGCCTAGCTTCTTCATAAGAAAGAGTATTATTTACATCACTAAAGGCTTCGTAAGCAAAAAGTTGTTTAAATGTTGTTGTAGCATCATCTGTTAAGTGAAAATTATCGACACGAAAAACAAAGATATTATTAGATTGAGGATCAAGACAATTTTCTTCTTCGCCTTTGGGACAGGTAAATTTATGATAAATTTCGATAGCTTTGGGGTCTGTGATTAAGATATCCATAAATGTGTATATATTCTATCGACGGGCATTATAGAAAGTTGTCTTGTTTTTTGGAAGAATAAAAAGAAATAAATAACCAATAAAAACAATGATATAGAAAAGCAGATTGTATGTTTAATTATGTTATCGCTTGCTATGAGAAACAAAGATTGTTAATCACCGATTTCGAAAAATCTGTGTAAGCAGATTCGGTTCGGGACGTGGCGCAGCCCGGTAGCGCACTACTTTGGGGTAGTAGGGGTCGCTGGTTCAAATCCAGTCGTCCCGACACCAAGACCCAGTCACCTCTTAGGTGATTGGGCTTTTTTATGGGGGTAGAGAGTCATGGAAACAGAATCAATTATTTTTCTTACATTTGCTATTTGTCTCATGACAGGGGCTTTTAGTTTTGGGTTTTGGTTTAACTGGAACCAAACACATAAAACATATTTGCAATTTCAAAAAGTGGCCCAGAAATTTGGGTTGAAACTCACTGTTAAAAAGAAGAGTGGGGGATTGCCCAAGGTTTCGACACTCACGGGTCAGTATAAAGGCTATCCTGTGGTGATGAGTTTTTATAAAGTGGGTTTTGAACGTAGTACTAAAATCTATACCTATCTGGAATTTCAGGTTGAAAATCTTAGTCAGAAAAATTTTATGATTGCTCGGGAAGACCTTGTGGGCAAACTCACCAAAACCTTTGGCGCAACTGATATGGAAATTGGTGATCCTGAATTTGATAAAGTTTTTATTATCAAAACCAATGACACGGCATATATTAGTATAATCCTGACTGAAAAGATAAAAAAAGACATGCGTTATGCTGCCACAGGAACTCGTGAGTGTAGTTTCTCATTGGACGGTAAGTGCTTACGTTTTATGATCATGGATTTCATGATTAAAGATAAAGTGCGTATTCTTTTTGAGCGCATGTTGGTGACGTTGCATGATGTTGCGGAGGAGATGAGGAATTAGTGCCGGAGAGCCGGTGTTCCAGGGTGCCATTGGTATTATCAATAGAAAAAAAATTTCAATATCCAATAATCAATACTCAATATCCAGCACTCAATGAAATCTTGATTAGGATATTGGGTATGACATGATTGACAATTGGCAAGTGACAATTAGCTATTGGCAATCTCAATTGCAAATTGCTTATTGCAAATCGTCAATTGCCAGTCATGTTACATAGGGGGGGTACAATATCCAATAATCAATTACCAAGTAAATCTTCACTTGGTGATTGGATATCGGGTATTGAGTATTGAGTATTGAACTTCAGAATTTCTTATTCGCGATTTAACCACGCTAGACGTGAGGCGTGAAAAAAATTAATTAACCAAATACAACGTCTTTTCCTTCTTTTCTTCCACAGTGCCAATCACATTTGTTCTGGGAAAATAGACTTTTAGTTTTTCGACAAGGGTAGTGACCTGTTCTGGATTAACAGAAATAAGGAGGCCACCACTTGTTTGTGGGTCAAAGAACAAAGATTGATTTATGGGCAAAACAGAATCATCAATGAAAAGATGTTCATCTACATATTCTTTGTTTGTTCTATGGGCTTTGGTGAAACACGATTTTTTTAAGGTTTCTTCTACGCCGTCTAGTTTGGGAAAGCGTCTGGCATTGAGTGAAAAACTAACATGGCTCGCTTGAGCCATTTGATAAGCATGGCCTGCCAAACCAAATCCGGTTACATCAGTCATGGCATGAAGAAAGGCGTAGTGTTCAGGTTGAAAACAGATATGAAAGTTATTGAGCAAACACATGGACTCAAAAGCATCTGTGAGATCTTTTTCTTTTTTGATGCCTTTTTTCAGTGCGGCCATGAGCGTGCCTGTACCCAGCGCTTTTGTGAGAACAAGTTTGTCACCGGGTTTGGCATTAGCATTTGTGAGTAGACCGTCTTTTTCTACAAGACCAGTAACTGAGAGTCCAAATTTTAATGTGTCATCATCAATGGTATGTCCACCAGCAAGATCAGTGCCTGCTTCTTTGAGTGTGTCCACAGCACCTTGCAAAATCTCAATAATGATTTCTTTGCCCATACTGACCAAAGGATAGGCTAGAATACCCAAAGCTAATATGGGTTTGCCGCCCATAGCATAAATATCGCTAACCGCATTGGCTGCAGCAATTTTACCAAAAAGAACGGGTGTATCGACAATGGGGGTAAAGAAATCCAGAGACTTAATCATGTAGCGTTTATTTGATAATTTATAAACAGCGGCATCATCAAAAGTTGCAGCATTAATAGTCAGTTTCTTATTAGGGGAAGGGAAATCTATTTTGTCTAAAATTTCATGGAGTTCTTGTGCAGCCACTTTGGCTGCACAACCACCTTTTTTTACGGCCTGAGTCAATTTCATATTAGTCTTGGTCTACAGCATTACCTGACTCGAAAGTGAAAGAGTCTATGGTGACAGAAAAATCACCATTTGTATTTCCTGTAGCCCCATAAATGCCTAGGGAAGCAACATCGTGTATTTGAGCAACATCTGTAAATTGAGCATCTTGTGTCCACGTTTTACCATCTGTGCTGCGAGATGTTGTGTAAATGGCGTCTTCACGTTTCATTTTTAAATATAGGTCAGTGCCTGTGAAGGTTGTGGCTGTGGCAATTGATTGTGCCGTACTGGTGTCATATTCATTAGAATAAACATTTTCATCGCCAAAGCCGGCACTATAATAAAGACCGACATGTACAGAGTTAATCCACAGGCCAGGTTCTTCTGTGGATACCATGATGCCAATTTCTTCTGTGCCTTCATCACTATTACGACTTGAGACATAGAGGACAACTTCAAAATCGCCATTAACAAGTTTATAGATGAAAGGCATGTCAGCATCAGTGCTCGAATTAACTGGAGTAAAGTTCATGATCAAACTTCCATAACTAAGAGTAGCTCCTGATGGGATGTTTACTGTTGTCCAGCAAGCTTCAAAAGCACCTTCGCTGCCAAATTCTGTTGATGAAGCGCATAGTGTGTTCCAGACATAAGTGACTTCTTCAAGATTAAAATTGTCCATGTCTGTAATTTCTTCACCAAAAGTAAGTGTGCACTCAGCATATTGAGGAAGTTGATCATCCATGGTAATGACCCATTCATTGTTTTCAATGTCATCTTCACCATTTGTTGCAGCTTCAATTGATGCCATGCTTTGTTCGGTGCCATCACAAAATAAGTAGAAGTTCTCAGATGTCAGGGACTCAGGATTCATGGTTTCACTAAAGGTGACCGTGTATTTATTTGTTGTTTTAGCAGAGAGGCGTGTGGTGTTTTCTGCAGGATTATCACTTAATTCTGTGTCATCTGAATCAACGAATTTTGTGATGGTTGGTGCGACACCAATTTCAAAAAACTCATCTCCTTCATCTGTGCCTTCGGCTTCAATGACTTCTTCAGTGCCACCGCCGCCACCAGCATCTCCTCCTGTGCCATCATCATCGTCATCAGTGGAGGTGGAAGAAGATCCACACCCAATGGCATAGGCAAAAATACAGAGAACACTAAATAAAATAAAAAAACGTGAAAAAACCTTATACATAAATTCCCCTTTTGGATTAAAAATCTCAATTTCAAAGATCAAAAACTATTACTAGTTTTAGCCAATAAATCAAGAATTGACTGTTAATAACCTATTGTTTTATAGATATATTTGTATGGTTCCTGTTTGGAAAAGAATTTTGTCTGCTTTTATTGTGCTGAGCTTTGTTTGCCTTATGGTATCTAGTCTGGTACATGGCATGGATCATAAGCATGAGCATGATAGCAATCACGATGATTGTGCTTTTTGTCAGTTATGTCCATCAGTGAAAAAGATAACTCTTTTTTTCACTAGCACTATTTCTTTTTCAGCAGATCTTTTATGGGTTGAAATCATTTCTTCAGAAGGCTTTTCACGGCCTTTTCTTTACACAAGCATCATACCTCGAGCACCTCCGTATTAATTGAACGATGACAATTGTCCGCCAGAGGCGGATCAGCCTCTGGCTGAAAGATTGAAGAATATAGGATAGAAAATTTACTGGGAGGTTTTTATGTTTCAAAAGCTTTGGTTAGCTTTATTTGTTTTTGTTTGTGTGTGTTTTTTTTCAACTAGTGTTTTAGCTGATGACGTTCATGAAGAAGGTGCTGATGAGCAAGGTCAGGTTCTCATGTGGAAAGTGGATAAGTCTGGGAAAAATGCATTGCTTCCCGACATTAGTCTTATAGGCATGATAGCTGGGGCCTATTTTCGTGACGATCCTGCGAATCCACAGGGGCCAAATCCCTCAAGAACGGGTTTTAACTTTCAAGGGGCGGAGTTGGCTATTCAGTCTGTAGTAGATCCTTATGTGCGAGCCGATGTGTTCATTCATTTTTTAGAAGATGCTTTTGAGGTGGAGGAAGCCTATGTGACAACACTGTCATTACCACTTAATTTACAACTGAAAGTGGGTAAAATGCGGGCTCAGTTTGGACGGGAAAATTTACAGCATGTAGACGCAATGTCTTTTGTAGACTATTCTCGGGTAAGGCGCTACTTTCTTGGTAATGAAGGTTTTGTGGAATGGGGAACGGAGCTTTCAGTTCTTCTTCCTGTGAAGTGGTTTTCTGAAGTCACTTTTGGTTTTTATCAAGGTTTAAACGATGATAATTTTAATAGCCCTGACAAAAGTGATTTTGCTTATATGACCCATGTCAAAAATGCCTTTGATTTGAGCGATCATACAACTGTGCAGTTAGGCCTTAGTAGTGTTCTGGGCAATAATAATACAGCCAGCGGCAGTCTAACCCAAATTTATGGTGCTGATTTTTATCTGCGTTGGCGTCCCTCAGATAGGAAGGGGATAAAATGGCAAACAGAATATTATTATAGACGATTGCAAAATGTGGGCACAACAACTGTTGAAGGTGGTTTGACGTCACAATTTATTTATCAATTTGCCAAACGTTGGGAAACAGGTGTTCGTTTTGATGCTGTGGGTTTTCCTGAGAGTGGATTTAAGCAGTATCAGGCGTCACCCATGCTGACATTTCTAGCCACTGAATTTTTTAGGTTGAGAATGCAGTATAATTTTTTACACACGGACGGTGCTAATAAAAAACAACATGAAGTCTTCCTGCAAATGATTTTTAATATGGGGCCACATGGGGCGCATTCGTTTTAGCGTTGCACGTCTCACGTGATGCATTTTTTGAATGATGAATATCGATTAACGATTTATGATTTGTGATATGGATTCAGATTTGAAATCTTAAATCGTTAATCTTTATTCAATGTTTATTGGAAAAGTTTATGAAAAAGTTAATAGTTATTTTTCTGCTGCTTAGTTTCTACAGCACCCCTGCCTTTGCTAGAATTAACATTGTTACCACTATTCCTGATTTTGCGAGTATTGCTAAAGAGGTTGGGGGTGACTTAGTGTCTGTGAAAAGTTTGCTGCGGAGCAATCAAGATCCCCATTACATTGAACCCAAACCCAGTTACGCCTCTTCAATGAATAAAGCAGATTTGTTTATTGCTGTCGGTTTAGAGTTGGAAATAGGCTGGGTGCCTGTTTTGCTCACGCAATCGCGTAACCCTAAAATACAAAGAGGGCAAAAAGGTTATTTGGAGCCTTGGCAGGGAATTCATATTCTTGATATCCCGAAAGGGAAAATTGATCGCTCTCATGGCGATATTCATCCAGACGGTAATCCTCATTATTGGCTCGATCCGCGCAATGGTGTGTTGATAGCCAACAACATTGCCAAGCGTTTAGGGCGGCTGGACCCCAAAAACAGCTCTGTGTATCTCGCGAATGCACAAAAATTTAGTAAGAACTTACAAACCAAAATTGCTTCATGGCAGCGTAGTTTGGCAGGTCTTAAAGGTAAGTCTGTGATCACACATCACCAAAGCTTTACGTATTTTGCTCATTGGGCTGGGGTCAAAATTGTTGATCGCATTGAAGATAAACCAGGGATTCCGCCTAGTCCGACGCATATGATCGCGTTGATCAAGCTCATCAAAGCGCAGAAGGTACCTTTGATCATTACGGAACACTATTATAATCCCAAACCCTCTGAGAAACTCAAAAAGCAAACAGGTATTTCTGTTGTTTATGTACCAACATCTGCTCCAGACTATTTTGAGCTCTTTAATGCGCTTGCCAACAAACTGAAAGGAAGCTTATGACAGAAATTCTTTTTTTGTTACCTGCACTTTTGGCCTGTTTTATTCTAACAGGTATTCATGTCTATTTGGGAATTCATGTCATCAGTCGTGGAGTCATTTTTCTTGATATTGCCCTAGCTCAGGTGGCTGCCTTGGGGTTAACAATTGCTTTGCTTTTTGAGTTTCATCCTGACACAAATGTTGCCTACTTATTTGCGCTTAGCATTACATTTATAGCGGCTGTTTTCTTTTCATATATACGTAGTGAAAAGTATCCCATGGAAGCTATAATAGGAATTACCTTTGTTGTCTGTTCAGCATTGGGGATTCTCATTGCTGATCGCATGCCACATGGTGTCGAGCACTTAAAATACATTCTCAGTGGCAATATTCTCTGGGTGAGCTGGGGCCAAATCATTAAGACAGCAGTTATTTATTCAATTATTGGGCTTGTTTTATTGCGGTATCATCAAAAATTAATGCTCACATCAATAGCTTATACTGAATCAAAAAGGAGCGGTGTGAATGTGCGCGGCTGGGATCTTCTTTTTTATATAGCTTTTGGATTTGTCATTACAAGCTCAGTACAAATAGCTGGGATTCTCTTAGTCTTTTCATTTCTCATTATTCCCGCTATATCGAGTATGATCTTTTATAAGTCCACAAAAGCACGTTTAATTATGGGTTGGTTATTTGGCCTGATCACGAGCCTTATTGGTATTGGCATGTCTTATTTATTTGATTTGCCAACAGGTCCCGCTATTGTCACAGTTATGGGTTTCTTTTTAATACTAAGTTTTGTAGTTAAACGGTATGTTGCAAGGTGACAAAAAACTCAGAAATATTAGAAGGTATTTGTGTGATAGGGGGAGAATAAATGGATCTTATTAATAAACTCATAATAGTTTGTGTGATCATCATAGTAGGCATGGCATTTTATCTTAATTACAATCAAAAGGGTAGCGGTAATATTAAGCTTGAAGAGAAAACTCTTCTCAATGGTGAATTGAGCATGCTTATGCCTAGTAATTTTAAACCTGCTTCAGGGAGCACTGCGCGTGAGCTACATTTTGAAAGCAGTGATGGAAAAGCAAAATTGCGCATTAAAGATAAAACTGATCGGCAATCGCATCTGAATCTTATTAGTGTCATGGCCATGTACATACAAGGGTTCAACCGTTTTTATAAACCTCTTCATTGGATTAAACAGGGCCCTATAAAGATTGCGGGTAGAGACTTTGTGATCATGGAGTTTGACGGGTCTTTGAAAAAAAGAGATGAATATGCTTTGTTTGTCCTAACCAAGTATAATGGACGCGTTATCATGATTGGGCTTGTCTGTGACAAAGATGAGATGAGCACATATCAAGATATAGCACGAGACATTAAAGATTCTATTCGATTTAGGTAATTATGAAATATTATACAGATCTTCACATACATTCAAAATATTCCCGCGCCACAAGCAAGGAGTGTGATTTAGAAAATCTTTCTTTGTGGGCCAAAAAAAAAGGTGTTCAGGTCGTGGGTACCGGTGATTTTACACACCCTGCCTGGTTTGATGATATTAAATCAAAACTTGTTTCCACAGGTGATGGTTTGTTTCGTATAAAACCGTCGATAGAAAAACAGGTTTTAAAAAACACACCAGAAAGCTGTCATGGTGAAACGCGTTTCATGATCACTGGTGAAATTTCTACGATTTACAAAAAGGGTGATAAGGTGCGAAAAGTGCATCACATTGTGACAGCGCCCAGTATTGCCCAAGCACAAAAAATTAGAAAAAAACTTGATGCGATTGGCAATATCAAATCAGATGGCCGGCCCATTTTAGGGCTTGATTCTAGAAACCTTTTAGAAATTGTTTTGCAGGAGGGTGGATTGGATTGTAACATTATCCCCGCCCATATTTGGACACCGTGGTTTTCTGTTTTAGGATCAAAATCAGGTTTTGATACGATTGAAGATTGTTATGGGGATCTTTCTGATCATATTTTTGCCTTGGAAACAGGCTTGTCATCAGATCCTCTTATGAATTGGCGTGTGGGCTGTTTAGATAAATACCGATTAGTTTCAAATTCTGATTTACATTCACCTAGCAAGCTTGCCCGTGAAGCCACTGTTTTTGATACAGACATGACCTATGCAGGAATTTTTGATGCGTTGAAAACAGGCAACGGTTACAAAGGGACTCTGGAGTTTTATCCTGAAGAGGGAAAATATCATCTCGATGGTCATCGCAAATGTGGCGTGTGTTTAGATCCCAAAGAATCGTTTGCCCTAGATGGCCTTTGCCCCAAGTGTCACAAGCCATTAACATTAGGCGTGCTCTACCGCGTGGAGCAATTAGCAACACGCGCAGAAGGTAAAAAACCTAAAACTGCTGGTCCTTTTACATCACTCATTCCTTTAAAAGAAATAGTGGGAGAGGTGAATAGCGTTGGCCCTAATTCAAAAAAAGTGGCTGGGCATTATGATGCTTTATTAGATAAATTTGGCCCAGAGCTAACCATTTTGCAAAACACAAGACTGGCAGATATTAAAGAATACGATGAGACATTATCAAAAGCTATTTCGAATTTACGAAAAGACAAAGTAAAACGCCAAGCAGGGTATGATGGAGAATTTGGGGTGATAAAGACGCTTTAAATGTTAAAACCTGTAAAAGAAGCTGGCCTTGTATTAAGAAGGCCAGCTATAGAATTTCCGTAAGGACTATTTAAAAGTACCGGCATTTGAGTCGTATGTGTAGGTTATACTAGTAGGTGTATGTTTGTATTTGCTATCACTAATTTTCTGCCATGTTGTGCTTCCGCCAATCGTATCTTTAACAACGTTGCCAAAGCATTTACCACAAAACCCTGGAGGTTCTGTATCCAGTTTTGCAGGATAGCTTTCTATACCTGTTGATGCCATTTGTTTAGCTCCGTAGAGTGTGATGCCAGCTCCAACATTGGCAATTACTCCAGCAGCAGCTGCTATGTTGGCTTCTGTTGTTAAGCTGAAGATCTTAGGCATGGCTGATACAGCTAAAATTCCCAAGATGGCAATAACCAAAATCAACTCAATCAGAGTAAAACCTTTATTATTCATAAGTTACTCCCTAATAATGATTATAATCTTCATGTGAGCCCCCCTCACACGAAGATTAATATATAATTAATATTATAAGGGAAAACCTGGTGTGCAGCAAGAGATATTACTTAGAATGATTCTGTTGCCTAGCTTCTTCACGAACAATAGATTTTAACAATTCATAGACGATGGCGAAGCTATCATCAAAGCTGACATGACGACCACCTGTTGCTGTGAGGAATGTTTCCTCAAAGCCAGCTTTTTTGAGAAGTTTGCTGTGTAGAAGAGCACTGGCAAAAGGCGTTGCCACGTCTTTTGTGCCTGCAGCATGGAAAGATAGCATGGATGGATTAACAGGTCCGTTGCGTCGCATTTGAATTCCCGCTTTACGATAAGCATTTACTTCACCAAACATTTTAAACCAGGCCTTCATGCGTTCTTTGTTTTCCAGTTGCTCGAGGCAATCATTAATGAGGTTTCTGGGGGCTTCACGGCCACAGAAACTCAGCAACAATAAAAAAGCAAAACGCGGGTCAATGTGGAAATGTTTTTCTAGTTTTTCTAAAAGTTTTTGAAAAGGCTGCATGGCAATAGATCCCAGAAGCATGCCTGGTTGTCCTGTTGCTGTCGATTGGGCAATCATATGTGACATGCTTGGATGTTCGCGGCTATTATTGATTAATTGCATGGGAACCATGTAGCCAGCGCTCAAACAGACAACAACGCAGTCACTTACACCTCGTTTTTTCATGGCTTGAATGAGTAGATTAGAAACATCATTAAAAGAATAGGAAAAGCTACTGGTGAGCGGTGTGTCAGATCTGCCATGAGCAGGCATGTTGAACGCTAATAAGCGAACAGGAAGACTTTCATCACGAGCAGCTTCAATAATAGCACGCATATGAGGGGCAAAAAGAGTTTCTGTTTTGCTGGTCATTCCTGGAAAAAAAACAAAAGTTAGGGGTTGGTTTGTTTGGTATTGTGCTTGAGGCATGCTATCGAAAACTTCTAATTTAATCGTTTGTCCTGTGTCCGTTTGTACTGTGACTAATTCAGATTCTATAGGGTCTTGTTGTAAATAAAGTCTGAGAGATTTTTCGATGGTATGTTCTGTATTAAAATCTGGGTGTTCTGAAAACACATTGAAAAGGGCATCAATGAGTCTAAAAACGTTCATGAGGGGATCTTTGGTTTTCCATGGGGTGCTTGGTGTTCTGTGAAAAGCCATATCCCCCACCACTTCAGCGAGTGATGGTCGTTTGAGTGGATTGGGTTGAGGGTTTTTGTGGCCTAGTAAGAAATCGATTATGGACTCATCTATTGTATGTAAACTGGGTTTTAGACTTTTTTGTATTGAGCCAGCAAATTGTCGCAGACCTCTTAAGGGTCCTTTTCTTGGTGTTTGTTCTCTGCTTTGAAAGTCTGTTGCTGATTTATCAAGGGGGTGCGCAGATTGTTTTGGTTGTAAAGGTCTTGCTAAGCCTTGCCATGGCATGGCCCTGGCTAATTGTAAAAGTGATGTAACGGGTCGTGCTAACATTGTTGTCTCCTCTAGGTAAATCTTTCTAGTAGGTATGGGAAAAGGGGTAAAGATGGTGACATAGAATAAAGCGTAATATCGTGTCCTCAAGGACACGATAAATATGTCATAGGGGAAACATATTATATAATATGACGATAATAATTCAAAGAGAGGTTATTATGTCATTTAATGTAAATACGTTTTCGTCAGAAGTTCGTCAGTCACTTAGCGCCCAAGCTAACGATATCACACGTGATAAGGAATGGCTTGCCAAAGAGTTTCAGGGTGAAACATACTTCAGATATTCTGTCACTGATGATACTTTTATCTATGTTTCTAATAATAATACTTTTTTGCCTGTGGCCGGAAAATTTGAAAGTACAAGTATTCTAGGAGCAGAGTTTTTTCCTTTTGAGCATTTAGCTGTAGTAGAAAATGAGGGCACATATAATGGTCAAATTGATATAGGTGAAAAGATTAAGTTTTATACTAGTACTGACCAAGGTGAAATTGTTGAAACAGAGGCTTTATACGATGGTGCGGCTCTTGTTTTTGGTGATTATCAATTAGAGTTTGCCGGTGAATATTCTGCGGTGCAACTTGTTGAAGAGGTTGAAGCCCAATATCAAGGTTTTTTGAATCAAGTGGAGACAAAGATTACCTCAGATAATAAAGTGATCATGCAGCAGCCTGATCTAGAAGAAGTTCTTATTGAAAGCATTACAAGTGAAGATAGTTTGTTGCCCCCCGCGGTTGTGACCTTAAAAGGTGTAAAGATCAAAGAAGGGTTAACTCTTGATGTGACTATTTATGATCATGATGGCGTTTTAGGCGAAACAGATGGTTTTAGTGCCTTAATGACCACTCGGATGAATCGCAGCTATACCAGTGAGCGTTTCTTTAAAATAAAACATGGGGGAGCCTTAGAAACGGAAGAATCCGTTAAAATGTTTGAAGCAGAAACAGGACTTCGTGTGAGTACTCAGTTTTCTGAGGAAGATGTGAGTGTTATTCGCCAAGCATATGAACGTTATCATCGCTCACAACCTATTCAATTAAAAGTAAATGATTTGTGGGGAAAAAGCTTAAAGGTTACGGTGCGAAAAAATGCTGCTGATCCAGAATTAGCTAATAGTGATCAGATAACTATTAAGTTCAATGGTAATAATCATGAGTTTGTTGTTGAGCAAGGCCAGTTGGTTTATGCTAATAAAGACTCATTAGACTTAATCAAAAGTAATCCCAATCAGGATAGTGCGTTGGAAAAAATTAATAGAGCCTTTCTGATCAAGAATTAATCATCGCCTCTTGCCACATTTTCCATTTCAAGTGACAGTAAATAACTTTGGGTGTGAGTTCTGGATAGCCATGGGTTTGAAAGATAGCTGAGAGCGCTTGAATTTGTTGATTGGGAATGCCATGTTTTATTCTTGATCTTAAACTATCTGAAGACCGAATGGTTCCAACATGTTTTTGAGAGAACCAAAAATCTCTGTAACTTGAGCCACTTCTTTGAGCGATGTCTTCTGAAATCTTGCTGAGATCAAGTGAGGCTAAACGTTCTTCTGTCCAACCTTCTGGCAAACTCCAATCAATCGAACCATTAGAAAGAATACCCATAAAATAACTGAGTTCTCCTCTGCGAAAACCTTCGATGAAAATGCGTGCGTCAAGTTCAGGGAGTTTGCCCTTGTTTAGGGCTTCATGAATAAATTTTAGGAGTACGTCGTCTGAAGGGGCCATGTTTTTGCGATGAATGTATAAAGCCAGACCGAAGTCAAAACCAAGTTTCTCAAGTCCATTTGTAGGTGTCAAACCACGTTTTTTGAGAAGTTTGCGTATGTAAGCAAGAGAATTGATTTTATGTGATTGAATGGTTGTAATACGAGTTGCTAATGCTTGTCCTTCGTCTAAAGTTTTTGGTGGTTTGCTGATGATGTTTCCAGAGTCAGAAACAACGGGCAAAAGAAGCAGTAGCCAGGGATGATGCATGATGAAAACCATACGCGGATCTAGTCCCAATTTTTTTCCCATGGCTGTTATTTCTGGGAGTTTTGGATTGGGGTAATCAGAGCGCATACATTTCCTAATGAGGTGGATTGTAAATTTACCTTTTGTTGTTGAAATATCCTGAAAAGTCATTTTTTGTTCAATATGAAGTTTAGCAACTTGTTGAGAAATCGAGAGAAGAAGAATGTCATCTATGCTTAAACCATCAGGAACTGTCAGGACAGGGTTTGTGGGATCAAAGTCTGGGAAAAATAAATCAAAAGACCCCTTCAAGAAATGATTCAAAAATGCGGATTCGTCAAAACCTTCTCGTTTTCTTAGAAAAAGAGTTAAAGCGACAAACAGTTCTTGGTTTGTGTTCCATGATTTAGGTTTTTGTAAAAGTTTGCCAAGATCAGCGTCACTAAAATCAAGAGGTTTTCCTGTAAAATCTTTATAATTTTTGTTGAGTGCCTGAAAAAGAGTTTTTAGAGAAAAAGGTTGTACTTTTAAAAAACCAGGGAGGTCAATTTCTTGTAGTTGTGTGTCTGATGTATTATTGCCTGTTGGTAGTTTTGAAAAGCAATCAAGTTTCCTCGGTTGTAATAATTCACGAGCTAGAGCTGTTTGTACAACGGGTCTTGCCAGCTCTTCCATGATGGGAACGCCTTCTTCATCCAGAGGGTGATCAACAATAATTTTAAAGGCTATGCTATCATCGCCCACCAAAACAGACACAGAGGCTTGAAAAGGTCTGTCGCCAAATGACCAATTAAGATCACGTGGTTCAGAAGGATCGTCAAGATCAACAAATTCAAGAGCGTTTGCAGATTTTATCCACTGATCAAAATAATCACGTTGTTCAAGTTTCGTCGCAAGGCCTGGGTTGAGTGGAATATTTCCCTTCAAAAGAAGACCGCCTTCATCAAGAACAAAATTATCTGTGGCAGCACCATAGACTAAACCCAAACGTTCAGGGGGGCCAATAGCAGGACCTGTAAATCCTTGTTGTTCTAAGCCAAAACCAAACAAACTAGACGGGTGTATCATGATGCATGTTTTCATATGGAAAACGTCATAGGCAAAATGGAGCAAGAAGTGCAGGGGGTAAATGACAAAGGGCTGAAAAATCGTGTCCCTCAGGACACGAAAAATTTAGGGGCGCAAGGCGTAGGGCGTGAGGCTCGAATGATGAATATCGATTAACGAATGTTGATTTATGATTTTGAATAGATTCTAAATTTAAAATCGTTAATTATTATTCGATATTTAATTGAGGTTATTTATCGTGGGGCTCAAGGCGTAGGGCTTAGGGTTTTGGTCATGGTAGGTTTCGTTGAAGGGGTTGTTTTTGACGTATCTGATTTGACCCTTTTGAGGTATTCTTCTTTTTTTAGTTCTTCTTGTTTCTTTTTATTATCGTAGTATTTTTGATAATCTTGTTTTGTTTGATGATCGAGCCACCAGCTTACTTTGCTATTTGGTTTGCTGGGCTGATCGAGCTGATAAGCATAAGCTGTTGAAATAATAAACAATATATTTAGGATGAAGAAGAGTTTTATCACTATAATCATTACTTATTGTAACGTTTTGGGATTGTCTTTTGATCTGAAAAAATTATGTTGCCCATTCACAAAGTATCGGTGTATTGCGATATTCCGATATGAAAAAGAAAAAGGTTAAAACACTTTCCCCTGACAATCTCCAAAAAGCGGCTAATTGCTTAAAGGCCATTGCGCATCCGGTGCGTTTGAAGATGGTGCAGTTGTTACTTAAAGACCAATATACTGTTGGGGCATTAGCTGAAGAGTGTCAGGTTCCTCAGAACGTGGCGAGTGAGCATCTTAAATTACTTGAGCGCTGTGGTTTGTTTTGTCATGAACGAAAAGGTAATAAAGTTTTTTACCACGTATCAGAACCTTTGTTAGAAAATTTTATGTCGTGTATCGAAAATAAATTTAACGGAGCATAAAAATGAATCAAATCACCCCCAAAGAAGCTTATGAAAAAAAACAGTCGTGTTCAGAGTGTCTGCTCATTGATGTGCGGACCCCTAAAGAATTCGCAGCAAAACATGTGGTAGGGGCTGTTAACATGCCTTTGAATGATCTGAATTGTGAAGGTATAAAACAAATATTGAATAACAAAAAAGATGTTCCTGTGATGATTTTGTGTCAAAGTGGCACACGCTCAAACATGGCATTTAAAAAGCTTGATGAAGGGTGCCAAGCAAATGTGCTTTGTGTTGATGGGGGTACCTTAGCTTGGGAGAAGCAAGGTTTACCTATTAATAAAGGAAAGAAAACCATGGCTATTGAACGGCAGGTGCGTATCGTGGCGGGTTTTTTAGTGGCTTTTGGAAGTGTGCTTGGTTGTTTTCTTAACCCTCTTTATTTTATTCTCAGTGGCTTTGTTGGGTGTGGCCTCATGTTTGCTGGTGTCACTGATACTTGTGGGATGGCCGCTGTATTAAGTAAAATGTCTTGGAACAAATAAG
>Ga0233437_1003991_pt1 | contig 18218 bp, 17 predicted proteins | sample SI_122_August201_FD_182714 | JGI IMG/M metagenome (GOLD analysis project Ga0233437, IMG submission 182714) | Seawater microbial communities from Saanich Inlet, British Columbia, Canada - SI_122_August2016_200_MG | ecosystem: Environmental > Aquatic > Marine > Inlet | place: Canada: British...
TCTCCGGGATCATCTGGGATATCTCAACTGTCATTGAAGCAGAGTTGGAGCTGAAGGTCCTCCTCCGTGAAGTCCACCATCGGGTCAAGAACAACATGCAGGTTATCATCAGCCTTCTCAATATTCAGGCTGACTATGTAAACAATGATCAATTGTCTGAAATTTTTGGTGAGACGCAAAATAGAATAAGAAGCATGGCTTTGATTCATGATAAACTCTTCAGGTCGAAACGAATGTCTGCTGTGGATTTTGGGAACTATATCAATTCAATGATTCTTGAACTTAACAATTTCTATGAGATCGATTCCCAACGCATTCATATTCATCAAAACATTGAGGAAATCAGATTGGATATTAGCAAAGCCATCCCCTGTGGGTTAATAGTCAATGAACTGGTCACTAATTCTATAAAATATGCATTCCCAGATAAACGGGAAGGTGATATTTGGATTACTGCAGACCCAATTGATCATGGCAAAGCAAAAATTGAGATTAAGGATAATGGCGTTGGGTTGAAGGAGGACCTGGTATTCGAAGAAACCCACACCATGGGCTTGCGCATCGTAAGGATACTAACTGAGCAGTTAGGTGCAACGATCGAACTTGATAGGAAGAAGGGTACTTCCTTTACCCTCACCTTTGATCTCAATGATAATACCTAGCCAAAATAACCTATGATAAAAGTCCTCTTTTTCGCTGATTCCCATCTTGGTTTTGATTTCCCCATTCGGCCTAGAATAAATCGAAGGAGGAGGGGCTGGGATTTCTTCAATAACTACCAATACATATTAGATACAGCGATAGAGGAGGAAGTGGACGCCCTGGTTCATGGTGGGGATGTTTTCTTTCGTTCAAAAATTCCTGCACAAGTTATTCAAAAAGCATATGAACCTTTGCTTCCAGTCTTGGAGCGGGGCGTTCATATGTTCTTTGTGCCCGGCAACCACGAACGATCCAGATTGCCAGTCTCACCCATTTTTCATCATAAGAATTTTCATCTTTTTGACCGTCCCCGGTCCTTTTCAATTGAAATGAATGGTTTGGAGGTGATCTGGGGTGGCTTTCCTAGTATTCGGCATGAGGTTCAAAAAGACTTTCCCGATAAATTAGTCCAGGTTGGTTATGACAGCGAATCGGAAGCTCTCAAGGTTTTATGCATGCATCAGTCCATAGAGCACGCTGTGGTGGGAGTCCAGAACTATACCTTCCGCAGAGGACCCGATGTGGTGGGACTGGATCAATTCCCAGATTATCTCGATCTGGTGCTGAGTGGGCATATTCATCGACAGCAAGTATTGAGAAGTAGGGCAGGAACGCCTCTTATTTATTCAGGTTCTATCGAGCGAACTTCCTTTGCTGAGCGACTGGAGACGAAAGGTTTCTTCATTTTGAACCTATCCAAAGATGATATTAATTGGGAATTTCGTCAGTTGCCTACTCGTTCTATGCATGAATGGACGCTTCCATCCCATGTGTTGGATAAGCAAAATCTCATTAGTGCTATCCAAAATCAGGCAGGAAATATAACGTCTGATGCAATATTTCGAATTCGAACCGGAGTTGAAAAGCAACTCGAAATTCTCAAAATTGCTGATCTGCGAAATGAGTTGCCTAAGAGCATGAATGTAGAGCTCCTTCCTCCAGTTGGTAAAACCCGCTACACCTGGTCAGCGTATTCGGATTAGTATGGAGATTGCCCCTCAATTACATCAGGATCAGAAGGATTTACCCAAAACCTCAGGGGTTTACCTGTTTTTGGATGCGCGAGAATACCCGCTATACATTGGAAAATCAGTAAATCTAAGAACCAGGGTGGCTTCCTATTTGCGCAATGACACTGCCCAGGAAGAGCGGATCCAGAGGATGGTGCATGAAGCCAGGAGCCTGAGGTATGTTGAGACCGAAACGGAACTCATGGCGCTTTTATTGGAAGATTCTTTGATAAAAAAATACCTACCAGTTTACAACATCCGCCAGAAACAATTTCGAGATTACCGGTATCTTCAACTCAGTGACGATGCCTACCCCCGCCTTATCACCCTGGAAGACCCAGAGCATATGCAGACAAATATCTATGGCCCTTTCCGAGATCGGTTTTTCATCCAACGCCTTCAAGAAATATTTTCAAGATATCTGGGTTTCAGATCATGTGCTGAAGCAAATCCTGAGAAAAGCTGTATTGAACTGGATCTGGGGCAATGTCTGGGACCTTGTGTTCTGCCAGAGGTCCATGAAGCATACTCAATCGTAAGCGATCAAGTTGCCCAATTTATGGAGGGGGAGGATCCTGGAGTCATTTCAAAAATTGAAGAAAGGATTCGGGACTGCATCCAGGAAACCAGATTTGAACAAGCACACCGCTTGAGAGATGATCTTATCTTTTGTGACTCGTTTTTCAATCGTCAGCGCTTCAATCACCGCTTCAGGGTGGAGCATCTCAAAATTGAGGGCAGGCGAGAGGGTATCCCAGGATATCTATTTGAAAACGGCGCTTTAAAAGAAGTAATTCTTAGAGATGGCCGACTATGCAAAGTGGGTGAACAACTCGATCTTTTTGACCTCTCTGTTGTCAAGGAAGATGAACCCCGTTTTCTATTAGATAGAGCGAATCTGGTGTATAACTGGTTGAAAAAGAATCAGGGAGCAGTGAAATACGAATTTCAGGAGTTGGGAACATCCTTTAGATAGGGCCAGAACAAATCTTCCATCCCGCCAAACGACCCATCAATGCTCATGGGGACTAATTTTGCAAATGAATCCAAAATAACAACCGCATTTAAACTGGCATCTTCCTCAGTTGCGGCCCTGAGTCGTCTTGTCATACTGATATTGATAGCATCAATTTCATTATAAATCTGACTCAACCCTTTGAGATTCCAATCTGGTTCAAGTCCATTTTTTGCACGCGTAAATTGGGCAAGCAAATACATGGACATCGCTCGATATATAGATTCATCAATGGTGGCAAAAGGTAAATGAGAGCTTACCATTGGTCTTAAATAGTCCAAAGTCGGGCATCCGCTGGTTACCATTATAATCCCAATAATAGAACTCAGACCACTCTGCATGGATACTTTATCCTTAGAATAGGTTCTTTCGGCAGTAACAACACGTAGGTCTATTATTTCATAAGAGACATCTGTAGTGAAGGTTGAAACGACGTCCTGAAGGTTGACTGCTACAGGGCAATGAGACACACCAGAACCCGCCAATTTGCAGCCCTCACACATGTAGTAATTATGATTGGTCCAGGCTGGTTTTTGAGCATCTGGGGGTACCCAATAACTGAGTTTATCAGCGCTGAGCAAAATTTCAAATTCTAGAGCTCGGGAATCGGGCATCTTAAAAATGTACTTAATTGATTTATTCTCAGTAGAAGCTGAGGGCATTGAGGAAGATAAATAAAGAAAGTTTCAATCCAATGCAAATTGAAGTCTGAATTAATGACATGTGATGAAGGACCAGGATCAATATGTGGGATAATATTTTGAGTGTATGCAGTGAAGGTTTGATTTAGCTTCATAGGCTAAATAATGAATGAGGAAAGTATATATATGAATAGCCCGGAAAAGAACCATCGCCGAAGAAAAAAGAGTAAGCGTTTTGAGCGGTCAATTATCCGTGAATTCGGTGCGGAGATCATGATTGCCGTATTATTCTTTTTTGGAGTATTTCTTCTTTTCGAGGAGATGGAAATTAAGAGGTATGTTTTTGATGGTATTGTCTCAGGTTTTCAGTACATCACTCATGGAGTCAGCCATTTTATAAGCAACCTATTGGGGAGGGCTGAGGAATACGAGACATCTGATATCGTCGGTGCAACATTGATTCTCATTGCTTTCAATTTGTTGATAGCCAGGGTAAGACAGAAAACTATTTCGATCCTATCTGAATTAACAGAATGCCCTGAGTGTGGTGATGATCTTGTTCTGGTCCATCGGAATATTTTCCAAAGGGCTTTTGGATTTTTATTCCACTTGAAAATTCGTCGCTTTCATTGTCATAGCTGTGATTATGACGGTCTTAGAGTAAGGTCTCCAAAGTCAATTTAACTCCACTCTATCCAAGGGTGAACCTGAGACTCCCAAGCAAGTATGCCCTTTTAGTAATATGAACTTCCTAAATCGATATCGAAAGATACCCAGATCGATTCTGTTGATGATCTCAGCAGCATTTCTGATTCACATGATCAACGCCGGGTTTATCCTCATTCTCAATATCTACCTACGAAAAAAAGGCTACGCGGACGAAAATATAGCCCAATTCAACTCTTTCAGATTCCTGGGCGTTCTTTTTTTTGCATTCCCATTGGGCATATTTATAAAAGGTAAAGCACTGAAACCCTTTTTTCTGGCATCCAGTCTTCTGGTTCCCCTGTTTAGCCTTTTCCTACTCCTCTCAATACAAGGGGGTAATGAGACCCGAATTACGCTTGGTTTCATTCTGTGGGGAGTTTCGTTTATGATTCTTAATGTCTGTGGCCTACCCTATATCATGCGTTCAGCTCCTGAGGAGGTAGTCTCCGAAGCCATATCCTTAAATTTCTCAACCTGGTCTCTGGCCACCATTGTATCAGGGGCATTGATCAATATTCTTTCACGGGTCAATGAGATAGTTATTGGAAGTGTTATAATACCCCTTGATGAATTTCATATAATGCTGGTGATCATATCAATCAGCTCACTGTCGTTTATCCTGGTGCTATTTATCAAGGAAGCCAAGCCTCGTTCAATATCGAGTAGCTTTTTCAATAATTTGAGAGCACTGAGATCTGAATACGATTGGAAAATAATCGGACGGGTATTAGTCCCGAATATGCTCATTGCCATTGGTGCGGGTCTGACCATTCCTTTTGTTAATTTGTTCTTCAATACAGTTTTCAAGGTGGATTCAGATACCTTTAGTCTCATCGGTGCCGGAACGGCAAGCATTGTATTCATGACGACCCTGATAATACCCATTATACGACGTAAGTTTGGTTTTAGGGTGGCCATCTTGATTCCTCAATGGTTGGCTATTTTTTTCCTGGTAATTCTGGCCACAACTCAGCTGGCTCAGGCCTATTCCTGGGCTTTTTATGTCGCTATTGCAGCCTTCATGCTACGCCAACCTTTTATGAATATGGCCGGTCCCATGACCAGTGAGCTAGGAATGAAGTATGTAGGACCACGGAACCAGGAATTGATTTCAGCCATCAGCTCCAGTATCTGGAGTGCGTCCTGGTTTATTAGTGCCAAAATATTCCAGGTGCTCCGGCAAATGGATTTAGAATATTATCAAATTTTTCTCATTACGGCTGTTTTGTATGCTGTAGGAGTAAGCTTTTACCACCTATTAATTAATGACTTTTTACGGAGACAACCGGAAAAGAATCAAGGACCTGTCCTGCCTAATGTGCAATTTCGAGGCTGAACAGGGGATAAGGGAAACTATGGAAGCACTGAGTTCAAAACAGAAAAAATACTTAAAATCTAAGGCACACCCATTAAAGGCTGTGATTCAAATCGGAAAGGCTGGTGTAACCTCCCAATCTATTCAGAGCATTGACGCAGCCCTAAATTCACATGAAATGGTGAAGGTGAAGTTCATTGCCTTTAAGGAAGGAAAAGAAAAATTTCTTGATGAAATATTAGAGGGCTCGAAGTCACAGTTTGTAAGCCTCATCGGACATGTTCTTACCCTTTATCGCGAACATGAGGAAGCTGACAAGCGAAAGTACGTCTTACCTAATTAAACGACTGTAATGATCAATCTCCACAATATCACGAAAACCTACCCGGACAAGACTTTGTTCAAGTCACTGGATCTGGTTATAAAAAAGGGGTCCAGAGTCGGTCTGGTCGGTGCTAATGGCTCAGGGAAAACAACCCTGCTCAGGATGATTGTGGGTGAAGAAGATACAGATAAAGGCCAGATACAGGTAGATAGAAAAGTCTCTATCGGGTATTTACCCCAGGAAATCACTGCCACCTCAGAAGAAACGATTTTACATGAAGTTTTAAATGTGATCCCCGAAGTCGGTGAATTAGAAATTCAGATTGAAAAATTATCGCTGCAAATTGCCGAGGATCCTGATAATGAACTGCTTTTAAAGAGATTGGGTCGGATACAGGCTGAATTTGAGCGACTCAATGGCTGGAGTTTGGAATCAGATGCAAAGAAAGTCCTGGGCGGTCTTGGATTCACACCGGCGCAGATGAAAATCCCCCTTGATCAATTCAGTGGGGGCTGGAGAATGCGGGTTGCACTAGCAAAACTCTTGTTCAAACATCCGGACATCCTATTGCTGGATGAGCCTACAAATCACCTTGATCTGGCATCTCTGATCTGGCTGGAAACCTTTCTAAAAGAGTGGGCTGGCGCCCTGGTCCTGATTAGCCATGATCGTACGTTCCTCGACAAAACGATCAATCAAATATTTGAAATCGATCATATGTCGATACAAATTTATGCTGGCAATTATGGCAAATACATTGATGAGAAAAAGTTGCGGATTGATCAACAACTGGCAGCCTATCGGAATCAGCAAAAAATGATCGCAGAAACTGAGAAATTTATTGAGAGGTTCAGGTATAAGGACAGCAAGGCCAGTCAGGTTCAAAGTCGCGTAAAAAAACTTGAAAAACTGGAGCGCATCTTAGCCCCTGAAGGTGAACAGAGTAGGATTTCAGTTCGGATACCACAACCAGGTAGATCAGCCAGGATCGTTGCTGAGTTTAAGGGTGCCGCTAAATCATATGGCTCTCTTGATGTGTTTGGTGAATTGAATCTCCTGCTTGAACGAGGGCAAAAAATTGGCCTCGTGGGTCCCAATGGAGCTGGAAAATCAACCCTCTTGAAAATGCTGGCTCAAGTTGAACCGCTCACAGGTGGCAAACTGACCTGGGGAGAAGGTGTCAGAAGTGCCTATTTTGCTCAACACCAATTCGAATCCCTACCGATGGAAGACACCATATATAATTTGATTTCCAATGAAAATCCAAAATGGATTGTGACTGAGGTACGAACTTATTTGGGAAGCTTCCTGTTTTCAGGTGAAACGGTTGATAAAAAAATCAAGGTCCTCAGCGGAGGAGAAGTATCGCGTTTGGCGCTAGCTAAGATGTTAGCTACCCCTTCGGATCTCATTCTCCTGGATGAGCCTACCAATCACCTGGATATGCGATCGAGGGATGTGGTTCAGGAAGCCATTGCCAGCTTTACTGGCACCATGGTATGTATCTCTCACGATAGACATTTTTTGAATGCAGTCACGAATACGATTATTGAAGTAGATCAAGGTAGAATTAGAATTTTTCCTGGAAACTATGAGTATTATCTATGGCGTAAGAATCAGGATCAGATTGAAAAGTCAGAAAGACCTGCGAGTATAGCTAAAGAAACCCAGCAGAAATCTTCAAATACAGACTATCACACCAGGAAGAAATTGTCGAACCGATTGAAGAAACTACCCGTTTTGATCGAAGCATGTGAAGCGGCACTTGCCAAACAAGAAAATATCCTGAATGATCCTTCCCTGGCCAGTGAGTATGAAAAAATTCAGTCAGCCATTGATGAAAAGGATCTACTGGAAGAGAAGTATTTGGAATTGCTGGAAGAGCTTGAATCTCTTCAGGAGGGCTTTTCATAAAAAAAGGGCAAGGATAAACCCTGCCCTCATTCAATTTCTTGGAAGTTGGTTTAGATAACTTTGTGAACCAAAAGTCCGATCATAATGATCATCGCCACAAAAATCATCGCAACAGACCAGTTCCCTTTTTTGATCTCTTCCCATTCTTCGATATCTGATGAGAACCAATCGAAAACCTTCAGGGCAATAGCAACACCCACTGAAAATCCGATTGAGGCAACAACTGCCCAACCCAGACCTTCTGCATAGCGTTCCCAAATGCTTACTTCGAAGGGGTTGGCTGCAAAGACTGAAGATGCCATAAGCAGCAAAGAACCCATAAATAGCATTGATTTCTTGAACATTCTATTCTCCTTTTTCATATTCCACTCAGGTTAATAATTCTATTCCATCCGTAAACAGTCCCGTGTGAAAACATCTACGGTCATTCTATTATTGTACAGCTTTGCGCAGCAGGCCCCGTCCGCTCTTAGGATCATGGCCTTACGATTGCTAAATTCGACGTCTGCAACAACTACGACATGATCGATAGGACTCCTGGCATGCTGTGAAACAGCCCCTCCAACTAGAAATGCTTGAAGGAGATCATCAGACAGCGTCGTATTTCGGCTGACGAGCTGAATCACAAATATCCTACCCCATGATTTTTTCTCCTGCAAATCAAAGGCAGAACGCGCCATATCAATTCCCTTTTGTCGATACAGATCCTGTGCATAAGAAGCGAGTTCGGAATTTTCACTACTGGCTGGTTGTTCAGCCTGGATAGTACCTGCCAGGAAAAGTAAAAAAAACAATCGAGCTAATATTGATATCAATTTTGGTCGTTTCATCTGCTTAACTCAATTTCGATCAATTTGAAGTCAGGGGAGAGTGATATCAATATTTATTTCAAAAAGCTAAATGATTTGACTAGTTGTCGTAGCCAGTGATATGATCATAATCTGGATGTGTAAATTCCTGCTCAAAAGCGTTGATACCGTCCTTCATGGCGCCAACTAAATCGTCTCTTGCACATTTTACAGCCAGCTTAATCGCATTATCAATTGCTCGTGGGGTTGACTTACCATGACATTTCAAGACTAACTTCTCAAGACCTAATATCGGAGCACCACCATATTCCTGATAGTCACTAATCTTTTTAACTTTGCGAATTCCACCTGAGAGCAACATCATACCAATTCTCCAGATGAGTTTTTTCTGGAATGCCATGCGACCCAATCCCATGGCAGCTTCCGCCATGCCTTCCATGGTTTTAACTGCTATATTGCCTTTGAATCCCTCAGTTACCACGACATCAACAACACCCTTCATGAGATCGCTACCTTCAATGTTACCATAAAAATTTATCTGTGGCAGGGATTCTAGGATTCGATTCACTTCAACGTATTTGGGGCCACCCTTATTGTTTTCTGAGCCCATATTCAAAAGACCAACCAGAGGTCTTTCGACTCCAGTTACTTTTTGAGAATAGGCATTGCCCATGAGGGCAAAGTGGATCATATGATCTCGGTCAACTGTCGTGTTAGCGCCCACATCAAGAATGAGAGAAAAAATATCTTTGCGATTGAGCTGATTGCTGGTGGGATACACAGCAGCCAGGGCGGTTCTGTGAACTGTTTTAATCCGGGGTATTTTCTGAGCGCTGGCTAGAATGAGGGCCCCCGTGTTACCAGCCGAAATAAGGGCATCCGCCTGACCGCTTGAGACAATCTCAGCAGCCTTGATCATGGAAGATTCAGGATATTTGTCAAAAATTTCTTTTGGTTTGGCATCCATGGGAATGGATTGTGGAGCATGAATGATCTCAACGAAATCCCTGACTTTGGGAAAATGAGCTAATTCAGCTTCAAGAATTTCCTGGTCACCTGCAAGCAGAATATGAAGATTCCCAGATTCACAGGCTCTACAGACTCCTCCGACAACAGCCTTGGGGCCATTGTCGCCACCCATTCCATCAACTGCTATGCGATAAGTTCTCAAGGAATTATTTTTCCCAGCTTCTAATCAATTCCATAATCAGTCGTACACCGGCACCTGAAGGTCCATCGGGAAGATAGGGGCGACCCTTCTTTAACCAACCAGAACCAGCAATGTCAACGTGACACCATGCTGTGCCTTCTTTCACAAACTCCCTCAGAAATGCTCCAGCTGCAATCGTACCCGCAGTTCGACCAGCACCTGTGTTCTTTATATCGGCAATGGTAGATTTGATATCTTCGGCATACTCATCATCCATGGGCATTTGCCATACGCGATCCTGAGTTTTTTCACCAACGCTAAGGAGCTGGTCAGCAAAATCTTGATCATTGGTCATGATACCACTGTAACGATGCCCCAGGGCAACAACAACAGCACCTGTCAGGGTAGCGAAGTCTACCACACCATCAAGTTCATACTTATCGGTGATGTATGAGAGTCCATCAGCCAGGATGAGGCGACCCTCAGCATCAGTATTTAAAATTTCAATAGTTTTACCATTGTAAGCGGTGAGAATATCACCTGGCTTGTAGGCTTCACCACCATTCATGTTTTCAGTGGAGGGAACCACGGCAATGATATTCAAATTGGGTTTGGTATCAGCAACAACGGACATGATACCAAGGACGGCTGCTCCACCGAGCATATCAAACTTCATCTCATCCATGCCAGCAGAAGGTTTGATGGATATACCACCGGAATCAAAGGTGAGTCCTTTACCAACCAATCCCAAAGTTTTGGAGTCTTTATCACCACCCATATATTCCATGATAATAAATTTTGGAGGAACGTCAGAACCCTGGGCCACACCTCCGATACCACCAAACCCCAGTTTCTCAAAATCCTCACGTTCATAAATGGTGAGTTTCATACCACCCTTTTTGGCTATCACTTCAGCCGTATCAGCCAGGTAGGTTGGTGTGGCAATATTTGAGGGGTGGTTGCCAAGATCTCTGGCCAGTACAACACCTCCTGAAATTTTCATCCCATAATCAAGTGCATCCGTAAGGTTCGCATTTGCAGTTGCGATAACAGATTGAATTCCAGCATAAGTATCATCGGCTTGCTTTTTATAATTCAAGAAGCGATAACTTCCCATAACCAATCCTTCGGCTAAGGCTTGAGCATCCTCAATTTCAAGCAGGTCTTCACCCATAAATTCAATAGCAAACGTACTTAGTTTTAGATCAATACATTTTTTGGCAGCAGTTGCGCTGGTCTGTCGCAAGTAGTCTGCAGTATATTTTTTTGATTCTCCAAGCCCTATTGCCATATAGCGTTTAGCAGTGTCGCAATCAGGTGAGTACATGACCATAACTTGATTTAGTTTACCTTCAAATTCACCATTCTCAATGGCAAGATTTAACTTCTTTGAGAGCTTTGGGTGAGCGTCCTTAAATTTCTCAGTGATCCCAGAATCAGAAAAAATACCGAAGATGTAGGCCTCTTGGTTTTCGGGAAGTTCATTTAAGTTTTTATAGCTCAGGTTGAAAAGTGACATCAGTGTTCGTTCCTCTCGTTAAATCATTTATCTATATTTCTGTTCAATAATCGTCTGATTTGTTCAGGCCTACAATCTAGAGTTTAAGCCTGCAGTTCAAAACTGGAAAAAAGAATAACTATTTACTAATTTTGGCGAAATTTAGTGGAACCGAGGAGGATCGAACTCCTGACCTCTGCATTGCGAACGCAGCGCTCTCCCAACTGAGCTACGGCCCCGGGCATTCTGATAGAAAAATTAAGAATTAACCTCGTAAAAGGAATGATTGATTTCTCTTAACCATACATACTAAAGGGATGAGAGGAATTGGATAGCATAGTGCAATTGCCTCACACCCAAAAGTTGTTATACTAGATGGCTCACAAAAAAATCAGGGAGATTAAGCATGCTGAAGAATTTTCGATTGGAAGAATTGGGAAGTGATGTCAAAACAGAAGTAATCGCTGGGATAACCAGTTTTCTGGCAACCATGTACATCATCGTTGTTAATCCAGCCATCTTAAGTGCGACAGGGATGTCATTTACTGCAGTATTGACCGCCACTGTTCTGGTCAGTGCCTTCAGCTCCATTGCCATGGGAATCTATGCCAATAATCCTATTCTTCTTGCACCGGGGATGGGGATTAATGCCTTCTTTACCTACGGTATCGTATTAGGAATGGGCATTCCCTGGGAAACAGCCCTTGGTGCTGTTTTTCTTTCTGGTATTGTATTTCTTTTACTTTCTATTTTTAATATTCGTACGATGATAGTGCATGCCATCCCTACACAACTGCGTTATGCTATTGCAGCAGGTATTGGTCTTTTTATCACATTTATTGGTTTCAAGAACGCCAATTTTATTGTTGCCAACCCTGCAACCCTGGTCGGATTGGGTGAGCTAACCCCTGCTGTTATCACATTCTTGATTGGTCTATTGATCACTTCAGTGCTGGTTGTGGCTCGCTATAAGGGTGCTCTCATAATAGGCATTATCGCCACGACACTCATCGCCATTCCCATTGGTCGCTGGTGGGGAGATGCCAGCTCCATTAATTTTGGAACTCCTACGTTGGTAAGCTTTAACGGAATTTTTGCCGCTCCGGATTTTTCACTGCTGTTCGCCCTTGATTTAGTGGGTGCTTTGAAGTTCGCTATGATTCCAGTGATCTTCGCCTTCCTCTTCACAGATATGTTTGATAGCATTTCGACCTTTGTAGGTGTGGCTGAGGCCGGTGATCTCAAAACAGAGGATGGCGAGCCACGCAACATAAAGCAGTCGCTCATTGTTGATGGATTTTCAACCACCATTTCCGGATTGGTCGGTACCAGTTCTGGAACCAGTTATATTGAATCAGCTACGGGTATTGAAGAGGGAGGAAGGACCGGTCTCACCGCTCTGGTTGCAGGACTCCTTTTCATACCATTTATGTTTCTATCACCTCTCCTATCAATTATTCCAGGTATTGCAACTGCACCTGCTCTGGTTTTGGTAGGTGTCTTTATGATGAAGCCGGTCCGTAAAATATCCTGGAGCGAGATGGATAATGCGATACCAGCATTTATCGCCATGCTACTTATTCCACTCACATTCAGTATTACTCAGGGAATCATCTGGGGCTTTCTAAGTTGGACCCTTATAAAGGTAATCCATGGCAAGCACGATGAGGTTTCACCCATGTTATGGGCAATTGATGTTTTTGCAATACTGGCTCTGATTGCTTGATTCCACAATATTAAAGAACTGTTCTAAAACATATTATGTTGTGGGGTGAGTGATTTCATTTTCGGGTCTCACCACCTGCGTTAGTTTACATAAGCATACCCAAAAGTAGACTAATCCTATTCGATATGGGAAAGTCTATTTTTGCATAGTGTGATATATATCAATATTCTGTTATCATTTCTTTATCCTGTACGAATTGAATGTCCTTTATGTCGCATGTATCTTGCGCCGTTAAAACGAGTACAAGAGCATTATAATTTTTTAAGGAGAGAAGATGAAACAGAACCTGAGAACCCGGGAATCCGGCTTTACCCTGATTGAGGTATTGGTCGTTGTTATTATTGTTGCCATTCTGGCTGCGGTAGCTTTCCCGATCTACCAAAACTACGTGAAAGGTGCTTACGCATCTGATGCTCAATCAGCTATTGGTTCGATCTGGAATGCTGCCCAAATGTATTACCAGGATAGAGGAGAATGGCCAGATGATGTTGAAGGACAACTTGAGCCTAAATACATCCAGATGAAGAGTGCTACCAAGCGCCAGTGGGTATTCACAATAATTGGTGGTGGTGATGGTATCTCTGAAATCACAGCATTAAGTACAGAAGAGATGAAACAGGGAGCTGGTCACGAAGTTCGTTATGAAACTGAAAACGGTAGATTCACCGGTTACGGCTTCGACGAAGAAGAATAAGCCCCATGGCTTCTAAAATAGACCAATTACTTGGCTATGCTCTTGAGAGTGGAGCTTCTGATCTGCATCTAAGTGTAGGTGCTATTCCCATGGTTCGTATTAATGGAACCATGCGAAAATTAAATCTGCCCCTTCTCAGCAAAGAGGAGATGGAACAGATTGCTTCCGAGGTCATGAATGAAGATCAACTGAAACGGTTTCACTCGCGGAAGGAAATAGATTTTTCACGAGAACTTGAGGGGAGAGGCCGATTTAGAGTAAACTTCTTCAAACAGATTCGTGGTGTCGCAGGAGTGTTCAGAACCATCCCAACAGATATCAAAGGGTTTGATGAGCTGGATGTTCCACCGGTTCTGGCCAAGTTGGCCATGCGTGATAGAGGTTTGATTCTTTTAACCGGTCCTACAGGATCTGGAAAATCAACCACCCTGGCAGCCATGGTGGATCACATCAATGAGCACCGAGAAGCACACATTATCACCATTGAAGATCCAGTTGAGTATTATCATGAGAGTAAAAACTGTCTGGTGAATCAGCGCGAGCTGGGTATTTCTACTGATAGTTTTGCCAATGCACTTAGATCTGCTTTGCGAGAAGATCCAGATGTGATTCTGGTTGGAGAAATGCGCGATCTTGAGACCATTCAACTGGCTTTGACAGCAGCTGAAACAGGTCACCTTGTTATGTCTACTCTACATACATCAAGTGCCTCAAAGACCATAGATCGTATTATTGATATTTTTCCTGTTGCCCAGAAGGGACAGGTACGCTCCATGCTTTCAGAAAGTCTCGTGGCCGTGATTGCCCAGAAACTTTTAAAGACCAAGGACGACAAGGGTCGTGTGCCTGGTTGTGAAATCATGATAGCCAACTCAGCGGTTAGAAATCTTATTCGTGAGGATAAGATTTATCAGATTCCATCGGTGATTCAGGCTGGTGGAGTCGATGGCATGCAGACATTGGACCAGGACTTACAACGATTAGTTAGTCAGGGTAAAATTTCTCGCGCCGCTGCAGCCCAGATTGCAGATAATCCCAAATTGTTTGAACAAGGGATTCTATAAAATGAAACAGAAGCGGCAGACATGGGTCACAAGAAATTCTTCCGGATTTACCCTTATTGAAGTGATGGTAGGTATTATCATCATGGCTGCCACTTCTGCTACCATGTTTTATGGTGTTAACTATGCTCGGGCTGAAGCTCGGAAAATTATCATACAGCAAAGAGCTCTGGAAGAGCTGCGAAGCCAATTGGATTATTGGATGGTTCGCTTGCTGGATGGCCAGGTTACCGATCATGAGAAATTGGGCGATTTGAGGGGCGCTGACGTGATTCTCTATAATCCGGATTCTGATGATAATCTGGATGGTGAGTACTTTAGTGCCAAAATGTTTAGAGAGCCTACGTTCAAGCAGTACACCGAGCATGACCTTAATGACAGTCCTTACTATGAGCTGGAAATGTATATCCGCTGGTGGGACCATCTCGGAGACATGGAAGAACGCACGGAGTTACGGATGAGTCTTACCGTATTTACCACCTATTGAAACAGCGTTTAACTAAAATAAAACATTCAGCCGGTTTGACGCTTGTCGAACTCGTCACAGCTATGGTTATTTCTTCCATAGGCGTGTTAGCCGTAGGGACTGGAATAACCTCAATCGTTGGTTTCTACCAGGATGATTGGGTCACCAAGGGTGCCCGTTTCTGGGGTTATGAATCCATGGATTATATCATTAATAAAATGGGAACAGCTGAGGTAGTCCTTCGTCGAGCTTACCTTGCTAACTATGATAATTTGCTTATCACACCTAAGGACGGATCCCGACAACTAAATATTCAGGGCAATAAATATGATGGTCTCACGGTAAACGGACAGCCCATTCTGGATTATGCTGATTTTCCAGCTGAGGGGACCTATAGGGACGAAGGTCAGCGCATTGTTGCGCTTGACAAATTCAGCGTAACCGAACTCGGTAAGACCAAGGACTTCGAGCAGGTATTTAGTGGTAGACCACAGCTCAATAAATTGGAGAAAAGTCTCTGGCAAATAGAGATGATCATTTCTGTTACAACCAAATATCAAGGGGAATCTTCTGTAGAGTATCTCACGTTTAAACGAATCGCCTGGGCAAAGGATAAATATTTCCTATGAGAACTTTTATAAAGAATCAGCATGGTTTTATCGTTTTCCTATCATTACTCATGGTCATGATCAGTTTGGGCTACACCGTGGGCTATCTACACTTTGTCATGGGGGAGCGGATCCTGTTTTCACAAAGATTTGCCGAAACTCGAGCACGTTACAACGCCATATCAGGCCTTACCCCAATTAACGCTTTGATCAGGAGTCCAAACTATAATACTGATGCCGATACCACTTTGGATGATCAAGAGCTGGAAGAAATGGTGGGGGGGTTCCGTGATGTGACAGCCTCCATGGTCGAAAATCTGAGGACACATCGCAGCGAGCGTCATGGTCGTGCTACAGGATGGAGTACATATAATAGTTTCGTAAATGAACCTATTGAAGTTGAATATACCATGGAGGTCAAATACAGAGCTCGCGGTTTTGAAGAGTTCATGTATCTGACCAATGAAGAAGCTCCGGGTGGAGGCCCCTGGTTGGGAACCACAGTAAATTTTGGCTCTGGAGAAGTACTTGAGGGTCTGGTTTATTCAAATGATGATATCACCATGAGTAATTTTGGTTGTCCTGAGTTCGTTGACTATGAAACAGATACCGAGTATGAGCAAAGCCAGGTTTACACAGCCGGTGTATTTAATCTCGCTAGTTGCAACGAGAATAGCATTTTTGAAGGAGTTCATCGAGATTCCATGCCACGAATCGAGTGGCCGCCTTATGAAGGACAAGATCTGGTAAAATCCAAAGCAGATTATTTTTACGCTGGGAATGCATTAATAAATACCCTCGATCCAGATCATGAAGACTTTCATATCATGACAAACATTGAATTCTCACCTGGGCAAATAGCCATAAAACAGTGGGCTTATCAGCTGCCACCTCTTGCGCTTCCTGCCACTCCCGCTCAGCAGGTTACATTCGATAAAGAGATGAAGATGTACCATCCTGTCCATTATCGTAACATGAATATGCTCGGGCAGAACGTATATCGAGGCAATATGGAATTTCAACATTTTGACTTTCCTCCACCGGTAGATCCCACCGAATATATAATTGACGATGTCATTATGACACCTGAAGCGGTGATCTGGGTAGATGGTGGGCAGGTGCAGGTACAATCTGCAACAGGTGCACGTATTCGAGGACGTTATACTATCGCTACTTCAACGCCTCAACCATACAAAATGGCCCACGACGATTCTACTTTGAGGGAATTGAACTGTAACATCTGGATCATGAACGATTTGCTATATGAAGGTTCACAGACTAATGGGTATATAGATCCTGGTAATCCAAATCGTCTTGGTCTTTTATCCGGTGGAAACATTATTGTAGCTAACACGACTGCCAACGGAAAAAGAAATGGCGCCGGTGGTGCCGATGTGAGAATTAATGCTGCCATGATCGCTATGAATGAATCTTTTATGATCCAATACTGGCAGAATAGTACAACCGATTACAATTTTCTTGATGGAACTGCCATTAAGGGTGATGGTCGCGGCGTAAGACCTTTTGTGCCAGCCACAGGAACAGCGGATATCAGAGGAGTCGTTATGATTTATGGTAGCGTTGTACAGGATAAGCGCGGCTATTTAAAGCGTAATGCACCTCCACCAGGAACGGGTGGATACAATATCACTCCAGGCATTGGATACGAAAAAGATTATCACTACGACAGAAATTTACGCAAGTTTCCACCACCAGAGTGGCCAGAAACCAAGAATTCAGACGGAAGTTCAAGTCTGGAACTATCAGGTATAGGAGAATATTTAGGCGAATGAGTATTGGAATTGACATTGGTCGCTATCAGATCAAAATCGTACAGCTTCAGAAAACTCCAAAGGGGTATACGCTACTAAATTTTGGAACAGAGCCTGTATTCGACAGGAAGCGTGACTACGATCCAGAACGTCTTGATGAAGATAAAATCATTGAAGCAGCAGAACGCTTGTTGAGTCGCATGAAAATAAACCCGCGTCGCGCCAAGCTTGTGACGACAGGATTAAGTAACCAGCAATCCAGCATCCGCCAGATGAAGATGATGAACACGGACGATGAGGATGAATTGGCTTCTGCTCTCCAGTTTGAGGCTCGTAAGCATATCCCCATGGATGGTACAGATGCACTCATGGATTTTCAAATTCTTGGTGAAGATCCTAAGGAAATGGATAAGCTCAATGTGCTGTTAGTTGCCTCCACACAGAAGAATCTCGAGAATCATCTCAAAATGATTAAAAATTTTGGGTTAAGACCGGGAATTGTTGATACGGAGGCAGTCGCCATGGCCAACTCCTATGTAATTGAACACGGATTGCCTGAAGATGGTGCCAATGTGTTTTTGAATATTGGTGCTGTTTCTTCCACTTTGGTCGTCTGGGGTCGTCAGGCACCATTTTTCACCAGAGACATTCAGATTGGTGGTCATCATTTTACTAAGGAACTGGTTGAGAAAAAGGAAATCACATACCAGGAAGCCGAGAAGGTCAAATGCGATCCAGAATTTAATGAGCTCACATTAAAGCTTTCAGGTGCTGAGCAGAAGGATTTTACGGTCAGCGTCGCAG
>Ga0233437_1003993_pt1 | contig 18215 bp, 13 predicted proteins | sample SI_122_August201_FD_182714 | JGI IMG/M metagenome (GOLD analysis project Ga0233437, IMG submission 182714) | Seawater microbial communities from Saanich Inlet, British Columbia, Canada - SI_122_August2016_200_MG | ecosystem: Environmental > Aquatic > Marine > Inlet | place: Canada: British...
TGGAGTATAGATTTTACCTATTTTAGCATTAGATTTTTTTGATCTATGCAATACTTCAAATTTAAATTTCATTTAGCTTCAACTTGTTTTATAAAACGTTTTAAAAAAGAGCAAAAAGAAGAATTGAAAGCAATGATAACAACTTTCATTAAATAGCTCATAGTTATAACTTGAAATATCTTCTGAACTGTTCCATATAAACCTAAGAAACTAAATAAAAAAGTATCTAGAAACTGAGTTAGTAGTACAGAACATGTAAGACGGAGCAGAAAAGAGTCTTTAAATACTTTTCTTTTTAAAAAGGAAAAAAATAAAACATCTATTCTCTGCACAACATAAAAAACTAAAATAGAAGAAAGTACTATTCTAGGAGCTGTAGATAATATTGTCTCATATGAGACACTAAAATTTTCATTGGATATTGGAATATAAAAAAGATGAAATTTAGTCATAATCAAATAAAAAATAACTAGAAACAAAGATAACAGTATAGCTTTGTTAGCTTCTTTTTTTCCAAAAAACTCACAGATAATATTGATACCAAAAATACAGCTTATCGTATAAACATCAGCACAGGTAACCACCAAACCAAATAGTTTCATTTGCTTTAAGACAAAAAGATTAGCTAAAATCCCTTGAATTGCCACAAAACAATAAAGAGCCATTTTCCCTAACCTTGTCGCCAAGATTAGAAAACCTACAACTATCAAAGCATGTAAAAAAAAGACTGTTTCATTCATAAGCATTATAATATACCAGAAACAGTCTTTTAGATTAATTTTGAAAATTTTATTTTATAAAATTTTCATCTCTAGATCCCTTTACTTATCAATAAAAGGGAAATGAAATATTTTAGAATAAAAACAAAGCTCAGATTGCAAAGACTTTTTGATGTTTTCTGCTTTCCTAAAACCATGAGCTTCTTTTTCAAATAATAAATACTCTGTAGGTATACCTTTTTTTACTAAGATGTCATACATTTTTTTAGATTGATCTGGTGGTACTATCTTATCATCTTCACCTTGTAAAAAAATTATTGGACAAGAAAGATCCTTCGTAAAGTTAATAGGAGATCTTTGAAAATATATATCTTTTTTATCTGGGTATTTTCCTACCAGTCCATCTAAATATCTCATCTCAAACTTATGGGTATCTTTTGCCAAAGCTTCCAAATCAGACACCCCGTAATAACTAGCTCCAGCTTTAAAAACATCTCTAAAGGTTAAAGCAGCCATGGTTGTATAACCACCGGCGCTCCCCCCTCTTATTATAAGCCGATCTTTATCTACCATTTTTTTATCACAAAGATATTTAGTAGCTAAAACACAATCATCTATATCTATTATTCCCCACTTATCATTTAATCTTTTTCTATAAGCTCTTCCATAACCACTACTTCCTGCATAATCAACATCTAAAAATCCAAACCCTCTACTTGTCCAAAACTGAACCTTTAAATTTAAAGCAGTACTTGCATTGCTTGTAGGACCTCCATGACTTTGAACAATCAAAAGAGGAAGTTCATCTTTCAAACCTTTATAATCTTTATTTTTAGGAGGGTAATAATAAGCATATGAATACTCACCGTCGGAAGATAAAAATTTTATTTGCTCTGGTGTTGAGATATATTCTTTATCAAGGGAAAAGTCTTTGCTTTTTTTAATAATTTCTTTTTTATTGTTTTTCAGATCTAAAATAACAACTTCATCAAACTTGTCAAAAGAGCTACCAATAAAAACTATTTTTTGATCACTACAACAGCTTAGATATTCTATTTGGGTATATTCAGTCGGGATAATAGTATAATCTTTTGTGAAAGGATTTATTTTTATTAATTTATAAATTCCATTTTCTTCAAAAGCAGCTACGATGTAGTAACTATCCCCATCTTTTACAAAACTATAAAACCTCATTCCAAAAACCCAATGAGGAAAAGCAAACTCAGCATCCATTAGACAAATATTTTCTAAAGAACTATTTCCTCTACGATAAATATTCCAAAAACCATTTCTATCAGAAACAAAATACAAACTGCCATCTAAAGAATACTCTACCTCACAAATCGATTCATTTTTTTCTCCGGCTATTTGTCTATCATTTAAAACAGATCCACTATCATCAATATCAACTTCAATTAAAAAAGTATTATCCCAAGGCATGTTAGGATGATCCCAGTAAACATATGCTAATTTTTTCTCATCAGGACTTATTGCAATTGATGAGAAAAAATCATGACCAAAAGCTACAATTTTTTCTTCTTTTGTTAAAAGATCTAAAACTATTATTTCGTTAATTGTTTCATCTTTTTCTTTTCTTTCTTTTACAGCAAAAAGCTTACTATTTTTCTCACTTATTACAAGATCAATATATCTTCCATTTCCTTTGGTTAGACAAACAGGTTGCTTATCATTTTCAACTTTATAAATATTTTGATCTTTAAAATTTATAAAATATATACATCCATTAACAGCGGTATAAGATTTACCTCCATACTCATGAACAAGACTTCTTGCATTATAAGATTTTCCTATAACATCTTTTATATTTTTATTTTCATATTTAACTATAGCTCCTCTTCCCTTTTCATCAGGCCTTAACTCGGACCAATATATAATATCTTTATCAACACAAATATCAGAGAGTCCAACACCTTTTTTTACCAAAGAATCTAAAGTAACAGGAGAGACCCAAGAACCATAAGGAGCGCTTTGCATACAAAATCCTTTACAAGTTAAAGTTATTAATAAAATTTTTAGTAGATGTTTAATCATAACATTCTCTCTTTAAAAAATAAAATCTCATGTTTTATTGACTCAGTTTTAGAGTATCTGATATTATTAAACACCTATTCTAAATAGGTAAAGGAATAACTTTATGCATATGCTCTTAGTGGTGTTTTTATTTGCTACATGGTCTTCAATGTTTTCTTTAGCAAAAATGACACTAGAGCATTGTCCACCGATACTTCTTACTGCAGCAAGGATGCTTATATCCTCACTAATTATTTTAGGATTTCTCTTCATCAGAAAAAGAAACCTTTTAAAGCTTTCTAAAGACCAGATAATTCCTATTTCACTTTTAGCTATTTTAAGTATTTATCTTACCAATATATTTGAATTCTGGGGACTACAACATCTTTCAGCAGCAAAAACATGTTTCATCTACAGTCTATCACCTTTTTTTGCCGCTTTCTTTTCATACATTCATTTCAAAGAAAAAATGAACAAAAGAAAATGGATAGGCATGATCATTGGTTTTTTAGGAATAACCCCTGTTTTCCTAACACACAGCAAAGGTGAAAGCCTACTTGGAGGCTTTAGTATTTTCTCATGGGCAGAATTAGCTATTATTGGAGCAGCTTTATTTTCTGTTTATGGCTGGGTTCTTTTAAGAATTCTTGTCAAAAACAAAGAGGTATCTCCTCTAACAGCAAATGGCTGGAGTATGCTTATTGGAGGAGGATTAGCGCTTATTCATTCTTTCTTTATAGATAGTTGGAAACCTTTTCCTGTAGGACCGTCAGACATGAGTGGGTTTATTCAAGGAACACTTATAATGACCTTCATATCCAATATTTTCTGTTATAATCTATATGGATTTTTATTAAAAAAATTCACAGCTACCCTAATGTCTTTTATGGGACTTTTATCTCCATTTTTTGCATCTCTTAGCGAATGGATATTCCTTGGCCAAAAACCATCCTTAGTAATTTTAGGATCATCATGTATTGTAATACTTGGCTTATGGATAATATATAAAGAAGAGTTAAGACAAGGTTACATTATAAAGAAATCACAAACTACTTCTATTGCAGAAAGTTAATTTAAAATAACTTTTCTTCAAATTTATTGTTTATTTTTATTTCAAACAACTCTTAAGGTATTGATCAAAAAATAACTTTTGGGTAGTAAATATGGCTGTAAACAAATTAACTCACAGTTTAATTGATAGTATTAATGATTGTGCTATTTATTTAGGACTACCTCATGCAACAAACCATGAGTCACGCCGCCTTCTTCATATAGCACAGATAAAAGAAAAAGAACTAGAAGCTATTGAACTATCACCACAGTCTACTAAAATCACATCCATCATACAAAGAGCTAAAGAAAACATTCTTCTTTTTAAAAATGCTTTAGATAGCAACAGTTTTTCACTTATCAACATTCCTATTACAATAATCAACTTTTTTGGAAGAGCTAACACTCTTGTACTTGTAGCTGCATATGTAAACTACTATCTATATGGAAAAACAGCCGGTATTTTAACAGCAACGCCTTATCTTCTTATGAGAGTATTTAAAAACACTTTTCAAATATCCACACCATCACTATTTAGTAAAAATTATATCTGCCCTTTCTCTAACAATCCTATTTCCGAAAATGCGAAACTAAAAATAAACGGAGAATATATAGATGCAAACTATCTTGTTTTATATGCTATAACAAGCATAGATCCTTCCATCAATCCTATAACAGGAAAAATATGGACAGAGGCTGAGATACTCGCATTATCTGAACACTACTCCATATCCATTGATATCTTAAAATTTCTTTTTACAAAACCTGAAGAATCCATAGACCAACCACAAGAAAGAAATTTATTTACGCCTGAAAAAGCTAAAGAAATAAACTTATTATATGGAAATGATACATTTAGATTAACACAGCATCTCTCAAAAGATGCTATGGCTCTTTTTAAAAAGTTCAGTTATCTAGAAAGACATATAACAACAATGGCCCCTGATTTATTAAAAGGATTTCATAAGGTTTTAATAAAATTTACAAAGAAATTTAGACTAGAACAATATTTAGCATTTAGAATGTTAGAAATTAGACGTCCTCTTCCAGAAGAAGTTCTTTCACAGCAAATTTATGCATAAAAAAAAGGCTCTCACAATTTTATCAACCGTGAGAGCCTTGTAAAAAAAACCTAGCAGCATCCTACTCTTCCGTACTCTTGTGCACAGTACCATCGGCGATATAGGGCTTGACTTCTGAGTTCGGCATGGGATCAGGTATTCCCCCTACTCTATTGCCACCAGGATATAAACTTTAAATATAACTTTTTTCTTCATTAGAACTAGGCGATGCTTGAGATTTTTATTTCTAGATACCATATTACTATGATACCTAGAAAAAAAGTGATCAAGTCGTTGGACTTATTAGTATTGGTCAGCTCAACACATTGCTGCGCTTACACTCCCAACCTATCAACCTTGTGGTCTTCAAGGAGTCTCATTGGGATACCTTATCTTGAGGGAGGCTTGGCGTTTAGATGCTTTCAACGCTTATCCTTTCCGAGCATAGCTACCCGGCTATGCACTTGGCAGTACAACCGGCTCACCATTGGCTCGTCCACTTCGGTCCTCTCGTACTAGAAGCAGCTCCTCTCAAGTATCCTACGCCCACGACAGATAGGGACCAAACTGTCTCACGACGTTTTGAACCCAACTCGCGTACCGCTTTAATTGGCGAACAGCCAAACCCTTGGGACCTTCTCCAGCCCCAGGATGCGATGAGTCGACATCGAGGTGCCAAACCGCCACGTCGATATGAACTCTTGGTGGCGATAAGCCTGTTATCCCCGGAGTACCTTTTATCCGTTGAGCGACGGCGATTCCACTCTCCACCGCCGGATCACTAAGCCCTACTTTCGTACCTGCTCGACTTGTCGGTCTCGCAGTCAACCTATCTTATACCTTTACACTCTTCTCGTGATTGCCAACCACGATGAGATAAGCTTTGGACTCCTCCGTTACTCTTTTGGAGGATACCGCCCCAGTAAAACTGCCCGTCTGACAATGTCCAATCTCCAGTTTCATGGAGTATTGTTAGATCCTCAACTTGTAAAGACCGGTATTTCAAGGTCGGCTCCACACCCCCTAACGAGGGTGATTCAGCGCCTTCCGGCTATCCTACACATTACAAGTCAAGGGCCAATATCAGAGTACAGTAAAGGTTCACGGGGTCTTTCCGTCTTGTCGCGGGTAAACGGCATCTTCACCGCTATTACAATTTCACCGAGTCTCTTGTTGAGACAGCGCCCAGATCGTTACGCCATTCGTGCAGGTCGGAACTTACCCGACAAGGAATTTCGCTACCTTAGGACCGTTATAGTTACGGCCGCCATTCACCAGGGCTTAAGTTCAGAGCTTCGTACCGAAGTACTAACCCCTCCCTTTGACCTTTTGGCATTGGGCAGGCTTCACACCATATACAGCGTCTTAACGACTTAGCATAGTGCTGTGTTTTTGTTAAACAGTCGCCTGGGCCTTTTCTCTGCGACCACCTGATGCTTCTGTAGTAAATACATACACACCCTGTGGCTCCTCTTCTCCCGAAGTTACGAGGATATTTTGCCGAGTTCCTTAACAAGAGTTCTCTCGCGCGCCTTAGAATATTCTTCTCACCCACCTGTGTCGGTTTTGGTACGGTCGTCATCAGCGAATAGAGGTTATTTCTTGGAAGACTTTTCTGCAACTTCAGTTCCCCCGAAGGTTCCCTTCCTAAGTTACCAGTAAGTTAGCTAGCGCTTTTTACTACTAGCCTTACACATAACTCAACGGACTCTTCCGATCGTCCGCTTGCTTTAATGTCTCCGTCACCCCTTTTTCATTGCCTTAGACGGCTCAGGAATATTTAACCTGATTCCCATCACCTACGCATTTCTGCCTCGGCTTAGGGACCGGCTAACCCAGGGAAGACGAGCTTTACCCTGGAATCCTTGGGTTTTCGGCGAGGAAGATTCTCACTTCCTTTATCGTTTACTCATGCCATGCATCTTCACTAGTATACACTCCAGCATTCTTCTCAGTACACCTTCTATGTATATACTACGCTCTCCTACCGCTTATGTTATTCACATAAGCCCGCAATTTCGGGTCTATACTTAGTCCCGTTTATTATCGGCGCAAAGTTTCTCGATTGGTGAGCTGTTACGCACTCTTTAAATGGTGGCTGCCTCTAAGCCAACATCCCAACTGTCTTTGAAACTTCACTTCCTTTCCCACTTAGTATAGAATTAGGGCCCTTAATTGGCGATCTGGGCTGTTCCCCTCTCGACAATGAAGCTTATCCCCCACTGTCTATCTCCCAGTATTCTTACCAGTATTCGGAGTTTGATTCCCGTTGGTAGGCCGGTAAGCCCCCGCAGGGATTCAGTGCTCTACCCCTGATAAGTTTCTATCTGAGGCTAACCCTAAAGTTATTTCGGAGAGAACAAGATATTACCAAGTTTGATTGGCCTTTCACCCCTATCCACAGCTCATCCAAAGACTTTTCAACGTCAACTGGTTCGGTCCTCCACAGTGTGTTACCACTGCTTCAACCTGGCCATGGATAGATCACTTGGTTTCGTGTCTACACCATATGACTACTCGCGCTTTTAACACTCGCTTTCGCTTCGGCTCCAGAGCGTCTGCTCCTTAACCTCGCCATATAGCATAACTCGCTGGCTCATCATGCAAAAGGCACGCCATCAGCCTTTGTCCTAAAAGGACCATAGGCCTCTGACTGCTTGTAAGCTGCTGGTTTCAGGTTCTATTTCACTCCCCTAGCAGGGGTTCTTTTCACCTTTCCCTCACGGTACTTTTTCTCTATCAGTCATCAACTAGTATTTAGCCTTGGAGTGTGGTCACCCCTAATTCAGACCGGGTTTCACGTGTCCGGCCCTACTAAGGATACTCACCAGGTAGGTCTTCTCTTTCGTCTACAGGACTTTCACCTTGTTTCGTTTGCCTTTCCATGCAATTCGACTAGTGTTTCTCTACCCTTATGTGAGTCCTATTACCCCATAAAATAAATCTTATGGTTTCGGCTCCTCCCATTTCGCTCGCCGCTACTAAGGGAATCTCTATTTGATTTCTTTTCCTCCGCTTACTGAGATGTCTCACTTCAGCGGGTATCGCCCCTCAAAGCCTATGTATTCAGCTTTGGGTGTTAAGGTTTTACCCCTAACGGGTTTCCCCATTCGGATACCCCCGGATCATAGTCTTTTTCCAACTCCCCGAGGCTTTTCGCAGGTATCGCGTCCTTCTTCGCCTGTTGATGCTTAGGCATCCACCAGCAGCCCTTAATAACTTGATCACAAACTCTTATTTAAGTTCTCAAGCATCGGCTACTTCTAATGAATTAATTCATTATTTAATTATATTTATTCTTGTTCAATTTCTTCTTTCAAGATATCAAAAAGCTACACCTCAAAGATGTAGCATATGCGGTTACCAAGACTTGAACTTGGGACCTCAACATTATCAGTGTTGCGCTCTAACCAACTGAGCTATAACCGCATTATGGAGGCTAGGAGATTCGAACTCCTGACCTTCTGAATGCAAATCAGACGCTCTACCAACTAAGCTAAGCCCCCACAAAACTTGACAGCGGAAAAGAGAAGATATAAAGCTAAGCATCTTGCCCAACCATAAAGACATACTTTCGTATATCCTTTCGTCCTTAAAAGGAGGTGATCCAGCCCCACCTTCCGGTAGGGCTACCTTGTTACGACTTCATCCCAGTCATCAGCCTCACCTTCGGCGCCTCTTCCCTTGCGGTTAAGTCAGCGACTTCGGGTAAAACCAACTCCCATGATGTGACGGGCGGTGTGTACAAGGCCCGGGAACGTATTCACGGCGTTGTTGCTGACACGCCATTACTAGCAATTCCAGCTTCATGTAGTCGAGTTGCAGACTACAATCCGAACTGAGACCGGCTTTTTAGGATTTGCTCCACCTCTCGGCTTTGCTGCCTTCTGTACCGGCCATTGTAGTACGTGTGTAGCCCTGGACATAAGGGCCATGCGGACTTGACGTCATCCTCACCTTCCTCCTGGTTAACCCAGGCAGTCTCGTTAGAGTGCCCACCATTACGTGTTGGTAACTAACGATAAGGGTTGCGCTCGTTGCGGGACTTAACCCAACACCTCACGGCACGAGCTGACGACAGCCATGCAGCACCTGCACAGGTGGCCTTGCGGCCTACCTTATCTCTAAGATATTCACCTGCATGTCAAGCCCAGGTAAGGTTCTTCGCGTTGCATCGAATTAAACCACATACTCCACTGCTTGTGCGGGCCCCCGTCAATTCTTTTGAGTTTCACTCTTGCGAGCGTACTACTCAGGCGGCATACTTATCGCGTTAGCTTCGACACAGTCGGGGTTGAGTCCAACTACATCAAGTATGCATCGTTTACAGCAAGGACTACCAGGGTATCTAATCCTGTTTGCTACCCTTGCTTTCGCACCTCAGCGTCAGGCATAAGCTAGGAAATCGCCTTCGCCACCGGTATTCTTCCACATATCTACGCATTTCACCGCTACACGTGGAATTCCATTTCCTCCGCTTATCCTCTTATCCTCTTAGTTTTAAGTGCAGTTCCAAGGTTGAGCCTTGTGATTTCACACCTAACTTAAGAAGTCGCCTACGTGCTCTTTACGCCCAATAAATCCGATTAATGCTTGCACCCTCCGTATTACCGCAGCTGCTGGCACGGAGTTAGCCGGTGCTTCTTTACCAGGTACTATCAAATACACAGATTATTTACCTGCTTCTCTTGTTCCCTGGCGAAAGAACTTTACAACCCGAAGGCCTTCTTCGTTCACACGGCGTCGCATCGTCAGGCTTTCGCCCATTGCGAATGATTCTCGACTGCAGCCTCCCGTAGGAGTCTGGGCAGTGTCTCAGTCCCAGTGTTGGCGGTCAATCTCTCAATCCGCCTAGACGTCTTAGCCTTGGTGGGCTCTTACCCCACCAACTAGCTGATATCATATGAGCGCCTCCTTTACCGCAAGGTACCTAAGTATCCCCTACTTTGATCTTCGTAAGATGCCTTACTAGACCTCATCCGGTATTAGCAACCGTTTCCAGTTGTTATCCCCATGTAAAGGGTGACTTACCCATATATTACTAACCCTTCCGCCACTAACTATATAGTTGCCCATATAGTCCGTTCGACTTGCATGCCTCATCCACGCCGTCAGCATTCAATCTGAACCAGGATCAAATTCTCATTTAATCTTATTTATTTATTGACTTTGTAAGTCTAAATTACTTACTAATAACAAGCCCACTTAGTTCATATCTTCTCTTTTCCACTGTCAAAATACCTTAAGTAATCTTATGTTACCTTATTCCTTTAAACTCATCTTTTCTTTTAAAGGAAGCATTAACAATATAAAAAACAAGGGTTTTCAATCAAGCATTTTCGAAAAAAAAATTTCGTCTCTCCTTTTCCACATGAAATAATTCAATTATCTAAATGATAATCAAGAAAATTTAATTAATCTTTTCTAAGAGCATTTCTGACTAAATTTTATATAAAAATCTAATAATTAAAATTTTTATTGATAAAAATAATAATATAAATATATACGTAAAAAAGAGACAGACCTGGGATAGGTGGCCCTAAACAATGCTATCTAAACCAAAAATTTGGAGAAAAAAAAATGAAACGGTTAAATACACTAAGCAAAGCGTTAATCGGCTTATCAACATTTGTGTTAGCTGCTAGTGCTTTTGCTCAATTTCCGTCTAAAGATAAAGACAGAGAAGTTCAATGCCCTAAAGAAGAAATAGGCCCTTGCGCTTATGCCTTTCCTAAAGACATGGGACTTGCTTGTCCTAGGAATTTCTATGTAAGAGGTGAATTCCTTTTAATGCAATCTAAAGAAGACGGACTAGAATTTGCTTTAACTAACACAAATAGTGCTACAGCAGGCGATGTTGCACCTTTGACAGCAGGTAGAATCCACGGATTTTCTACTGAAAGTCATAAATGGGATTGGGATCTAGGCTTTAGAGCTGGATTCGGATTCTATTTAAATCATGATCAGTGGAATGTTGATGCTTCATGGACATACCTACATATCAAAAATGATAAAGGAACACATCTTGATGGAACTGGAACTGTTGTACCATTATGGTTAGGAACAGTTCACGTAGAAAGCTCTACAGACGCTTCTGCTAGATGGAAAGGAGAATATAACGTTATAGACTTCAGACTAGGAAAACCTTACCATGTAAGCAAATACTTAGTAATGCAACCATACTTTGGTGCTAGAGGCGGCTGGATTGACCAAAATTACACTGCTAGATATAGCGGAACAATTGACGGTCAAGCAAGCTCTTATGCTAACATGAAAGCATCTAATGACTGGTGGGGAATTGGAGCTAGAGCAGGTGTTGACACAGAATGGTTACTTGGCAATGGCTGGCAACTATTAGGATGTGTATCAACATCTTCTTTATATAGTAAATTCGACATAGATCAGTATGATGATGTACACACACATAAGTACAACATACATCATGAGTTCTATACCAACATACCAAACTTTGAATTAACTTTGGGTCTTGGATATGGACAACATTTTTCTAAAGAAAAATACTATATTGGATTCAAAGTAGCTTATGAGTTCATCCAATGGTGGGATATGAACCAAATGAGAAAATTATTTGGAACTATCGATGATGGTACAGATCCTGCAAACATAGCATTAGCTGCTAACGATACAACTAGTCGCGGTGATTTAAAAATTAATGGATTTTCTTTCAGAGTCTACTTAGACTTCTAAGAAAGAAACCATAAATAAAATATCCATTTTGATCGAGGGCCTTGATAATTTATCAAGACCTTTTTCTTTACATGTAATTAAAATGTTAATTATTAAGAATTTAATACAATAATGAAATTAATCATATTTTATGTTATAATTAACTAAATAAACATAAAGAATTATAATAATAAAGTAATAATATGAAAACAAAACCGTTAGAAGAAGTTAAGTCATTCCTTATCAACGCTTTTGCTGGAATAGATAGCGAAGGACAAAAAAAAGACGTAACACCATCTAGAATAGAAGATATTCGAATAATAATAGATGAAGCTATCATCAATATAAAAGATAGATATGAGCACTTAAAAGAATCTTTAAAAGACAAAAAGATGTCAAAATACACAGCCTCAGAAAGAGCTAAACTCGAAAAAGCTAAAAGTTTATACGATATAATAACAAAAAAAGGCCTAACTAAAACAGAAGCTAAAATTATAAAACAAGAAATAAGACTTTTTGCAGGTCAAGTACAACATAAAGATGATGCAAAAAAAACCATAGTAAGTCAATTGACAGCTTCTTGGAGAACAAGATTCGATACTTTTACAATAGAACAAATATATAACACAGCTATTGAAGAACTCCAAAATCCAATTCAGCAATCAAGTCATAAATGGACTTATATTCTAGAAAAAAGCTACTTATTCCACGATGCTATTGATACCATCCAGTTATACGCAAATGAATTATTAGTAAGAATGAGCGGTAAAATTAGCCCAAGAGAACAATTAGTACAACAAACAGAGACAACAGCTTGTTAAAATAACTGCAACACTAGATATATAGTCATTCCAGACAAATATCCTGCTAAAGCAGCTAAACTGACCTTTTTTAAGTACCAAATAAAATCTACTTTCTCCAGTCCCATCAAAGCAACCCCAGCAGCAGATCCTATTATCAATATACTACCACCTGTTCCTGCGCAATATGCTATCATTTGCCAAATAGCAGAATCAACAGGATATACCTGTAAATCATACATACCCATTGTAGCAGCAACTAAAGGAACGTTATCAACCACAGAAGACAGTATTCCTATTAAAGTAGCAATAATAGCCCAATTGCTTGTAAAAGAATCTATAAACATAGCTAACTGCTTCAACAGCCCGATCATTTCTAAAGCATTAATACAAAGTAAAATTCCTAAGAAAAAAAGCACTCCGGTTATATCAATTCTAGTTAAAGCTTGAGGTACTGTTAAATGCCTTCTTTCTTCATAAGGATGATGTATTAAATCCGTAACAAGCCATAAAACACCTAAAGCTATCAACATTCCCATAAAAGGAGGAAGACCTGTTATAGCTTTAAAAATAGGAACACTCACCAACCCAATAACACCTATCCAAAAAATTAATTTAGATCCAGGCTCTGCTTCTTCTTTTGATTCAGGTTTAGTAATAGCAGAAAAATTCCCTCTAAACTGGAAACTTAAAAGTAAAACAGTTACAACTAAAGAAAAAACACTAGGCAAAAACAACGACTTCATCACTGCCAAAGTTGTCACATGTCCTTTTATCCATAGCATAGTAGTTGTAACGTCACCAATAGGCGTCCAAGCACCACCGGCATTAGCAGCTATCACCACAGCAGCTCCATATAGCATTCTATCTCTGTTATGGTTCATCATTTTTTTTAGTAAAGAAACCATAATAATAGTTGTAGTCAAGTTATCTAATATAGCTGACAAGAAAAAAGCAAATATAGAGATAACCCAAAGCATTTTCTTTTTAGATCGAGTGTTTATACGGTCTGTAATATGCTTAAATCCTTTATGCGAATCTATAATCTCAACTAAAGTCATAGCTCCGATTAAAAAGAATATGATTTGACTAACATCACCCACTCTTTCATTTAATGTATTAATAGAAATATCAGTAATCCGACCTTTTCTTAAAAAAAGCAGTATCCAGGTACCTACAGCCATTATAATTGCTGATGCTGTTTTATTTACTTTAATATATCTCTCAAAAATAATAGCCATATATCCTGAGATAAAAACTATTATCATAGAAATGGGGATAATACCTAGCCCTGTCATATTTTCTCCTTAAGATAATCCTGCTTGTAAAATATCGTGCATTCTTAAAATACCTATAACTTTTTCATTATCTATTACAGGCAAAACCGTTATTAATTTCTTTTCATCTTCTTCCATTAATTTCATAGCTTCAAAAGCTAGTACATTAGATCTTATAAATTTTGGAGTTTTTGTCATTATCTGTTCTATTGTCTTATACAAAAAGTTAGATCCAAAAACTTCAATAGCTCTTCTTAGATCTCCATCTGTAAAAATACCTTTAAGTTTTTTTTCATCATCTACAACTATTAAAGAACCACATTTTTTAGAAGAAAGATCAGATAAAATATCGATCACTTTATCTGTTTGTCTACAAAAAGGAATATCTTTTCCTTTGATCATCAAATCTTCTACATATAAAGAGATTTTTTTCCCTATAAGTCCGGCAGGATGATTTTTAGCATATTCAGCTAATGAGAAATTTTTCTTTTTCATTAACATTACAGCTAAAATATCTCCAATAATAAGTTGCAGCGTTGTGGAAGTAGTAGGAACAAGATTATATGGACACAGTTCTTGTTTTAAAGGGAGAAAAATAAACATATCAGATTTTTTTGCTAGATGTGAATTTTCATCTGATACAATTGATATTATAAAAGCTCCTTTTCTCTTAGCATAAGGAACCATATTTATTAGTTCAGTTGTCTCTCCTGTTTTAGACAAAAGAATTAAAACATCGTCTTTAGAAATAATACCAATATCACCATGAAATGCATCTAAGACAGGAAGAAAAACAGATTTTGTTCCTGTAGATAAAAAGGTCATTGCTAATTTATTAGCAATGATACCACTTTTACCGACACCCGAAAAAATAATAGATCCAGATCTTTTTTCTAACACCCTGGCAACTTCTTCTATTTTTTTTTCATCAATATTGCAAAAAAAATAATCTAAACTTTCTTTTTGTGATTTTAAAAGATCTTTGATCATAAATCTTTAACCAAATTTAAATTTTCTAAATTTTCTTTAATGGAATTTAAAAAAGAACAAGCATACATACCATCAGCAATGCGATGATCAAAAGTTAAACAGATGTTAACTATTTGTCTTACTTTAAAACTATTATCTTCCATACATCTTATTTTTTTACTAATAGCTCCTATTCCTATAATAGCAGCTTCAGGATAACGTATAATCGGCATTCCCAAAGTAACTTTAGACATGCCAAAATTAGACAAAGTAATAGAACCGTTTGATATTTCTTCTAAAGACAACTTATTTTCTCTAGCTTTAGAAGATAATAAAGATAAATCCTTGGCTATCTCAGAAATACTTTTATCTTCAATATTTTTGATAACAGGAACTACAAGATCATCATTTACATTTACAGCAACACCAACATTTACATGTTTTTTTACTAAAATAGAATCATCTTTAAATGTAGCATTTAAAAGAGGATATTTTTCTATAGCTTTAGATAAAGCTTTAACGACAACAGAAGTAATAGATAATTTAGCTTTATGTTCTTTAAAAAAAATCTCTTTTTTCTCATTAATAACTTGAAAAACATCAGTTACATCAACCTCTGTAATCAAAGATGCTTGAGGAATATTTTGTACTGATTGTAAAATATTTTCTGCAATTTTTTTTCTAATAGGAGAAATTTTTATTATTTCAACATTTCCATCTTCTATAACATTTTTTTTGCTTTTAGAATAATTTTCTACATCCTTGCTCGTTACTCTATTATTATCTCCAGTTCCTTGTATGTTTTTTAGATCATCGAATGAAATGTTTTTTTCTTGAGCTATCTTTAATACCCTAGGAGAGTAAAACTCTTTTTTTTCTTGTTTTTTCTCGTTTTCTAAAGATGGTTTTTCTTCTTGATTTGTTTCTGTTTCTATAATAGCAATAAGATCTCCAACTAAAATCTCATCATCGACATTGGCGATAATTTTTTTGATAATACCTTCAACTGGAGATGGGATTTCACTATTCACTTTATCAGTAGTAACTTCGAGCAAAGGCTCATCTAACTTAACTACATCATTTTCTTTTTTATACCATTTCAGAATAATAGCGCTTAAAATGCTTTCGCCAAGTTTTGGTAGAGTTAATTTATATTCCATGAAACTTCTCCTATGCCAAAACAAATTGTCTCATGTTAGAGAAATAGATTCAAGGAAAGGATGCTTTCCTTGAAAATAAGAACAGTTAATATAAAATGTAATGAATCTTTACTATTTTCAAGACTCTTTTTTCTGATATTCTAAAATATCTCCTACCTGACAATCTAATTCTTTACAAATACTCTCCAATGTAGAAAAACGAAGAGCTCTTGCTTTTCCCGTTTTTAGAATAGATAAATTCTGTTCTGTAATACCAATAGCTTCGGCCAGATCTTTTGATCTTTTTTTTCTTTTGGCAAGCATAATGTCAAGATTAACTATAATAGGCACATCTCTCTCCTAAATAACATATTTTTGTTCTTCATAGATTTCATAACCTTCTTCCATAATATAGGCTATTAACATCACAATTAATCCAATACCAATTAAAACGAATTCACTTGTTCCAAAATATATGTTTATCATTCTTTCTCCCGGAGGGTTCAAAAAAGTCATGACAAGACTTATCAAAGCGCTATAAATCGGATGTACAATTAACTGACCTACTAAAATTGTTATTCCAATATATTTAATAAGTTTTACATTAAGTTTTGAAAAAATGATCAATCTTTTAAAAAGATTGAGAAGTCTTATAAAAAAATACATAGTTATCTCAAAAACACCAAGAGGTAACAACATTACTAAAAACCCAAAAAGCTTCATATATGAAGGCATCTTTTCTAAAGGCATCATTTCAACATCAGCAACTTGATGAAGTAGTTCTAAAGAAAAAAACTGATCCTTAGGTAAAAAAGAAAAACCGTTAGTTATCCAATATGCGGCATAAACTAAAGGAACTATAATAATAAAAAAGATTGATACTAATCTTAAAAAAGAGCTTAACCTTGCAATTTTCTTTTGATAATTCATATTCCAATCCTTTGTTAAGAATTAAAAATTAATTATCGAATAACGATAATTTTTTGTCAACAAACGATAAAAATATTATTTTTTAAATATCAGAATCCAACCAAGTAGCTGCATGATATCTTTTCTCATCAAGCTCTTTTTCTTCTTTAGCAACAAAAACAGCAGCTACAGCATCTCCTAAAACATTAACAACAGAAGAAACCATTTCTCTTAACCGATCAACGCCGACAACAAGTCCTATTCCTTCTAAAGGAAGACCTAATACACCCAAAACCAAAGACATCATGATAAGACCTGTTCCTGGAATTCCAGCAGCTCCAATAGAAGAAAACAAAGACACAATAACCAAAATTACAATGTTAAACCAAGTTAAATGTATTCCATAAGCTTGAGATATAAATATAGCCGATACTACTTGCCCTATAGCTCCACCATTCATATTTATTGTAGATCCTAATGATAGTACAAAACCTGAAATATCTTCTGACACTCCTAGATGTTTTTGAGTACACTCTAAAGAAACAGGCAATGTAGCAGAAGATGATGCTGTTGTAAATGACAGTACAATAGCATCTTTCATACCTTTGAAAAATGGTATTATTTTAAGTTTTGCCAAATATTTCAAACAAAGTGTAAAAATCAAAAACAGTTGAACAAAACATGCTATATAGTTACATGCTAAAAACTTCAGCAAAGGAACTATCACTTTAAGACCAACAGATCCAATAGTAGATGCCATCAAAGCAAAGACCCCATAAGGAGCAAGCATCATCACAAAATGAGTCAACGTATGCATAGTACTTGTAATAGACTCTAACACGCTTAAAAGAGGTTTGGCTTTTTCTTTTGTAAATATGATTGAAACAGCTAAAAATATTGAAAAGATAATAACCTGTAAAATATTACCATCAGAAAAAGCTGCAAAAGGATTAGAGGGAATTAAAGATAGAAAAAATTGTGAAAATAACATTTTGCTGGTATTAAGATTTTCATTTAACGGATGTAAATTAAGTCCATCTCCCGGTTTTATAAGATATGAGACTATTATACCAATTCCAATAGCAATAACAGTTGTAATAATATAAAAAGAAACAGTTTTAAATCCTATTCTTCCAAGTTTTTTAGGATCATGAATATGACATATACCGACAACTAAAGAAGAAAAAACGATCAAGACGACAAGCATTGTCATCAAATTTATAAAAGCTTTTCCAATAATTTGTAGAAAACCAACCTTAGGTCCTAAAACAAGTCCAGCGATAACACCTAAAACAAGCCCTATTAATATTTTCACCCAACTCTTCACTAAATCCTATCCTATCTATCCTCCTTCCTTATTAACGTTTTTAGATATTTTTTCAACCATGTTTTTCCAATAATCTTGACCTTCTACTATTTCAAGATCTATTTCAAGATATACAACATCTTGAAATACCTTATCTATTTTCACTATATCTTTCTCTGTACAAACGATATAGTTTGCTCCTTGTTCTTTTGCTTTATCTACAAAAACACTCAATTTTTTATTGTCTATAGGCTCATGATCTAATAG
>Ga0233437_1004006_pt1 | contig 18149 bp, 17 predicted proteins | sample SI_122_August201_FD_182714 | JGI IMG/M metagenome (GOLD analysis project Ga0233437, IMG submission 182714) | Seawater microbial communities from Saanich Inlet, British Columbia, Canada - SI_122_August2016_200_MG | ecosystem: Environmental > Aquatic > Marine > Inlet | place: Canada: British...
TTTAATCCCCAAGTCTATCTGACGTTTTTCTGGTCACGGCTTAGTTCAACAGGCTCGATACGGCGGTTCTCTCTTCCCTTCTGACAGACTTGATCCTTTTCGCCGTATCAACCCTTAACCGTTGGGCCGTTTACACTCAAGATGTAATTGGAAAGTACTTTAATATTCGCAAGGAGTAGGTAATGGATGAGAAATTATTACCTTTGAAGAGAGACGAAATAAAGAATAGTTTGGATGAAGCCCGATTCATATCTGGATTTGGTTTCTTTCTAAGTTGGATTGGAGAAATAATTCAAAAATTTTTCGTCGCAAGAAACGGCCATCAGAGATGTCTAGTGCCACAATTTTCTGTTTGATCACACTAATTATCAGCTTATTATTTGTCTTCATTCTTGATAGAAATGAGCTAACAAACGAGTTTTCAATAATATGGCCAGTATTTTTTCTTAATATCTTTATTGTGTTATTGGTCGTAAAGGTATATAGAGAATATCTTTCTTCATTTTTCACTTCCTTGCGAGAATTTTTTGTTGATTCAATTGAAAGATATGATGATTTGGTAGATTTTCAGAAGTGGTTATCAACAATACTTAACAATAGAAAGCAATTAGTATTTAGTGTTATTTTGGGAATTGTAAGCTGTATTCTCTCTCCAATATATTTTGGGAAATTGCTAGGATTTATTAGTATCGGTTTTGCTATTTACCTTGAATTAGTATCATTTATGGCTGGTTTAGCACTATATACATTCTATTTGTTTATTTTTTCCCAATTAGGATAAGAAATTACAATTACAATGTTTATTCAGCTAATCCAGGTAGGTCAACCTTTACTAGAGAACTTGCCAGGTTATTGAATGGTTCGGTATTACTGTTTGCGTTTCTTGCATTGATGATGGTGTTTTTAACGGTGCTATATCAAGTTGGCATGGATATTATGGTGAATATAGTTTTTGGAATTCTGCTGTGGATACCTTTAACGCTCATGTTCATCTTGAACCAAGTTGGAATGACGCGAATTATTTCTAGGGCAAAGATCAAAAAACTTTCAGAGATTGAAACAGAAATCAGTAATCTGGAGAGTACTTAAAAACTTGCAGATAAAGATACGTTAGAAGCAATCAATCGTTTGATGGATTATCATGACCGCGTACAGAAAACGCGTAATTCATCTCTTAGCTTAAGATCATTTATAAATTATATTAGTTCATTACTGATTCCTGCATCAGGTTTCATAATTGATGCTTTGATTAGATATTTCACTCGAAGCCCATGATTCAGTTTAATATTATTTTTCAAAAAAACGGCCCAACCCCGCTCGCAATTGACCGGGGCTATGCCCCGAGGGTAAGCTGCGCGATTTTACGAATATGGTTACGGGCAAAGAATGTTTCGGGTTCGTGCCGCCCGGCAATTGAAGCCAATGTTAGAATCCCTCTCAAGAATAAAACAATGAAAATCGCCGAAATCGAAAACGCCCTTCTACGAACTGCCCGCCCCGAAGATATGGCGAGCATTGATGAGATCACGATCATCTGCTATACGCCGATCAATGAAAGCTATGTCAATATGCTGGGCGAAGATTGTTAGGAGGTTGTCTGTCATGAACCCGAAACTCCCTAAAAAACTCGAAAAAATCCTGCTTTCTACGCTCACAGATTACGATGAGTATGCAGAGGGCAAGATCGCATCAACTGATCTCTATGATGCCTTCGCCAAAAATGTCATCATCGAAGAGAGCCTGCTTCAACGTGTCTCCTTGACCGGCGCAAAGCTCCCCAAACTCCGCTTACGAGATGTTCGTCTCGAGGGCTGCGATATCTCCGTTGCCTTTCTGGAAAACTGTCGTATGCGCCGAGTTGAATTTATCAGTTGCCGTTTATTGGGCGTGCAAATGCTTTCTGCTGAGATGGATGATGTTCTTTTCAAAGAATGCAATCTCGAGGGTGCTGTCTTTGCTTCAACTAAAGCAAAACATCTGCACTTTCAAAAGTGCATACTCTCAAACGCGACCTTTGAAGGTGCTGACCTTGAAAATGTCACCTTTGATCGTTGTGATCTAAGTCAATCTGATTTTAGGAATGTGAAATTCCAGGATGCCGACCTGCGCGGTTCTATACTGAACGGGATGCAGATCGATGCCAAAGCTGTAAAGGGGATTGTGATCTCATCCGAGCAAGCAATACAGATGGTGAGTTTATTGGGGGTAGTCGTAGAAGATGAAGAAGAGTATTAAAAGCCTTAGTTTCGTTTTTTGCGCATATTTATAAAACGAAAAAACTATAAGGGGTGTATTGTTTTAGAGAAAAGAATAATTTTCTTTCTTATAAAATCCCGCCACGCGTTGCCCTCGCAACTGCAGCAGCTCGAGAATCGACATCTAGTTTCTGAAAAATATGGCTGAGATGCGCCTTAACGGTGCGCTCTGTGATCCCCAACTTATAGGCAATTTCTTTATTTCGAGCCCCATCTGCAACCATCATTAGCACTTCTTGTTCACGTTCGGAAAGGGGGCTTTCAACAGTATCGTCTGCATCAGCTTCTTCTTCTTGAAAGCTAAGCGCACGCTGTAAAATTTCCGGCTGGAGCAGGGTTTCCCCACGAGCGGCGGCTTGAATGGCATTAATTAAGGTTTGGCGATCCGTATCTTTGAGCAAATATCCACGTGCCCCCGCTTTCAAGCCGCGTAGTAGCAAATCGTTCTCTTTATAGGTTGTCAATATAACGATAGCAAGTTCAGGGTGCGTGCGTCTCAGCATTTCGATGGCGGTGATCCCGTCCATTACTGGCATCTGTAAATCCATTAGCACCACATCAGGGAGATGAGCATCCACTTGAATGAGCGCGTCTTCCCCATTCGACGCCTCGGCAATAAGTTCAAATTCGGGAACGGTGTCAAAAATTAGTCGTAATCCATCACGGATGATCAGATGGTCGTCAACGATTAAGATACGAATGCTCATGCGCTTTCTCCTTCATCCAAAGAAAAAAGAAACTCAATGATAGTGCCTTCATTGGGAGAGCTGATGAGCTTGTATTGGCTATTTGTTAATTGGGCGCGTTCCTGAAAACCTTGCAAACCAAAGTGTCCATATTCTTGGATTTCGTCTGGGGAAAAACCAACGCCGTTATCTTTGATCCGCACATCCAGCATTTTCTCGCTTTGAACGATCGATACGCTCGCAACCTCAGCTTGCGCGTGCTTCTGGATATTGGTCAATGCCTCGTGCAACACCCGCCGTGCATGATGTTGAATATTTTGCGGTAGTTTTTTCTCATCTTCTAGTTGAATTTTCAGTTCGTATTTTGTTTCCCCTGTTGCTTCAAACTGTGCAATTAGTCGTTCAACCGTCTTTTTGAAATCGGTATTTTCATTGCGCAAGTCTTCTATTGCAGCGCGAGATTCGCTAAGGGTATTACGGGCACGGTCTAATGCTTGTGCAATAATTTTCTCAGCATTCTCATAATTCTTGCTCTGCTGATGAGCTTTAAGTGCCTCTAGTTGCAAGATCAAACCTGCTACACCTTGTGCCAGCGTATCGTGCAGTTCGCGTGCCATCCGCTCTCGCTCTGCCTGCAATGTGAGCGATTCGTTGCGCGCGGCGTAAGCAGCTAATTTTGCATTGGTGCTTTCCAATTTCTCTGCCAACTCTTCAGCTTTTTGACGCTCTTCGAGTTGTTTATTAAAAATAACCATGATCAAGACAATAAAACCACCATTGATCAAAAGCTGCGATAAATATTCACAAAATAGCTCGGTATTAACCTTAATATAAAAAACACTTACTAAGATTGCTAAATAAAAAATACCCAACAGGAAGGCACGGCGTGTATTCCCCCATAAACCCAAGGCTTCTCCGATGATCGAAATGATCGCTGAGCCAAGAAAGTTTAGCCCGAAAGTTTTTTCTTCGCCGCCAGCAGGAAGCATGGCGATCACAATAATAAGAAGGGGCTGCGCTACATAATAGAAGCTCCACCAGCGTGAACTATCAAGCCCTCGTAAATTTTGCCAATATAACCCAATGTGGATTGCCACCAGCAGTGTACTCAGTGCGGCAAGGGCATATTCTCCAGCCTGCTAATAGAGATAAAAACCCATAACACCCAAGCTTCCGAGCAAAATGCTGATAAAGATGTAGAAGGGGCGCCCAATATTCTTTCCTTTATGTTCCATAGTATCGTTCATATAAAAATTGTACTGTATCTTGCAAAAGCCGATATTGTACTTAAGGACAATGTCCACTCTCGCACCATAAGGACGATGCGCCGCCGAAGTAAAAAAGCTACACTGGTAGGGAATTCAAAAAAGCACCTTATGGAGAAAAATGATGAATAATCAGAACAAAAACCTTAACTTACTCTGGCTGGCACTCTACGCAGCCCTGATCCTTTTCGCTACCGGACGCTGGCAAATCCCCCTTGTGGCATGGATCGCCCCTGTTTTCGCCATCCGTTTTTACCGCCACCATGAAAACAAAAAGAGCGCATTCTTCTGGCTCTGGCTGTCTAGCGTCATCCCCACGATCATCGCCTGGCATAATGCCACGGCCATGCACTTCATGGGTGGCTTTATTGAGCCGATCTTCTTCACCATCGTCGGTCTTCTCAATCTGATTCCCTTCATCTTAGACCGCCGCTATCACCTCCGTTGGGCAAGCGAAGGCAACTCTCCCTTCTGGCTGACGCTCATTTACCCGATCAGCGTAACCGCAATGGATTTCTTCTCCGCATCTGGCAGCCCCTTCGGTTCTTTCGGCGCAGCCGCATACTCCCAAAGCGGCTTCACCGCCCTCATGCAGATCAGCTCAGTCGTTGGCTTATGGGGCATTCCTTTTATAGTGGGGTGGTTTGGTAGCACAGTCAATTACCTCTGGGAAAATGATTTTCGTTGGACGAAAATCCGCATCGGTACCTGGATTTACGCTGGCTTGCTCATCTTGATCTTCAGCTTCAGCTTCGGCAGGATACTCTTCGCCCCCGCCCCCAAACAGGATGTCATGATCGGCGGCTTCTCTCTCCCTGAAGGTGAATTCTCATCCATCATGCAGCTTTCGCAAAAAGGTGATGAAGACGCTTTCCGCGTCGCCGCGACCGACTTGAATACTCGTCAACTGAGACACGTCCGTGAGCTGGCTCAATCAGGCGCGCAGATCGTCTCCTTACAAGAAGGCGCAGGAATTGGCTTCCCTGAAGAAATAGAGATTCTGTTGGAAGATGCTGCCAAACTCGCCCAAGAAGAAAATATTTATCTGGTGCTCCCAACGGTAACGATAGATTCTGCTGGAGAAGAACCTTTCCATAATGTGGTCCGCATTATTAACCCCAATGGTGATATTGTTCTTGAACACTATAAATATGGTGGCACACAATTCGAAGGTTCTGTTACGGGGAGCGGAGAAATTCAAACAGTAGATACCCCTTACGGGAAACTTAGCGCGGTGATCTGTTGGGATGCGGACTTCCCATCCACCATTAAGCAAGCTGGGGCCAAGGGCGTAGACCTGCTTTTCGTCCCCTCGAATGATTGGTTTGAAGTCCGCGATATTCATAATGGCATGGCAACTTTCCGCGCCATCGAAAACGGAATGTCAATCTACCGTCAAACAGGAGCCGGTGTTTCGAGTGTCGTCGATGCTTATGGGCGTGAGATCAATCGTGTCGATATTTTTGAAGATGAAAATACAGGTGCATGGAGCGGTGAGCAGATAGTGATAACCCCTATAGGCTCTATCGAAACCTTATTTCCAAAAATCGGTGATGCCTTTGGGCAAGTCATGCTCTTCGGTCTTCTTGGATTATTTGGTTTTGCTTGGCTAAAACGAAAATAAATGATACTCTCTCTATAGAAAAAGGCCGACACATAAAGTATCGGCCTTTTTCGTTTGCGCAAAGTTTCTAAACACTTTGTGGCATCAATCTAAGATTCAAAAAACGAGCTACTTCATCAGTAGCAGGTCTTTCAAATAAAGAATTTGCTGCGCCAATTTGTTGTAGACGATTATCTATCACAACAGCCATACGATCGGCAAGCTGTACGGCTTCGGGTAAGTTGTGCGTTACAAAAAGGGTTGTGGTAGAAGTCTCTTTTAGCAATAACCCCAAATCATCCAAAATACTTGAACGTGTAGGTGGATCAAGCGCAGAGAATGGCTCGTCCAGCAATAATAGTTCTGGCTCCAACACTAACGCCCGCGCCAAGCTAACACGCTGGGCTTCGCCGCCTGATAATTGGCTTGCCCGTCGCTTCGACAAATGACTTACCCCTAAACGCCCTAGCCAAAGCGGCACTTTCACGAGAATCTCATCTCTATCTACACCTCGAAAACGCAAGCCGGATGCGACATTTTCAAAAACCGATGTGTCAAATAAGAGCGGATCCTGCATCACTAGCGCGATCCTACGCCGATACATCGTGTCGGACTCGATTTGGGCTTGAGCACCGTTAAAAGAAATTTCTCCCTGCTCTGGCTTTAATAGCCGTGCCAACGTGAGCAAGAGCGTACTTTTTCCCGCTCCGTTGGGGCCAACTACCGCCAAGACTTCATCACGCTGAATATCTAATTTTTCTACACGCAGTACAACTTTCTGCCCACGTTTGACTCGTAAATTCTTGATGGTGATAAGACTCTTTTTCATCTCTGTGCGCCCCGCTGCTGTATCCACGTGAGTGCCCAATTAACCAAAAAAGTGATCGTTAACAGGAGTATGCCCAAGGCAATAGCGATGTCAAAATTCCCTTTTCCCGTCTCCAGCACAATCGCGGTTGTTAGTACACGCGTCTGATGGCGGATATTCCCACCCACCATCATGGATGCGCCCACTTCTGAAATGACCGAACCAAAACCAGCCATTAACGCCGCCAACAGGGGCAAACGCGCTTCTTTCCAAAGCATCCAAATCATTTGCAAGCGAGAAGCCCCTAGCCCATAAAGCTGCAATTTCAAACGAGGGTCAAGGGCTTGTAGTGCCGCGGCAGTTAAACCAGTAACAACAGGAAAAGAAATAACAACCTGAGCAATAATAATTGCAGTCGGGGTATAGATCAGTTTCAAATCTCCCATTGGGCCAGATCGCCAGAGCATCATTGCAACGAAAAGGCCAACCACGACGGGGGGCAACCCCATCCCCGTATTGACCATGCTCAAGAAAAAAGAACGCCCAGGGAATTTGCTTTGTGCCAAGAGCGTACCAAGTGGTAGCCCAATTAAAAGGCTAACCCCCGTCGCCAGGGCGGAGATTTGCAGAGAAAGAATGGTTATCTGGAGAACTTCGGCGTCAAAGATCATAGTTTACCTGTAGGGGCGGGTCTAAGACCCGCCCCTACAAAAATAATTATAAACCTAGATCAGCATCTGTCTTGTCGGCATCAGGGAAGAAGAGCGGCTGACCAAATTTATCGATGCCAAATTCTTTAATGAGGGCCTGAATTTCGTCGCTGACCATAAACTCGGCAAAGGCAAGAGCGCCTTCGTAATTGGCGTTTTCCCATTTCTCGGGATTAACCGTCATCACATGATAGACGTTGAGCAAAATTTCATCACCTTCAACGAGAATTTCAAGATCAAGATTCTCTTGATTGGCAAGATAGGTTGCGCGATCGGTCATGGTATAGGCTTCTTTTTCAGAGGCGATAATGAGCGTAGCCCCCATACCTTGCCCAGATTCGATATAGTCTTCCCAGTCGGGGGTTAGATCAACGCTTGCCCAAATAGCTCTCTCTTTTTTATGCGTACCAGAGTCGTCGCCGCGAGAGGCGAAAGCTGCCTGGGCTGAGGCGATGCTATTTAATGCCTCGCCAGCCGAAATCCCTGAGCGTATCGCCGCCGGATCATTGACGGGGCCTACGATCACGAAATCGTTGTGCATAATCAGGAAACGATCTTTGCCGAATCCAGTATCCATTAATTGTATTTCTGCTGCAGGTGCATGAACGAGAAGGACATCTGCATTGCCTTCTTCCGCCATTTTTAATGCTGCGCCTGTGCCAACAGCAATGGTCTGGACAGTGTAACTGCTTTGCTCTTCAAAGAGGGGAACGAGCAGATCAAGCAAACCAGAATCTTGCGTACTGGTGGTCGTAGCAAGGATCAGAGTAGTGTTGGCCGGCGCGGCGTTGCCACAAGCAGAAAGTGCCAGACTGAGCAAAAGTGTGAGAATAAGTGTTTTTTTCATATTATCTCCGTGAGGAAGAAATGCCTAATAACGTCAGTTTTGGATAAGACAAATTCTAGTTTTTTGCCACCGATTACACAGATTTCACAGAAAAAGGCCTTAAAAAATCCGTGTGAATCTGTGAAATCTGTGGCTATTTTTTGCTTAAAGACAATCAAAAAACCTTATTCGAAACTCAGGTTAATAAAGAATCTGCACCCCACTCTGTGCGATGTTATATCCGGTAAGCGTTTGGGCAGTATTGCGAAAAGCAGCTGTTTGGAGTTCGTCTAAAAGCGGCGTTGCCAACGCAGCATGTTCTTTCGGGATAGCTAGGTCAAAACGCTCTTCAAAGAGAGGAATAAAGTCAAGTTCGGATTGCAATGCAGCAGCTTGTAATCCGATACATACATCAGCAAGTCCCATTTTGACTTCTTTCGCGGCGGCAGAGTGAGTCGTGCAGGTATTTTCATAGCCATTAATCATTTTGCTGGGAATATTCTGTTCACGCAATTGCTCATCTAACCAGATACGCGTACCCGAGCCAAGATTGCGATTTACGAAGCGAATATCGTTGCGCATAAGGTCGTTAACCGCCCGAATTCCTTTTGGATTGGCGGGAGCCAGCATTAGCCCCTGTGTGCGATGCGCCAACGTGACCACTTGCAGATCACGCTGCGGAAAAAGTCGGCTGAGATAAGGCGTGTTATACGCGCCGCTCTCATCCAGCAAATGCGCACCGCTCAGATGACAAAGCCCTTGGCGCAAATTGATTAATCCATCTAACGAACCAACGGGGTTTAGAATAATATCGAGATGAGGGGAGAGTTTTTCAGAAATGGCTTCGATCACCAGATCGTGGCTGCCCGCAAAAAGCAGAACAGGACGTTTGCCATCAGGTAGGATCATCTGTTGGAGCAGGAATGCGCCAGCTTTTGCGCGATAAAACTTCTCGGTGACCGTGCCACGCACGCGGATTTCGGCTTGCTCGGCTAAATCAGCTTTTACGAGCATTTGCATGTGATGCCGTACCCACGCTGGTGATTTACCGAGTTTTTCAGCAAGTTGAGTCAGCGTAGCAGGGGAGGCCATTAAATAGCGCAAAATTTGCAAACGTCGAGAATCGGCGAGGAGTTTGGTCTGTTCAAGAGAAGTGATCGGGGAGGTTTTTTTCATAGCAATTAAGTTTTTCCTTAATCGTTATGAGTCTAGCATAAGCAAAGCGCAGATGCAAGGAATTTTCAGCTTTTGCAGACATAATCCCCTATAATAAAACTATCGCCCTGCTCCGCTACAATCTGGAACAAGTGTTGTCATCGCGAGGAGAGCCTTAGCTCGACGCGGCGATCTTCAAGTTTAGAAGGAGATTGCCACGCTCCGTAAACTCCGCTCGCAATGACATATAGTGCGTACTCGTCGATTTCACCACTTACATAAGGAAAAACACATGAATAAACATGAAAAAATGAATTACGTTGAGTTTCCTGCTAAAGATATTAACGCGACAAAAATCTTCTTCTCAGAAGTATTCAATTGGAGATTCGAAGACTATGGCCCTGACTATATCGCTTTCTCCAACGAGGGCCTTGATGGCGGCTTCTACAAATCAGATATGTCTGCTTCGACCGAAAATGGCAGCGCGCTGCTCGTCTTCTATAGCCGTAATTTAAACGCTACGCAAGCCAAAATCGAGGGCGCTGGCGGGACAATCATTCGAGAAACTTTCTCCTTCCCGGGTGGGAGTCGTTTCCATTTTTCTGATCCTAATGGGAATGAATTCGCCGTTTGGTCAGAAAGAGGAAATGAAAATGAATAAGGTAAATATCGCAGAGAAATTCACTCAATTTAATAGTTACTGGGATCCTAAAATAGTCGGCGAACTGAACGGTCAATATGTCAAATTAGTGAAATTAAAAGACGAATTTGTTTGGCATCATCACGAAGAAGAAGATGAATTATTTTTAGTGATCAAGGGAGAGTTGACCATTAAATTACGAGATGGTGAAATTTGGCTGAACGAAGGCGAGTTTTATATTATCCCCAAAGGCATAGAGCACCTGCCCGTCGCAGAAAAAGAAGTACATGTTCTTTTGTTTGAGCCAAAAAACACGTTGAATACAGGAAATACAGCTTCAGAAAAAACTGTTAGCGAACTGGAAGTGATATAAAAAATATTTCGTAGCTTCGATACGCTCCGACGAAGGCCTTGGCATTTTGCGGTATATGTCCACGCGATGAAGGTATAATTCCTCTATCATCCGATTATAGTCAGGAGAAAACATGAAAAACCTTTCCAAAATACTCTTTTTCATCCTTCTCGCTACAATAATTCTGGCTGGCTGCAATGGGCAAACTATCGCGCCAACAGAAATGCCTGCCCCTACGCTAACCTACACCCCTGAGCCGACGCCAACAATTACGCCAACGCCAACAAAAACCCCTATCCCGCCGACTCCTACGGTTGAGCCTCCTTCTGTTCTTCAGGATTATTTGGAAGATGTAGTTGTCATGAGTACCGATGACTTTTCTTCCAGCGAAGGCTGGGATTTATGGTCAGGCAAAATATCTGATGGGGTATTAGAAGTGGAAGGGGATAAATGGCAAGGATTGGGAAAAAAAGGTACTTTTCCAGAGGGAACAGGCATTCTACTTAACTTCAAATATGAGAAAGATTCAGTCTTTGAAATCTATTATGACTATGGCGAATGGCAAACTGATGAATATCGCCGTTTTGGTATTTATTATTGGGAAACCTACCCAAGAGCTAATCTTTGGTTAGGGAAGAAAGGGCTTGGTTTTAATAGTCTAACTGGAAATTTAAAGCCGAATTCTGAAACCTGGTACACCTTATTGATGGTGACTGATAAAGATGGTGAGTTTTTAGCAGTCATTTGGGATAACGAAAGCCCAGGGCGCACTGCCGTCTACCACGAAAAGAATGAGAAATGGGCTGACTATATATGGAATTTGAGAATAGGCGTAAATAAAGGAGCCATCATCTTTGACGACTTTATGGAAATTAAATTTTCAGGGATAAAGTGAAAAGATAGAACGCCAAGGTTTTACGCTATGGTGAGAGCTGCAGAACAATATTTATCTATTTCTTTCAACACGAATACCCTTTCAGGCACACGTTACGCGAATGGGGCGAATGACACAAAATTTCAAAAGCAGAGTCAAAGTCCACTTTAGTGGGCTTCGTAAATATAGCACGGTACGTTTATATCATGCCCGAATGGGTACGTCCGTGCGGGCAAGAATTTTCAAACCACCACCGCACGGCGGTGCCCTAAAGGGTGCTTCGCGAAACCGACCGTGCTAAATAGCTGAAGCCGACTAAACTCGGCTCGTACACAGAGTCCGCTTCAGCGGGGTTGAGCTATGAGCGTGGACGTTCACGTCCATGCGGTCACCGCAAATTGCACCCCTCGTTGATAATTTAATCCCGTATAATACAGATACGGAGGCTCCTATGACTACAATTACAATTTCTCTTCCCGATGATCGGCTAAGAGCATTAGAAAAAATATCAGCGCGTCTTAACCTTGCTACAGAAGAATTGGTGCGTCTTAGTATTGAAGAATTAATCTCTCGACCAGATGAAAATTTTAAGCAAGTAATGAAAGATGTGTTGGAGAAAAACGCAGAGCTTTATAAACGACTGGCGGCTTGATGCGTTACCTGACTCTGGCGGAAATCATTGAATTGCATCACCATCTTATTCAACAAGCGGGAGGCTCTCCGGGAATACGAGATGTTGGGGGATTGGAATCTGCGATCGCACAACCGAGAATGATATTCAATGGGGAAGAGTTATATCTAACAATTATTGAGAAAGCAGTTGCGCTCGGCTTTTCTCTCATCCAAAATCACCCCTTCGTTGATGGAAATAAGCGCGTTGGTCACGCCGCAATGGAGATTTTTCTCATTCTAAATGGAACAGGGATCGAAGCAACAATTGACGAGCAGGAAGAAGTTATTCTTAAAGTTGCTTCGGGGAATTTAGGGCGGAAAGAATTTGAAGAATGGTTACGATTGCATCTAAAGAAAAATTAACAGCACGCTGAGATGCGTCGAGCACGCGGATTTTTTACACGAATTACGCGAATTGGGCGAATACCACGAAATTCCAAAAGTAGAATCCGCGCGAGCACACACATTCGTTTATTCGTTTGACATTCGAGACGGCAGGACACCGCGATTCGTTGAACGCGCAGATTTTTCAACACGAATTACGCGAACTGGGCGAATGACACGAAATTTTAAAACACAAAGTCCGCTTTAGCCGGGTTTGTACATATAGCACGCGATGTTCACGTCCATGCGGTCACCGCAAATTGCACCCCTTGTTGAGAATTTAATCCCGTATAATTGCATCATCATCCAATAAATTCAGGAGGAAATATGAAAACCTTTCCAAAAGCACTACTTCTCATCATCTTTGCAACACTCACTCTGGTTGGATGCAGTGGTAACACCCCAAGTATTCCTTTTCTCAACTCTCCTACACCAACAGCGAGCAACACGCCCGCGCCAACAAACACAATAACGCCCGCGCCCACGGCTACAGCAACCCTTACCCCAACACCAACACTCACGCCCACGCCGACACAAATAGGCGGCGGCTCAGGAAAAATACTATTTACATACGGCAAAGAAGGCTTTGAAAGCGCTTATCCAGATTTGGGAGGCGAGAGAAATGTCTTTATCTCAGATTTAGATGGTTCTAATCTTATCCCTATAACGAAGGGACTCAGAGGCTACAACTACATAGAAGCAGTCTCTCCAGACGGAAGTAAAGTGCTTATTTCCTCGTTTAGGTCAAGAACTAGATCAAAAGATGCCAATGCTATTTTGTATTTATTCGATTTAAATTCGATAGATAAAGAACCAATAAAAATTATTCAAGGCTTTGCTCAACATACAAACAGCCCCGCAGCAGTGTGGATAGATGATTTAAGAATAATATATGTTGGAAAGGGTGAAAAAGGATATGGCATTTATGTGGTGAATGCCGATGGCTCTAACCCACAGAAAATTGACACATCAACTGCAACACCTGAGATGATTGTAGGAATAGATGACGAGCGGATATATTGGATCAACAGTGTACACAAAAATTACGGTACAAACAGTGGAGATTATAAAACCGTTTGGTGGACAAATATTGATGGTTCTGAGCAGGGGAAATTAGAATCTAATGGGATACAAATCGAGTATTTTTATAAAGGAATGTCTTTCTCCCCAGATGGAAGTAAAATAGCTTGGATACCAAGTGCTCCAGAAGCAGCTTGTGATACTAGCGAGAAATTTTATTCATTTGACTTTTCCGCTGAGTATAAGCTTGAGCTTGCTACTAATTGCTATTTATTATATGTGGCTGAGGTTTCAGATATCAATAATCCCACAAAAACCCCGCTTATTCCTAAACGAGAACTTTTGCCCGATAATTTTAGATATGGAAAAAATTATTTTATAACGTGGCTTCCAGATAATTCAATGGTACTTTTAATGTATCCTGGAAGTTATTTTAATGAATGGTATCCACCAGAATTATATTCTGTTGCAGATAACCATCCAAGCTCAAACATTGTTTGGCTAGAGCAGTTCCCTTCTCTCAATGATAGGAACGCGGAGGAAGGAAGTAAAGGGGGTGTTTGGTTTCCTTCAATATATGGTTTTTCTCCTGATGGAAGACAAATTATTGTTCGTAAAATAATAGATGGATCGACAGGGGAGGTCATTCTCGTTGATTTAGGTGCTATGTCCTTAGAAGATAATTTTCTCAATGATCTTAACCTTGATGAAATTAGGAACGCATATTTATTACCATAAACAAATCTGTTTTCACGTTTAACTCAAATACTATCAAAAGAACAAAAGCCCTCCGAGACCAAAATCCCGGAGGGCTTCTTCTTTGCAAACGAGAGACAACAAAAGTCTTCAAGACTTTTATTGTCTGGTTATTTAGCGCACCATATTCCGCAAAACCGTGTGTAGAATACCACCATTCCGATAATACTCAACTTCAATTTCAGTATTCAGCAGAGCCTTCGCCGTAAATTCTTTCTTAGAACCATCAGCGGAAGTTGCCGTCACCGTCACATCGCTCAGGGGAGCCATATCGTCGCTTAAGCCGGAGATGTCGAAGGTTTCTTCGCCGCTCAAGCCGAGGGATTCGTAGCTTTCGCCATCGGCGAATTGGAGGGGTAGCACGCCCATCCCGACCAGATTGGAGCGATGGATGCGCTCGAAGGATTTGGCGATGACCGCTTTCACGCCGAGCAGCAGCGTCCCTTTGGCAGCCCAATCACGGCTGGAGCCGGTGCCGTATTGTTCACCAGCCAGAACGACCAGAGAATCGCCTGCTTCGGCGTATTTCTGCGCAGCGTCAAAGATGAAAGTCTGTTTTCCACCATTATTCAGTTGGCGGGTATAGCCACCTTCCACGCCGGGAACGAGTTGATTTTTCAAGCGGATATTGGCGAATGTGCCGCGCACCATCACCAAATCGTTGCCGCGCCGTGAGCCGAAGGAGTTGAAATCGCTTACTTTTACGCCTCTGCCTTGCAGGTATTTGCCCGCAGGTCCGTCGGCGGGGATATTACCAGCGGGGGAGATATGATCGGTCGTGATCGAATCTTTTAGCAGTGCCATCACTCTCGCCGCTTCGATGTCCACAATCGGTGGCAAGCCCAGGGTCACGTTTTGGAAAAATGGGGGGTGGTGGATGTAGGTCGACGCCTCATCCCACTCATAAATATCGCCCTCGCTCACGCTAATCCCATTCCACAGATCATCCCCAGCGAAAACTTCGGCATATTTTTCTTTAAACATCTCAGACCTAACGCTGCTGGCGACCACGTCCATAATCTCTTTTGTGGATGGCCAGAGGTCTTTCAGATAAACGAGATTTCCATCTCGGTCGGTACCGAGTGCATCGGATGCGAGATCGATATCGACCGTGCCCGCGAGCGCATACGCGACGACGAGCGGGGGAGATGCCAAATAACTTGCTTGCACCAACGAGTGGACGCGCCCCTCAAAGTTTCGGTTACCCGAAGTAACTGCCGAAGCGATAAGATTTTCACCGGTAACGGCTTTCGCCACTTCGCTGGGCAGCGGACCCGAATTCCCGATACAGGTCGTGCAGCCGTAGCCGACTACGCCAAATCCGAGCTTTGCGAGCGGCTCAAGCAGATTTGCCTGTTTCAGATATTCGGTCACGACACGAGAGCCGGGAGCGAGGGATGTTTTGACTTGCGGGGCAACCGTTAAGCCCAACTCGAGGGCTTTCTTTGCCACCAAACCTGCCCCGACCATAACCGAGGGATTCGATGTATTTGTGCAAGAAGTGATGGCAGCGATAACCAGCGCACCATGACCAATTTCGTAGCTGCCGCCATTTGTGCCGATTGTGGCTTTTTTCTTGCTTTCTTCTTCAGATAGACCAAAACCGTGCAATCCTTTTTCGGCTGTGAGTGCCTTCTGGAATTCCGCCTGCATATCAGGAAGGGTGATTCGATCTTGCGGGCGTTTTGGCCCGGCCAAGGAAGGCACAACTGTGCCGAGATCGAGTTCGAGTGTGGCGGTGTATTCAGGGTCGGGGGTTTCGCTAGTACGGAACAAGCCCTGTTCTGTAAGATAGGCTTTTGTGCGCGCAATCGTCTCTTCGGAGCGACCGGTCAGACGCATATAGTTAAGAGTCTCTTCGTCAACAGGGAAGAAGCCCATCGTTGCGCCATATTCGGGCGCCATATTGGCAACTGCCGCACGGTCGGAGAGAGACATGGAGTCAAGCCCAGGGCCATAAAACTCAACGAATTTACCGACCACACCTTGCTCACGGAGCATTTGAACGGCAGTTAATGTAAGATCGGTGGCTGTTGCACCTTCTGGCATTTCACCAGTAAATTTGAAGCCGACCACGTCGGGGAGCAGCATATCGAGGGGTTGACCGAGCATGGAGGCTTCTGCTTCGATGCCGCCAACGCCCCAGCCGAGTACGCCGAGACCGTTAATCATCACGGTATGTGAGTCGGTGCCGACGAGCGTATCAGCGAAGGCTTGCAATTCGCCATCTATTTCACGGGCGGGGACACAATCGCTGAGATGTTCAAGGTTGACTTGGTGAATGATCCCTGTGGAGGGCGGCACAACGCGGAAATTGTCGAAAGCACTTTGTCCCCATTTCAGGAATTCGTAGCGTTCCTTGTTGCGCTGATATTCAATTTCGGTATTGCGCTGGAGGGCATCGGGCGTGGCGAAGAAATCGACTTGTACGGAATGGTCAATGATCAAGTCAACGGGCACAAGCGGATTAACCACTTTAGGGTCGCCGCCGAGGCGGGCAACTGCCGAGCGCATTGCAGCCAAATCTACCACGGCAGGTACGCCAGTGAAATCCTGCATCACAACACGGGAGGGTTTGAAAGGGATGCCCGGGCGTTCGCCATTTGGCGTCCACGCGGCAATACGTTTCACGTCATCATCGCTGATCCCTTTTCCGTCCACTTGGCGAAGGGCAGATTCGAGCAAAACACGAATCGAGAAGGGCAACTTTTTCAGGTCAACCAAACCGGCTTTTTCGAGGGCATATAGTCGGTAAAAGGTGTATTCGCCGCCTTCGGTCTTGAGGGTGTCGCGGGCATTGAAATTATCTTGGGTCATGAGAAACTCCTTTAGCAGTCTTACGGGTAAACATCAATCGTCTTCTTGCGAAGGTAGAAGGTAAAAATAGTGGATGTGCATTGCATCTGAAAAGATGCGCTGCACATCGGATCTCGTGAAAAATATGTGTTTTATCTACAGATTTTGCAGTCTTTTTGATACGATAAATCAAAAAAACTATTCTTTATTGTAAATTAAAACACCTGCTTCACCATAGATATAGTTTTTTTCTTGTATGATTTTTGCAAGCTCTACTATTGATTGTGCATTTTTTATTCTTTTTAAAACAATTGTATAGGACATTTGACTAGTTTCATTATGAATATCTCCATCTGTAACAACAGAGTTCTCCGATAAAACAACAACCCACTGTTTATTACTATAAGTGGGATTACCAAATGATTTACTCTCAAGGCCACTTTTATTTTCCCAATTAATATCCCCCTGAGAATCGAACTCAATAGCTGTATAAGTCGGTCTGAAAAATTGTTGTACGTTTACAGCAGCTATTGGTGTAACAACCCCATTTATGTTTAGGGTAATTGGAACTAATAAAGTATTTGTTATATTCTCAATAATCTTGGCTTTTTCTTCAGGAAAATCAAGTCCATTTGGTTTTGGAAAAGGACCTCTCCATTCACCTACCTTGATCGATTCATCTTGACTATAATTTGGATTTATAAAGGCTACATATTTTGTTGGCATATCCTTTTTTGATTTTACATAGTTTTCTAATTTATCAGTAGTTATATCTGGATCTAATTGTAGTACAGTATCTCTAGTCAAATTTGCTACTCCACTATCCAACTCACCAGACTTCATCTTCGCCCAATCCATAAAAGATATACCACCCAAAGATTCATCAGGTATAACTATTTCAACTCCAGTATCAACATCTGTGGTACACCACTGGCCTTCTCCATTTCGGTAAAAAGGAACAACTAAAGGGGGAAATGATTCTTCTTGAACTGGAACTTCTTGGTCAGCAGTAACAGCATCCCATTCTCCTCTGTCTGCATTCCAGTATATTTTGTAATCAGTATTCCCAATTCTTTTGGTAACAATTTCATTATCTGGAGTTAGTGCATCAAGCTCATGAGCTAAAAGTATAGAAAATTCTTCATATTTTTCTTGAGATTGTTGAGCTAAATCTGCGGGATATTCTATTTGACCATTTATGACCTGTTGAACAAGTTGATCTGTGGGTATGTTCAGAATGTTCCGCCTCAGGTGAAAATGGAAAAATGGACATAAAAAATAAGACACTATCCTAGCCCGCAGCTGAAGCTGTGAGCAGACTATTCCTGACGGGGGATGATGTACTTT
>Ga0233437_1004008_pt1 | contig 18147 bp, 24 predicted proteins | sample SI_122_August201_FD_182714 | JGI IMG/M metagenome (GOLD analysis project Ga0233437, IMG submission 182714) | Seawater microbial communities from Saanich Inlet, British Columbia, Canada - SI_122_August2016_200_MG | ecosystem: Environmental > Aquatic > Marine > Inlet | place: Canada: British...
ATTGGAAGAAACGCTTGAATATCAGTTTGTAAAGACTTTTGGTATGGGGGATGAAAGAAGTTTGAAAGAATTCGATTCTGATATGGAAGGTAAAAGATCAAAACTTATTGATTACACACATAAAGGATCAGAAATAATGGCGGATTCTATTCGAAATATTATGGGTAAAACTAAATTAGAGATTTCAAATGAAGATGCTTTGGATTTTGTTTTGAATCCAGAGAAAAATAAATATCTTACAATGACATTGAATCTTTCGACAATGTCGCCATTAATGAGGACAATGAATCATCCTTATTTTGTTTTCAAGAAAAAAATGAGTCATTGTGGTGATAGTGATAATAAGAGACATCGAATGACACCAGCTGCAAGACCGTTAGTTATTTTTTCAGATTCTCGTGAGCCTGATTATATTATACCTAAACTTTTGGAAGTTACTCCAGAAGCTTTAGAAGTTTACAAAACTCACATGAAAAGAATGTGGGATGTTAAAAATAAACTTCTTGATATGGGAGTTTCTATTGAATTTGCACGGTATATAATTCCTAATGGTGTTTGTGTTAGAATGATAGAGTCAGGGAGTTTGTTAAACTTGTGGCATAAATGTAAATTACGTTCTTGTTTAGCTGCTATGCGAGAGATTTGGCAATGTGCAATTGAAGAAATAGATGAGATTAAAAAAGTACAACCTGAACTTGTAAAACATTTAGGACCGAATTGTGTGTTGAGAAAAAAAGCTGGAATAAAACCGTTTTGTCCTGAAGGGCCTCGTTGGTGTACATATACTTCTTGGGAAACACATGACTGGAAGAATAAAGATAGGATTTTGTAAGATTTTTTTAAGGATTTAAGTGTTGGAATCTGATTGTTTAATATGGAATATGGGCTTAAAAAAGAACCATTGGGAAATCGGATTAAAAATAAGGCTATTTCTGCTTTTGATTATGTTGTTGGTACGATTCCATTTGTTTCTATTCCTGGTGTGTTTTTATCTGCAGTGCATAAGGGTGGAAATTTTTTAGAATATTTAGAACATAAAAGTAAATTTGAATCATATATTAAAGACCTTAAAGCTAAAAATAAATTTGAACGTAAGTTTCTTAGAGCTAACGATGTCACTAGTATTGATGCTATAGAAGAACAAAACGAAAAAGCTGGTAATTATCTTGCTTCATATGTTGTCGGGGATTGGGGAACTGGTATTTTGGATATTGGTGTGGGTTTGATAACGTATGATGATGGTTCTGCTAAAGTAACGCTTCCTTTAGAGGTAATAGATGGTTTAAAATCTTATACACTAGAATTTCCTAAAGTTATGACAGCTGGTCTTTTGATGACATTTTTGTTGAGAGTAGGGTTGTATAGAAAAACAGGTAAGGAAATTAAGAAATTTAATAAGATGGTTGACGACTTTATTCCAAATGATTATGAATGTGTTTATGGTGATGAGAATTTACCGGAAGGCGAAGTAAGAATAATTGCTAAACGTCGAGATTAATTTTATATTACTGTTCCGCGTTGGGAGATCGGACCTGAACTTAAAGCTTGGAGAATTTTCTTAAAACCTTTAAAAGAATGATCACGAATTAACATTCCACAGTCAGCTGCATCAAGCATTGGTAAATCAACTATACCGTCTGACATTGCGATTGTGTATTCTGCGTTGCTTTTGGCAATTAATTCTTTTAGATGAATGTCTTTGTTGCAATTTACAGGTACAATAACATCTTCTAATTTTTCATTTTCAAATAAAAATTCATTTGCAATTACATAGTCTGCTTTTAATTCAGAAGCAACTTTTTCAGCCATGATTTTAAAACCAGCTGTTATGATTGCAGTTTTGTAGCCGCTGTTATGTAACATTTCAAAAAGTTCTTTCACACCAGAAGCAATTGTGTATTTGGAAGAAAGTTTTTCAACTGTTTCTTTATCCATTCCTCTGAGTAAGTCTATTCTTTTCTTAAGTCCTGTTAGCCAGTCTATTTTTCCTTCTTGGCCGTCTCGAGTTATTTTGTAAACTTCTTCTTTTTTTCCTATAACTTCTGCTAACTCTCCTAAGAATTCTTCATTGATTATTGTTCCTTCAAGATCGAAGGCTACTAGTACTTTCATTTAGATCACTTAAACAAAATTAAATGGTGTTTTAAGGATTTATATGGTATTTTCGCCATCTGTGTGATTGGTTGGGCTAAATATTATTGAATTTGGAATATAGTTGTCACAGAAAGATAGTTATTGCGCTTAGGGGAAAGCCATTTAAGCTTCAGATGCCTATAGATGACATAAAATTATGTCTATCTATAGCTCGCAATTGCGTTGTTCGTGGATTATATTGGAGGTTGGTTTAAATGTTGTGTCCTAATTTGCAGGTAACAGATCCTGAAGTGTTTACTTGGTTGATGAATGAATTAAATCGTCAGAGAGAAGTCATTAATATGATTCCTTCTGAGAATTATGTTTCTAAAGCTGTGTTAGAAGCTTGTGGAAGTGTTGCGAATAATAAATATTCTGAGGGTTATCCAAAGAAAAGATATTATCAAGGAAATCATTTTGTGGATGAAGCTGAAATACTTGCGATTGAAAGGGCAAAAAAACTTTTTGGGGCAGAACATGCAAATGTTCAGTCTTATTCTGGAAGTCCAGCTAATATGGCTGTTTTTTTCGGGTTGTTGAATCCTGGAGATAAGATAATGGGTATGCGGTTGGATATGGGTGGACATTTGACTCATGGACATGGTGTTAACTTTTCTTCAAAGTTTTACAAGAGTTCACCTTATGTTGTAGATAAAGCAACAGGATTAATTGATATGGATGATGTTAGAAGATTAGCGATAAAAGAAAAACCAAAAATGATTATTTCTGGTGGAACAGCTTATCCGCGGATTTGGGATTTTCATAAGTTCCAAGAGATTGCAGACGAGGTAGGTGCTTTTACATTGGCAGATATTTCACATATTGCTGGATTAGTAGCTGGGTGTGCACATCCGTCACCGTTTCCATTTACAGATGCTGTGATGACTACTACTCATAAAACTCTAAGAGGACCACGTGGTGCAATGATAATGTGTAAGGAGAAGTACGCTAAGCAAATCGATAGGGCTGTTTTCCCTGGATTGCAAGGCGGACCACACAATCATGTAAATGCTGCTAAGGCTGTTTGTTTTGGGGAAGCATTGAAACCTGATTTTAGAGTTTATGCACATCAGATTGTTAAGAACGCGAAAGTGTTTGCTAAAACTTTAATGGATAATGGAGTTAAGTTAGTAACAGATGGAACAGATAATCACCTTATATTAATAGACTTGACTGATCGAGGAGTTGGTTTAGGGGCGGAAGTGGCTGTTGCTTTGGAGAAAGCAGGATTCTGTACAAACAAAAATACAATTCCATATGATCCTTCAACACCATTCAAACCTTCAGGGGTTCGAATCGGAACACCAATTATGACAACACGTGGAATGAAAGAGGATGAAATGAAATTAACAGGTGAATGGTTTGCTAAGGTTGTGAATAATTACAAGAATGAAGAATTGTTAAAGAAAACATGTGAACAAGTAAAAGACCTTTGTATACGTTTCCCATTTTACTAAATACGATTAATGGATAGGAGATGAAAATATGTGTTATGGTAGTATGAGAAATACACATTTGCTTCAAGGACATTCAGTTTCATTAAAAGATAGTAATGGTAATTCATTGTATAAGAACGGGCTGGAGTTTTTAGAAGCTATTAAAGGTAATAGAACGGAATATCCAGATGCTTTAGATATACTTTAGTTTTTATTCTTTCGGACAGAAGTTAAAGAATGGGAATTAAAGAGAATTTGGAGTGCGTGCAGGAAGAAATTGGAAGCGCTAAATTGGTGGTTGTTAGTAAAGGAAGGACAATTGAACAGATCAGTGAATGTTATTCTTTGGGGCAGAAAATTTTTGGGGAGAATCGTGTGGGGGAAGCAAGCGATAAAATAGAACAGTTGTCAGATATAGTTAATCATATATCATTTCATATGATTGGGCATTTGCAGCGGGGGAAGGTTAGAGATGCTGTAGAAATTTTCGATGTTATTCAGAGTGTGGACACACTAAAATTGATGGAGAAGATTGATGTTGTTTCTGGTGAAGTTGGTAAAGTGCAAAAAATAATGTTGCAGGTTAATGTTTCTGAGGATGAAGGGAAGTTTGGTTTTAATGTGGAGGAAGTTTCTGATGTGGTGGAAAAAATTAAACATATGGGAAATATTAAACTTGTTGGATTTATGGCGATAACTTCTAGGGAAAATAAACAGGAAGATTTCAAAGCTATGAAAATATTATTTGATAAATTTGATTTACAGTTTTTATCTATGGGTATGAGTGATAGTTACAAAGTTGCGGTGGGAGAAGGGGCGAATATGGTGCGTGTTGGGAGTTTAATTTTCGATTAGATATCGTTTTCAGTTTGAATGGTAATTCCATTTTTTTCTAGTAGTTTAGCAAAGACACCGTTACCATTAATTAATTTTCCAGAAAAAGTTCCATCGTAAATTTTTCCATACCCACATGCTGCTGATTTTGTTTTTAGGATTGCTTTATTGCAGTTGTTTTCTTTAGTTATTTGTAATGCTGTTTCAGCACCTTGTTTGAAATTTTTAGTAACGTTTTTCCCATCTTTTGTTATGACTTTTTTGTCTTTTTGTTCTGATGGTATTCTCGGTGTTGGTAGTCCTCCTAGCTGTTCAGGGCATACTGGAATAGCCTTACCCTGTTTTACTAATTCAATAACTTTTTGACAGGGTTTTGATTTTCCATCGTATCTACATTTAATTCCGGCTAAGCAGGCAGAAACAATTATCATTTTATCAACTTTTCTACTAAATCTTTTAGATCGTGGGTAAGTGTTGGGTTTTCCTTTTCTTTTAGAATATTGTTTTTTTCTTTTAGTTCACTTATTCCGAGTAAGTTTAATGTTTTTACAATTGGGATTTTAAATATTTTGAAAACTTCTTCTATGTTTTTAGAATTTTTTTCTATTGATGGTAGATGGGTACCGATTGCTATTACAGCACCGCGTATGTTAGACATGTCGACTTTTTTGCTGTATATATTTTTTGTCCATGTTACAGATGTTTTATCAATAAAATCTTTTAGCAAACCGGATGGCATTGAAAAATATGTTGGGGAAGCCATTACAATTGCGTTAGCAGATTCGAATTTTTCTAAAAGAGTGTTTGTGTCGTCTGTATGTTTACATTTAGGAGTGGAATTGCAAAATTCTACACATCCTTCACAGTGGTGGATGTTTTTCTCTCGAAGAAGTATAAGTTCAGTTTCTATATTTTTTTCCTGCTTCGTAGTTGATATTATCTCTCTTATTTTCTTCAATACAGCTTCGCAATTACCTTCACGGGGTGACCCTGAGATTAATAGTATTTTCATGATATAACAGGGGGGCATATGTTTATAACTTTTAGTGGTAATAGAAAAATATGAACTATAATATTACGTATAGTGAAATGATTGATCACTTATACGCGTTAGGAAAGCGTGGGAATGATTTAGGATTAGAGCGAATGGAAAGGGTGGCATCCCAGTTCAATAATCCTGAGCACGGGCTTAGAGTAATACATATTGCTGGTACAAATGGGAAAGGATCAACAGTAGCTATGCTTGCGCAAGTTCTTCAGGAGGCTGGGTATAGTGTGGGAACTTATACTTCGCCGCACCTTGTGGATTTTAGGGAAAGGATTCAGATTAATGGGAAAATGATTTCTAAAGATGATTTTTTGAGGATTTTTGAACAGTTGAAAGAAACTGATTTGACATTTTTTGAATTTATAACAATGTTGGCGTTTTTGTATTTTCAAGAAAAAAAACCTGATTTTGTTTTGTTGGAAGTTGGGTGTGGGGGCGAATTGGATGCTACAAATATTTGTATACCGGAAATTTCTGTACTTACACGGATTTCTTTAGATCATCAGGAATTTTTAGGTTGTTTTACATTGGAAGATATTGCTAAGACAAAATCTGGAATAATAAAGAAAGCGTCGGTGTTTACTTGTAATGAAGAAAATATTTTAGATATGATAAAAGAAAAATGCAAACAACAGAAAGTTAATCTTGTGGCTACTCATGATTACCATGGAGATGTTTCTCTTAAGGGAGAGTTTCAGCGGGAAAATGCTGGGTTGGCTTCAGTAGTGGGAAAGTTCTTGGGTGTGAGTGATGAAAATATTCAAAAAGGTATAGCTAATACTAAATGGATAGGTAGGATTGATTGGATAGAAGATAATGTGTTAATTGATGGGGCGCATAATGAAGCTGGTATAGGAGCGTTGGTTGATTATTTGAAAACTTTAGAATATGATAAGTTAGTTGTTGTTTTCGGGGTGTGTGAAAATAAAGATTATAAAAAGTTTTTGGAGCTTTTACCTTATGATAAGCTAATTCTTTCGAAGGCTGGTTTGGATAGGGCAGTTGATCCAAAAGAAATACAAAAGGAAATTGATATATGTGAAATTGTTGTTAACCCAAAAGATGCGTTGGATAGAGCTAAGGAATTAGTAGGGGAGAAGGATTTAATTCTTGTGACAGGTTCGCTGTATTTGATAGGGGATCTGTTGAAACAACTAGCAGGACGGGAAGACAGAGTTGTTAATGAGTTTGTATGAAAAAAAGCGATTTGGATTATTATTTAAAGATTGGGAATATAATTAAATAATGCGCTGGGAAATGTCTACTGAACCAAAAAAGGGATATCGTGAGTTTGATGTGGGTTCTGATTTGAGTTCTTATGATCAAAAGAGGGAGATGATGTTATCCACTTATGATAAAGTTGTTAGTGCTTGTTTTGGTGTGAAAGATAGAATTCTTGATGGGTATTCTTCTTTGAAAAGTGTTCCTAAAGGAGCGCGGGTTCCTATTGCCTATTCTTTGTTGATGCCTTTAGTGAACAATACAAATGGAACAAATCCAAATGGAACTGGTTCTGATGGAGCTGATAACACTGAACTTGGTACAGGATATTATTTTTGTGTGTGTGGAATTCTAATGCCTTTTTTATAGGAGCTTCAATTATTGCTGATAGAGGAGATAAAGACGAATGAGTTTTTTTGCTAGTTCATAATTTTTTCGAGTATAGGAACAATTTCTTTTTTACGTGAAAGTAACCCTGGGATTTTTGTGTAGTTGTTCTCGAAGGTTGTTTTGTATGCGGTAGCGATGTCTTTTTCAAATGGAGATATTACAAACATGTGTGTCTGGGTGTTTAGAATATCTACTATTATGAACATGACGGTTTTGTGTTTTTCTGATAATTTTTTCATTTCTTCTAGAATTTCTTTTCGTTTTTTTATAAGTTCGTTTGAACCAGCTACTAAATCGTAAACGTTTATGTAGGCACTTCCATTAGAAAAATCATAAGTTTTACAATCATTTTTTAAGAGCTGTTCAGGTGTTTTGTTGTGGAAGTCGATTTTTGTTTTGAACATTTCCATCCCGTAATCTTTTATATTGTTGATGTCTAGTTGGTCGGCTAAAGCGGTAGCAACTTCTCTGTCGTGGTCAGTGTTTGTTGATGATTTGAATATCCATGTGTCTGATAGGATTGATGAAAGTATTAGTCCTTTTACTTCACGGGAAGGTTCTACTCCTTGTTCTTTGAATAGATCGTAAATAACAGTGCATGTACAACCGACTGGTTTTGAGATAAACATTATTGGTTGAGATGTTTGGAGATCGCCGATTTTATGATGATCAATGACTTCTATGATTTCTGCTTTGTCTATGTTGTTTGGTCCTTGTTTTACTTCAGAATGATCTACGATAATTAATTGTTTGTTAGTTGCGTCTTCTAGAAGTTGAGGAATATCTAATCCCCATTTTTCTAAAACAAATTTTGTTTCAGAGTTAATATCTCCTAGTCGGCAAGGAACTGCATCGACTCCTTGTTTGTTTTTTAATTCTGCGTAAGCGATCGCTGCGCAAATAGAATCTGTGTCAGGGCTTTTATGTCCAGCAATAAATATCATATCATCATCTCCTTCTATAATGATTAAGTCTATTCGGTGATATTTAAAATTATCTTAGACAGGACATTTTTCTTGGTGGGTTCATACTAAGATATTGATTAAGGTACATTATTTTAAAATATCTTTCATTACCTATTTGACCTACTATTGAATTTCTTGCCCCGAGAATTCCAAGTTCGCGAGCTTCTTTAATTGATTTGTGTTGTTTAGCAGCTTTTACACAAGTGTCGCCTGTGCATATGTAAGCATCTGATTTAGCATCTAGAATTTTCATTGCTCTTTCAAGTTGGTCAATTGGGGTGTGTGGATATGTCCAGAAACAATGGATTTTTCCGGTTTTTTCTTCTATTAGACCTATTCCAGTTTCACTATAGCATGGGTTTCCAAAATGATCGTTTCCTGCATAATTTCCAATAACTGCTTTGTATCTTGTGTTTTGAGGATTTGCTTCTGATGTTATTACAGTTTTGCTTTTGAATTTTGCTTCGCGTAATGGTTCAAATGGCATAGTATCCAAGAAGTAACATGTATCGTAAGCTTATATGTTCTTATGATATTTGGAAATTCTATTTGAATTTCTTTAGAATGTTGTTGTATTTTAGTAGAACGTTTAATGATCGGACAGCTTTTTCTGGTGTTGAGTAAACTGGGACTCCGTAGCTTTCTAATCGTCGAGCTAGTCTTTTTGTGTAATCAGAACCTGTGATACAGACTGTTATTGGCTTTCCGTGTAATTTAGATTCGCGGATAGCTGTTATTACTCGTTCTTCTAGGGTTGGTGTTTGAAGAAGGGCGATACAAATTATACCTGATATGTCCTTTTCTTTTAACATAGCATTTAATGCAACTTGGTATGTGTCTGCATTTGCATCTCCTCCTAAGTCAAGTGGGTTTTCTTTTTTGATGTGTGATGGAAGTGCTTTCATTAATTTTATTGTGTCTTTGTTAAGATGTTCTAAACTTAATCCTAAACGGGATGCTTCATCGGCTGCTAGAACTCCAAAGCCACCAGCATTTGTTATGATTCCTATTTTGTTATTTTTCAAAATTGGTTGATTTGCAAGTGTCTTTGCAAAGTCGAATAATTCATCTGTTGTTTTTGCTTCGATTATTCCAGCTTGTTTGAATGCAGCTGAGTATATTTGGGATGTGGAAGATGATATTCCGTGGTGTTGTTCCACAGCAGTTAGTCCTTGTTCCTCTTTACCTGCTTTTAGAATTATGATAGGTTTGTTTTTGACGATATTCTTTGCTTGTTCAATTAACTCTTTTCCGTTTTGTGTTGATTCTAGGTACATTATTATACATCTAGTTTGCATGTCCATTCCAAAGTATTGTAATAACTCGATTTCGTTGATATCTGTTGCTTTTCCTACAGCGATGAATTTGTTGATTCCAATTCCTTCACCAGCTGCTAAATCCATTAGTGTTGCGCCGATACCACCGGATTGTGTAATAAATGATATATAACCTTCAGAGGGCCTTTTTAGTCTTTCTTTTGGTAAATAAAGCATGTCAAGATCTTTGTGAAAGACTCCCATTGAACTTGGGCCTAAGATTCTCATTTTGGATGCTTTTTTTAGCTTTTTTATATCTTCATTTAACTTAACTCGTTCTTTTTCAGAAAAGTCAGAAGATACAATTATTGCCACTTTAACATTGATTTTAGCACACTCTGATAAAACAGAAGAAACTTCTTTACCTTTGTTTAGAATTATTGCTAGGTCTATAGGGTCTTCAACGTTTGATATTGAACTATAAGATGTAAGATTCTCTATTTCGGTTACTTCTGGGTTTATTGGGTATATTTGTCCTTTGAATGAATTTTTAACGTTTTTTAGAACTTCGTACCCTATTTCTCCGGGATTTCTACTTGCTCCAACTATTGCTATTGATTTTGGTTCGAACAAAGGATCTAGAGTTATCATAGGCTATATATGACGTATCTGATTTATATACTTTAGTATATAGGTTTTGAGAGATTTTTATTTTGTGTAAATATGGTAAATTGTTTGTAGAGCTATAGTGTCATTAAGTAATAATTAAAAAATAAGATCAGGGTCTTAAGCAGACCCTAAAAATTGAAAATCTATTTTCTTCTAACTGTTCTCTTTTTTGTTGTTTTTTTTCGTGTTGTTTTTCTTTTTGTAGTTTTTCTTTTAACTGTTCTCTTTTTTGTTGTTTTCTTTTTAATTGTCTTTTTCTTTACAACTCTTTTCTTTGTTGTCTTCTTTCGTGTTGTTTTTTTCTTTACAACTCTCTTTTTAACAGTTTTCTTTCGTGTTGTTTTTTTCTTTACAACTCTCTTTTTAACAGTTTTCTTTCGTGTTGTCTTTTTTCTTCTTAACATTTTTTTCACCAAAACTAAAATTTTTATTTTGTCCTGCAATTTTTTTCAATTTTTGCAAGTTTTGTTATAAACATAAATTATTTTTCCTACTATATAAACTTTTCATAAGAAAAAAATTAGTTAAACTAATAAATTTTATAAAAGATGGGTTAAGAATAATTTCTTTGTTCTGGTTTTGAAACTATTCTTTTATTTTTACATCAACTGCGAAAAAGTTATCTTTTTTACACATTAATGGATCAATTATCATTTCATTTAGGTCTTTCTTGATTGTTGCTTTTCCTATTTTTAGTATTTCTTCGGAAAGAGCATTTTCATTTATTCGACTAGCACTTTTTATGATACTCCAACCACTTAGTTCATGTAACATTTTCTTTATTTCTTTCTGTGATGTTGGTAAAATTCTTACTGATATTTGTTTTACGAATTTTGCATATTTTCCACCAATTGCTATTGAGATCACGTGTCCAAAGTTGGGGTTCTTGGAAGCTGTTATGATTAGCTCTTCTCCTTTAACTTGTTCTTGGATAAGGATCTTATCAACACCGCGGGTTTTTTTCATTTCTTTGAATATTTTTAGTGCTTTATCGTAGTTATCAGCTGTTTTGACACCATTAACATCTGATTTGCGTATTATTGATTTTCCTATTGATTTTATTAAACACGGATATCCGATCTTTTTTTCTATGTTTGATAGATCGGTTTCTTTTGTGATGAACATGTAACTTGGTGTTGGTATTTTAGAATTTTTTAGAATTGTAAATGCCTTTTCTTCGTTGATATAAGGTGATTTTTCTTTTGCTGTGCGTCGTTTTGACTTTCCAGATGATTTCTTAATAACTTTCTTTTTAGTAGCTTTTTTGATTACTTTTTTCTTAGTTGTTTTCTTAATAGCTTTCTTTTTAGTAGCCTTTTTGATTACTTTCTTTTTTGCTGCTTTTTTAATAACTTTTTTCTTTACCATAAATATCACCTATAACCTTCTTCTACTCGCAGTATATTACATTTTGCTCGTCTCACTTGAGTATGATCTATAGCTGCTTCGCAGAAGTATAATGAATAACATTTATCAGCCTATTATTTAAGTCTGTTTGCCTAGATTAGAATTATGAAAATATCGTTGTTAGGGGTGAAATGGGATAAGTTTCAATGCTTTCGTGGTGGGGCGGGAAAAGGAGTAGATTTGATACGAAGAGAACTTCTAAGCGATACAGCTGAATTGAATATTTTTAGTTCGCAAGGCGAGTCGTGTAATCTTTATGATACCGAAGTTCAGGATTTGGGAGATGTTGAGTCTGATAACGAGGAAGAAATGATCAAGGAAGTGGGTGAAAAACTTGTTAATCGAAAAGGATTGCCTGTTGTTCTTGGGGGAAGTCATGCTGTTAGTTTTTCTGGAGTGAAAGTATTGAAGCCGGAAAATTTTTTGATTGTGGATGCACATCCTGATTTGTATCCAAAGGATTTTCATGATGAATGGATGAAGCATGAGAAAGGAGTTCTTTCACAAGAAAATGTTGCATGGTGTGTGCATAATGAAGGAGTGAAAGTGCATATGTTTGGACAGAAAATTTTCGCGCCTGAGGAAGAGGAATTTATGAAGGCTAATAATTTGAAAGTTTCTAAATTGGAAGACTTGAAGAAGATTGAAGGTGGGATTTATCTTTCAGTTGATTTTGATTGTTTTAAGACTGGGATTTTTCCAGCTGTGGGAAATCCTGAGTTAGGTGGGTTAGATATTGAAGAATTTATGGAAGTTGTAAAGCAAGTTGCTGATAGAATTGTGGCTGTTGATTTTGTTGAGTTTACGCCATTTCCTGACGATGAGACTGGAAAAGAATTTAATAGGATTTATGCTAGGTTAGCGGCGAAAATTATATGGCGAGTTCTAGCTGAAATAAAGAAGGCGAGAAAATAAATTTGTTTGGGTCAGTTTTTTGATTAAAGTTTTTTTACAATTTTCCGCTAACGCTTTTGACCCAATTTACCCCATAAAAGGGTTACCCAATAAAAAGATTAGAACATACTAAACGGTGAAGCGTTATCGTCTGATGTTTCAGGTTCACGAGGTATTGGTATGTTTGCTGTTACGTGTTTGATTATTACAACATCTCCGATGCTTTCTACATATTGGTATGGAACAATTACACCACGTTTGTTTCCAATCATGTTTGATAGGAAAGAATTTTTTGCTACATCCAGTACCAAAGAGTTTAATCTGAATTTTCCTAAGTTTACATGCATGTCAGAAATTCTTCCTGCGTAAACACCTTTTACAGTGAAAACATCTTTTCCGATCATGTCTGATAAATTTTGTACATTTACTGCCATAAAACCAAGCCTCCAAAAATTAATAATTGTAATTGTAGTTATGTCCGAAAGTATAAATAACCGATGGTGATCATTTAGGGTTGCCGTTTATGTTTAATGGTTCATTGTCTGGTGAGAAAGGTGGGGAAAGAACTTGAACTGCTTCAAATGTTCCGGAGAATTCATATTTTGTGTTAGCTGAAATGAAAATTAAGTCGCCAGTTTTTGCTGTTATTTCTTTTTCTATAGCTCCTTCGGAGTTCATATTCCTTGCTTTGACTTCTCCTTTTAAGATATAATATAGCCTATCACTTTTGGTATTGAATGCGACTTCTTTATGATTGGTAGCTTTACTGATAACCATTGAAAGATTGTTGCTATCTGTGGAAGTAAGCATCTGGAAGACGCTATATGTTGGGGCGACTTTTTTTTCGATTGCTTCTTCTTTCTTAACAAGTTTGATCATGATATCACCTTTTTACTTACTTATTAATATTCTATGTTGTAATTTATTAATCATGCCGCGGTCGCCTAGCCAGGTAGGGCGCAGGCCTGCTATGAAATTAAAATTTGCAGTAAGTCTGTTTCCTTCGGGATACGTGAGTTCGAAACACCTTTTTATGGGTGCAATTGGAGAAAAAAGCTGTACCAAAAACTCCTTGAAAATCTCACCCGCGGCGCCATTAGAATTAAATAGTGTTTTTTTTTTGGTGTTCTGAGAAAAAAGGTTTGGTGCTCCCGCTGGGATATTCGTAAGCCAATTTCAGGGTTCTCTTTTTCCCTGGGGTTTTTCTCTTTCAAGAGAAAAAGGCCATTCGAACCCAAGTCACGAGCTATCTTCTGTCATAGTATAGCGTGGCTATACTCGATTCTTTCGTATAGGTGCTTATGCACTCATATGATATCGAAAGGCTCGGATCCTGTCGGTAAAAAGCGTCGGGATTTATCTTCGCTTTCGCTTAGATTTCTTTTTAGTTTTTCTTTTTGCTTTTTTTGACCGGACTAGACGACGGGAGCGTTTTTTTGATTTGATGTCTGGTTTTACTATTCCAAGTTTTTGTCTTATTTGGAAAGGCGAGCCTTCTGTTGCTATTTTGGAAGCTCGTCCTATTGTGTGTTTTTTGAATGATTCTTCGTATTCATCAGGAACTATATTTGTTTTTCTAATCTTTATTAGTATGTAGGTAATGACGATTGCGAATAATGTTACAAGGCCGGCTGCATAATAACTATATGCAAGACCTTCTCCTATTGGAATAAATTCTTCTATTGTTACCTTGATAGCATCTCTCCATGTCAGGGCTGTTAGGAATCCCACAGCACTTAGGACCATTGTTATTACAATGCCTTTGACATCGAATTCTTCTGCATCTTTTTCTATATTTACCATAGAATGAAATAGAATGTAGGAGTTTTAAAGATTATTATTGCTTGAATATTTGCTATTTAGAAGAAAAAATATGTATATAACCGCCCAGAAGGCGGTTATGTTTATTAAAAATTTACAGGTCACATGGTCGGCAAGTTGCTCGTCCATTGTCTTTTGCTCTTGCACATGCTTCTTTTAACATTACATCTACTTTTTTATCTAGTGCTGATGTAAAATCTCCAGAACATCTCATGCCTTTGCATGCTTCTTTTACTTTACTTGTTACTACTAATGCCATACATATCATCCTCCAAGTATCATAATCAGACAGAACTGCAGAATTTTTGAGTTATGAGCCTGTTTGAAACGATACATTATGTCTGTATCCAGCCTATTTAAACCTTTGCTAGAGGGCTGTTAGAAGCGAAATTTTTGCTCTTTTTTAAACTTTTTATGGGGTCGAAAGCAACCATGAAAAATAAAGTTTTTCGTGGACTGGTGAAATCTCGGATTTCACAAGTAAAAGCTCAACCAAAAAATGGCAGCGATGTGAAATTACTGTTTCACAGCTAATGAAAATGTAATTTTCACTTGAAAAAATTACTTCCATGTTTTGGTGATTTCTTTTATCTTTTGGGCGAATTTTAGATCTATACTTGATAGACGGATTAGTTTCCCATTTTGTAAGAAGTCAGGGTCTGTGAAGCGGGATTTTTTTGGGTGGTCAATTGGTTCATAATCTTGGTCTTCGAGCTTTTTGATAATTGTTTGGATTTCAGGAAGTTTGGAATTGTAAAGCTTGTCAATTATTGGTTGGTCGGTTCCTGAGAAGTCTTCATGAGTGACTATATTATTGTCTATGGCGATACGTAACATTTGTTTCATTAGAACGTAAACTGTGACTGCTTTCCAATGTCGCCATCCTTCGTGGTTCATCTTTAGGAATTGGTTAGCGTATTTTGTAGCGGTTTCGCGGGAAGTGAAAGTTGTTTTTCCGTCAAAGTTTGTTATTCCCCTGAGCATTTCTTTTGCATATTCAGTTTCTCCATCTACGCACATTTCTCGTAAACAGTAGTCAATTGAATCTGCGCACATGTTAGGGACTTTTCTTTTTAGAAGCGGAAAATCTTCGATGTTTTTTATAGATGTTGGGAGAATTTTATATTTTCTTAGGATTTGGGAAATCTTTCCTGTGGATATAATTGAAAAATAATTTTTGTCGTTTAGATCTTCTTTAATAGGATCGCCGAAAAGAAAGTCGGTTACATGGGAAAAAGCTGTGTGACCGATGTCGTGCAAAAGTCCAGCTACTTGTGTTTCTAGAGAAGCTCCTAATTTGGAAAGTAAAATAGCTACGCCGACTGTGTGTTCAAACCGTTGGTATCCTTTTTTCCAGCACCAGTTATCAGGTGGGCCAAATTGGGAAATTCCTTTCATGCGCTGGATAGGTTTAGAGTTGATTAGTTCTATCAATACAGGTTCTGTGAAAGTGTGTGGACCGTAAAGTCGATCTTGAACAGTGAGAGGCATTATATAATTACTATAACAAAGAATTAAATACATCACATACAAAAGTATTTTACACGCAGGGGTTGCCAAGCCTGGTCAACGGCGTAGGACTCAAGATATTAATCATGAGTATTGAGCTTCTATAGCTTTTCAATAGTTATTTTAGCTGTGAAATGAGATATCCTATCACTTAGTGTGTACGAGAGTTCGAAGGACCTTTTTATTGGTTAAATTGGAGAAAAAAGCTCCAGTAAAAAAAGGTTAGAATTTCTCTCCCCCTGCACCATAATATTCCTACAAAGAAATTATAGATAATGTGATAATATGCTAATTTATGAAACAGAAAAGTTTTTAGTCGAGTCTGTAGACAGGCCTCATATAGATAGAGATGATGGCGGTCATATTGTAATTAAACCAAAAGTAAGACTTTCTGTAAGACAAGAACTTTCTTCTTCTGAAGCAATTGAACTTATGAGATTAACAATTGTTGTTGGGGAAGCAATGACTAAAGTGATGAATGAGCACGGAGTCGACATTGGTAGAATAAATTATCAAGATAATGGTAATTGGAGTGTTTTCAAACTAGAAGGTCCTTATTTACATATTCATCTATATGGAAGATCAAAAAGTGCAAAGATTCAAAAATACGGCCAAGCAGGACACTTTCCGCATAGAAATGAAAAACCAGAATTTTACGAAAAATTAAAACCATTAACACAAGAAGATGTGAGTGATATCCAAATTGAAATTAAAAATCTTCTAAAAGAAAATAAATTTTCAAATTCTGAATGGGGACTATAGATAAATTAATCGAGAGGACTTTCTTTTCTTAGAAGTGGATGAGTCATTTCTTTTTTGCTTTTATCTTGTAGAGAGTTTTTGAATGAATCTGATTTTGTATAGACAAGCCAGTCTTTTTCTATTCTGTCTAGATTTTTGTTGTAGTGTAATAGAGTCATTAGAGCTTTGTCATATGTTTGTTGGTTTGTTATTAGTGGTAATGCTGTTTTTGATGAGTATCCGATATCATTACAGATAGCTTCTGTTAAATTGGGGGAAAACCAGTGAGAATCATATTCAAATTCTGTTAAAAGCCAGTTAGCGATAAATTGTTGTTTTTGTTTTCCTGTTCTGGAGTAGTTATTATTTTTAGGTGTTTTGATTAGCGGAGATATGAAAACAGATTCTTGCAATAGTCTGCTGTATTCTCTTTTTGCGTAGTATAGATTGTTTCCTAATGCGCTTTCTGAGAATTTTTCAGATATAGCATTTGTTAATTCTGTTATGGTCGCTTTTCTTATTGTTTCATATCTAGGTCCTGGCATAGATTTTTTATTAGGTGCAAAGAGATAAAAATGTAGACTTTGAGAATAACATAATCGAGTATTTAACGTTTTGATTACTGTCTTTTGGTATGATACCGTGGTTGTTTCGTTGTAATGGAACACAGACTTTTGGTCTGATGGATTATATTGATGTTGAGGATACTGGTGGGTATCCCGGATTTTATTCTAAGATGGATCTGGTATTTTTGGATCAATTGGCGAATTGGTGAAACATTATGGAAAGCCTCCATATAGTATAATAGAAATAGATGCTAAAGGTGTTGCTGTTGATTGGTTGATTTACAATCCTGAAAATGAAATATATGAACCTGGATTTAATACTGAAAATACTAAGAAGGTTTTTTAAGAATTCTTTTTAAAGTGTTGTTTTTCTCATTTTTTTGACTAGTGCACCAGCTATTTTGTTTCTAGCTCGTTTTTCGTCAAAGATATTTAGTTCGTTTAGAACATCTTTGTTGTTGTCGAAGTTTTTTGTAAATTTGTTTGGGTGTGCCTCTAGCAATCGGCTAGCTACTGTTTTCATCCATTTAGTTTTAATTCGTCCCATAATATCAACCCTGTATACTCTATACTACACTCTATATCCAAATAACCATATTTAAGACTTATAAAGGTTACAAATCAAGGTTTTCATAGGCCTAGCAAAATGCTTAGCCAAAGAGTCTGTATAATTCCTGGGTGAAGTTGATCCGGAATTATATTAGATATATGATTGAGGTGAAAAAAATGGTAGTAAATATAGGTATATGCCCTATTGGGGTATTTGGATTGAAAGATGGGAAAATTGTAGAGTTTGTTCTATTTGAGATGGATGCTAGCGAAATAGCTAAAAAGATGGAGCTTTTTGAAAAAGGCGAGAGTTTTGAAGATCTAGATGAATTGATTCTTAAGATTGGGGATGATGAGGTTGACAGGAGTTTGCAAAATCCTGCAATGGGATATTTGAAGAAAAATCTGCGAATGATTGCAATAGGAAAGGGGATTCAACCTGTTGTGCTTAATAAACTTCTTTCTCAGATTGGTATTTCTAAATCTCGACAATCTATAAAACAGAAAGAGCGAAAGGACAGAGTTATTGTTCAGGTTGTTTCTGCTGTTTCAGATTTAGATAAAATTCTTAATACAATGACCGAGCGATTAAGAGAATGGTTTGGTTTGCATTATCCTGAATTGAAAATTCGTGATCACTTTAAACTTGTGAAGCGAATTGCAAAATATGGTCATCGGAAAAATTGGGAAGACTTTAAGGATAGTGTT
>Ga0233437_1004009_pt1 | contig 18141 bp, 16 predicted proteins | sample SI_122_August201_FD_182714 | JGI IMG/M metagenome (GOLD analysis project Ga0233437, IMG submission 182714) | Seawater microbial communities from Saanich Inlet, British Columbia, Canada - SI_122_August2016_200_MG | ecosystem: Environmental > Aquatic > Marine > Inlet | place: Canada: British...
CGTACATGACCTTAGCGATCGGAAGGACACCCCATTAATTAAAGTTAATTGAGCAGTTCTACCGGCTAATTTAATTGAGAGTGAGTTATTCGGACATGAAAAAGGTGCATTTACCGGAGCAATATCATGCAGAAAAGGCCGATTTGAACTGGCGGATAACAGTACCCTTTTCCTAGATGAAATTGGAGATTTGTCATTGGATCTTCAATCCAAATTACTTAGAGTATTACAGGAAGGTGAATTCGAAAGACTGGGAGGGATAAAAACACTTAAAGTAAATGTACGTGTATTAGCAGCAACCAATAAAAATCTAAAAAAACTAAGTGCAGAAGGGAAATTTCGATCAGACCTCTTTTATCGCTTAGCTGTTTTTCCCATTGAATGTCCTCCCCTTAGAGATAGAAAGGATGATATCCCCTTGCTGGTCAATCACTTTATTGAAATATTTAATACAAAAGTAGGGAAAAAAATAGAAATTATCCCCCAGCATGTTCTTAATAGTTTGCAGGAATACCACTGGCCGGGAAATATTCGGGAATTGGAAAACATCATTGAACGCGCGGTAATTCTAAGTTCAGGTAATCAGCTTGAATTAGGTAATTGGTTATCAAAAGATACGCAGTCAACAGCTAAATCATCTATTCCATCTTTAGACGATGTGCAAAAAGAGCACATCCTTCATGTCCTTAGGTTAACGAATGGAAAAGTTAGCGGAGAATCTGGCGCTGCTAAAATTTTAAATATGAACCGATCAACTTTGCTTGGGCGTTTGAAAAAATTGGGTATAAAAGTAGAAAGAAATACTGTCCAAATATAAACAATTATCTAAATACAAACATTTTTTTTCTCTACCCGTATCCTCTCTTCTCTCCGGTATTAAATAAAATATCTTTATAAACAGCCGCTTAAATCGAAATACTATCGTATTTTCTATTTGGCATCCTACTTGCGATAAGAATCATTGAAGGAGAAAGTCTTCAACGATTGTTTTTAGAAAATATGTCTATTGAATACCCAAAGCAGTTTTAACTTTTTATGCAAAAGCAAATATGGATTCACCAGCAGAGTTTTTACTTTTGTCAGATATCGACCTGAAAACGTCAATTGCTTCACAAAAACTGTTGATGTTAGTGCTATTTATCACTGATGGAAATGGTCTTTGCTACCTTGTGGAATCGGGCCTAATGAAGCTCCCTGATAAGATTAGAAATAAAGTTGCGATCTTCAAAATAGATCACAAAATTAATAAAGAATCAGTGATCACTTTTGGGATTCAAAGTGTGCCGACGCTTCTTTTCTTTCAAGATGGAAAGCTGATTGATAAAATCGAGGGCCTGATTTCAAAAAAGGAACTGATTTCAAGAATTCAATATTACCTGTGACCTTTGAAGAATTTTTTTTTAGAAAAACCAACAACTGCTCAACACTTATGCAAAAAAATTTAAAAAAGAAAATTCTGGTCATTGATGATAATGAAAATGCTCGCCATCTCCTTAATTTGGAATTATCCGATTTGGGATACGATGTGGTACTCGCAAATGAGGCTTTCACTGGGTTAAATATTTTAAAAGAGAAAAACATATCTTTGATCGTATTAGATATCAAAATGCCAGGAATGGATGGAGTAGAGGCTTTAGAAAAAATTCTATGCCTCCAAAAAGACATGCCTGTGGTCATTCACAGTGCCTACAGCCACTTTAAAGAAAATTATTTAACCTGGGGTGCTACGGATTATGTTCTTAAAAGTGGTGATATGAAACCGTTATTGAAAACAATTAAGAGACATTTCATCCAGACCGTTTGATGTTTTAAAAATAAATTTTTTGGCCAGTATTGGTCTTAACCCGTAAAACAAAAGGAGGTACTGATTTGACTATCAAAGGAAAAGAGTGCGTTCGATGGATTTTGCCAATTTTTCTTAACCTTTCTAGCAGGAGGAACTAAAAACATAAAAATAGTATGCCTCTGTCATATTTTACATTAGGGCTGTCTCACCTTTTTTTTGAAAGGTGACAATTAGAAAAAAAATTAACCAATCAAGAGAGAATATTATGAAAAATATAAGTCTTGGAATTAAACTGGTCGGCTCATTCATTTTTGTGGCCATGATTGGACTAATAATTGGTGGTGTCGGGATATTCGTGATCAATAATGTAACGGATAGTATCGTGGAAATTGGTGATGTGAGACTACCGAGTATCCAATCACTGCTGATTATGAGTGAGGCACAAACCGCTGTGGACAGTAATGAGAACGCATTGTTAAGTCGAGATATTGATCTAAAAACACGTCAGGAGAAATACGTTGCCTTCGCAAGCGCCTGGAAACGTGTTGAAGACGCCAGGAAAGTATACGAACCATTGCCACAGACAATTGAAGAGGCTGGTGTTTGGAAAAAATTTATGCCGGCTTGGCAGAAATGGCAAAATGATCATGAAGCGTATGTGGCGACCAGCAAAGCTTACGATTTAACGGTGGAAGCTCAGAGAAAAGGAGCTGACTTATACGACAAGATGGTGGATCAGGCACTGGTTAAAAACGCGGTTACTTTTGGAAAGTCTGAGAGCCTGCTGGCCCAGGTTGTTGAACTGTACAGGAAGAAAACGGATGATCTCAACGCAAATTTAAATCGAGTGGACGTGTTGACGGTTTATTCACTGCTTGTTATCAGCGAGGCGCAGACGGCTATTGATTCCTCTGAGAACGCTTTATTAGACCGTTCCGGTGAATTGAATATGCGCCAGCAGAACTATGAGCGTATTTCTGGGGCCTGGGAGCGCATAGAGACCGCATGGGCTATCTACGCGCCACTTGAGCAGACAGCCGAAGAGATCGTGATTTGGAATAAATTCGTGCCGGCCTGGAACGCCTGGAAGGCAGACCACGAATCGTTTGTTAGTTTCTCCAAAGACTACGATTCCACTGTTAAGGCTTACCATGAAAGTAATGCACTTTATGCTAATCTAACCGAACAGGCTCTGGTTGTTAACTCGGTCTCATTCTCAGCGGCGGAAGAACTCCTGATTAATTTGGTAGAAATCAACGATACCACCGCAAAAGAGGTGCAAGAACTTGCTATGAGTAACGCGAGTACGGGTAACATTGCTGCCATGTCCGCCATGGCCATCGGCACCATTGTCGCTCTGCTACTGGGAATAATTATTACCCGCATGATTACTGGACCGATTAACAAATCCGTGAATCTCGCCAAGGAAATTGCCTCAGGGGACTTAACCAAAACCGTCGATATTGATCAAAAAGATGAAATTGGCCAATTGGCTAAAGCTTTAAATGAGATGGTGGAACAACTAACTAGTATTGTGGGTGAGATTAATGGGGCTTCCCAAAATGTGGCTTCAGGAAGTGAAGAGCTCAGCTCCACCGCCCAGCAACTCTCACAAGGCGCAACCGAGCAGGCTTCATCAGTTGAAGAAACCAGTGCTTCTATGGAGGAGATGGGTTCCAATATCCAACAGAATGCTGATAATTCACAACAAACAGAGAAAATTTCCTTAAAAGCCTCCAAAGATGCTCAGGAAAGTGGTGAAGCAGTTTCAGAAGCTGTTAATGCGATGAAAGAGATTGCTACTAAAATTTCTATTATCGAAGAAATTGCCCGCCAAACCAACTTGCTGGCCTTAAATGCAGCGATTGAAGCTGCTAGAGCGGGAGAACATGGTAAAGGGTTTGCTGTAGTTGCCGCTGAGGTACGTAAACTGGCTGAACGAAGCCAGAACGCCGCTGGTGAGATATCAGAGCTTTCTGCCACAAGTGTAAATGTTGCTGAAAAAGCTGGTGAGATGCTAAATAAACTAGTACCTGATATTCAGAAAACATCCGAACTGGTTCAGGAAATTAGTGCGTCTAGTGCTGAGCAAAATTCTGGGTCAGAACAAATCTCTAAAGCTATCCAGCAATTGGATTCTGTGATTCAGCAAAACGCCGGCGCAACTGAAGAAATGGCCTCGACTTCAGAGGAATTGTCCTCTCAGGCGCAAGCGCTTCAGGATTCAATTGCTTTTTTTAAGGTTAATGACAATGGGTCAGCCAGTCAGCATCAAAATAGAGCTTCTTTTCAACATACGACACAAGTTGAGCATGTTGCCGCTCAGCCAATAAAAGTTGCCCAAAATCAGCCGGAACAGTTAAGCAGTACTAAAAATCCAATGAAAGAATTGCCCGGTATTGATTTGGATCTTGGTGGTAAAGGAAATGGTAGCGATAGTGAATTCGAACAATATTGATTTTTAGTCGGTCAGTTTTCCCGGTTCTTTGCTACGAGTTTGGCAAATTCAGTGAACCGGGATTTAGCTTTTTTTATCATTAAAAAATACTAAAAATCAATCAAAGGAGTTTTAAATGGAAACAAATGAATTACTGGAAATGAGTCAATTCCTGGCTTTCAAACTGGAAAGTGAAGTATTTGCTTTTGATATTTCTAAAGTGAGAGAAGTATTGGAGTTCGACACAGTTACCAAAGTCCCCCAAACCCCAGATATGATGAAGGGCGTTATCAATCTCAGGGGAAGTGTGGTACCGGTGATTGACTTGCGGATTAAGTTCGGTATGGGAGAGACAGAAAAGACTGTAAACACTGTTATCATCATTATCGAAATTGATCTGGATGATACCTCTACCATGATCGGTGCCCTGGTGGATTCGGTCAAGGAAGTGATGGATCTGGATAGTGACCATATCGAACCCCCACCTAAGATCGGAACCAAGCTAAATACAGACTTTATTAGAGGTATGGGTAAACAGGATGGTCAGTTTCTTATCATCCTGGATATCGAGAAGGTTTTCTCAAGTAAAGAGCTGGAAATGGTTCAACAAGCAGCAGCTTCCTAAAAGAAACAGGAACGTTTAATTTTATACCTGTAAGCACCTGTAAACGTTCCTGTTTGTAATTTTTATGGCATGAACTGCGACCATTTTGCATTTAATGAGAGGCAACATAATAGTAACATCTTTTTGGATAGGCAGCACAGAAACATTTGAGACCGTGCAGCAGGCCAGTGAACAAATATCGGTCTAAAAGTCTGGTTGAATAAACATCTCAAAGTGAGTTATCGAGATATAAAAAATTGTTTACTCCTTTTAACCGATATCGGGGATTAAATACTTGAAAAATATAAAATATTTGGAGGGAAATAAACCTTCTGATCCATCTCACTTCAATCCGCATATTAGAAAACAGAAACGGTATTTGAAGGATTCTCCAAACGCCATGAAAGAATGGATAAAACTGGGATGTCTTTATGAAGAGAGAGCGAGTATGACCGACCGTATCTGTAGAAGCAATCTTTTGCTTTCTTACACGTACGTGCCGATCATACTGATCATTTTTCTTTATATGTTATTTTTGTTTAAGACCGGTCTTTATAATTTATTTTTATTTAATAACCCCTTATTATTTGTTATTTCGAATTCTACTACCGCTTTGATTCTTATAGGTTTACTTTTCATCAGATATCCCAGGTCAGGAAGTAGGTGCTTTAAAAAAGCCATTGCCCTGGATTCGAATTGTGGTGAAGCCTATATGCACCTCGGCTTCATTGCTCTCAGAAAGCACCAAAAACAAAAAGCAGGCCGTCTTTTGGAACATGCCCTGCAATTGGGGGTTGATGATAAAAGAATCAAAAAAGAACTGAAATTTATCTACGAACGAGAATTTATTCAATTTTTTATGCTTCAAAAAGAGGAGGATAAAAAAAAACAAGGAGTTATCGATTGTCAACTGCAACAGATAAAAACACATCAAGCTGAGATTCATCTGTTAAAAACCAATATTACTATTTTAAAATCCCACTCAAGGCAAACCCGGAGTAACGCCAGACAGGCTGTTAAAATAAAATCTCAGAAGATGGATAATCGAATTTCAGATTTCAAGAAAAATTATGAGGCAAAAATAATAGATATCGAAAAAGAGAAAAAGGAGTTATTGGAAGGACCTGAACAAGGTCCGGTCATCTTTGTTAATTTAACTAACGAATTATTTGAATCAGAGATAAGAACAGCGAATTTATCATACCACCAAGTGGCTGAAGGTTTAAAAAACGGATTAGAACTTGACTATTGGAAATCTTTTTCGAAACAGACAAAAGTCTATCTGGTGACGGCAGAACAGACCTTTTTGACTTTCTTAAAAAGTGAAGAAATCAAAGATTTCAGTTTGATTGGTTTAGAGTACTGTAAAGCTCTGGAACTGGAGATAAACAAGAGATTCATCACTCCTTTTGTAGATTATATCAAGGAAGATAAGGAAGAATTTCTTAAGATTTGCAAAACAGGTGAAAAGAAAAATAAACCAAAGTATTTTGGCTATTTACCGATGATTGTTGATGAAGAGCATTATCCTAAAATGACATCACTCACTTTGGGGCAGTTTGATTTTCTTCTGAAACGGTGCTTAAAAAATGAATACGCCTTTAGAAAGTATAAAAGTTTTTTAGATGAAAAGTATCCATTGAACGGATTTTCATTCATTCAGGTATTCCAGGAAAAGCTGAGTATTGTTGTCGGAAAGTATAGAAATGCGATTGCTCACCAATCTTCCATGAATAAAAAACAATGTGAGCATATAAGAGAGCTGATATTTCTGGGAAAGAATTCTCTTTTAAAAACTTTGTTGATGGCGGAGACAGGTATGTAAAACCGGCTAAGTCTTCATTTTTTTTAATACTGAAATATCGATAAATTCAGAATTTATGATGTAATTATAAAATGACCAGGAATCTAAAGATTAAAGTTCTCATTATCGATCAATCAAAATTGATCCGGCAAACATTGGAAAGAATTTTGTTGTCTGATCAAGAGATAATAACCGTAATTGTAGCTTCTGAGCCTTTCATTGCTGAACATAAAATAAAAGCCATGTTTCCAGATGTTGTCATAATGGATGTGGAAACACCAAGTTTGGATGGGGTTACTTTTTTAAAAAAACTGATTGAAAGTTATTCCATTCCGGTCATAGTCTGTTCAAGAGTTGTCAATAAAAACTTTGGAATTTCTTATAACAAACAACATTCAAAAAGGATGCAGGTAATTCAGAAACCTAAAACCAATGTTACCGGGTATCTTGAAGAAACCAAACAGGAAATTCGGGAGATGGTTAAGGAAGCGGCAGAATTTTAAACCAACACGATTTAAAAAGAGATAAAATCAAAAAAATATAGATATTATTAATTATCCTAATCTCATTAAATTTACTGATTGCATCGCCTCCTGTCAGCATTCAGGCTAAAAGAGTGACATGCGTAAAAACAACCGATGCCTGGTTTGGAAAAGGGCAACGAATCAAACTAAATGTATCTCTCGACAGGTCAGTAATGGTAAAACGATTTGTCCAAAGTGGCGCATTTCTAAATATACTGTTTTTAGCAATTAACCATGAATAATAAGGAAAAATAAAATGAGCAAACCAGAGATACTTCTTGAAACAGGAACCAATGAATTTGAAATTCTAGAGTTTTTTATCAATGAAGAAACAATAGATAATAAAGAAATAGGAGGAAATTATTTTGGAATGAATGTGGCCAAAGTAGTGGAAGTTATCGAATCTCCAAATCTGGAATCTAAAAATTACTCTGTGAACCCTTGTTTCTTGGGAACCATTCCCTTAAGAGATGTGGTACTGCCAGTCATTGATTTAAGTATCTGGCTGGGTATGGATAGAGTAAAACATAGGTATGAAAATATCATTGTTACTCAATTCAGTAATTCTATACAAGGATTTTTAGTTTCAGGTGTGGTTGAAATTCAGAGGTTAAACTGGAACGAACTGATACCTCCTGGTAATTTTATTAGAAGTATGGACACCAAATCAATTATCGGTATGGTGGATAAAGGGGACCATTTTATTCAACTATTAGATCTGGAACATATTGTTTCTGATCTAAATCCCGAATCTATTGAAGAGTTGTGGAAAACTGAAGTTAAAGCAGATCAAAATTATAAAACTTTGGTGGTAGAAGATTCACCGACCATTCGAAAAATGTTGGAAAAAAATCTTAAGAAATCTAATTTTCAAGTAAATATGACCAATAATGGAGCCGAAGCCGAAAAGTATTTGGAAAATTTGAAAGCGCAGGCCAAAGCTGAAAACAAAACAGCCACAGATTTTCTTGATATCGTGATTTGTGATATTGAAATGCCTTTGGTGGATGGTTTTACGTTGACCAAAAAAATTAAGGAAGATACCGAGCTTCAAGATCTCCCTGTAATTTTATACTCATCTATTATTACAAACGAGCTTAGACATAAAGGCGAATCAGTGGGGGCGGATTTTCAAGTTTCCAAACCAGATATGAACCAGATGGCAGAGATGGCTATAAAACTAATTGAGGGACAATAGACAAATTCATGGAAGTTCGGAATAAGGAATATATCATACAAATCATTAAGTAATAGGGAAGGTAAATATTAGAATAACTGTTTACTGATGCGGAATACAGTGTCCAAATTGCAGTCAATGGTAAAGAGTGTTGGGATTTATACGTGAATTTTCCAAATTCCATTGATGGCTACGAAAAATGGGTAATACAAAACCATGATGTTGTTATTGATAATATGGCACAAATTCAAAGTCACTTTATTTCATAGAGAACGATCATTAAAAATCAAGGAACGATATGAATAAAGCCAGGATTTTAATTGTTGAGGATGAATCAATTATCGCGTTAGAAACCCAGGAAAGTTTAAAAACTCTGGGCTACGAAATATGCGCCATTGTCAATTCAGGAGCTGGCGCTATTAAAAATATTGAAGAAAAACAAACTGATCTGATATTAATGGATATCCATTTGAAAGGTGATATAGACGGAATAGAAACAGCAGAAATAATTCAATCAAACCATCATATTCCCATTATCTTTTTAACCGCTTTTAGTGATGAAAGGGTGCTTGACAGAGCCAAACGTACAAAGCCCTATGGTTACTTGTTGAAGCCATTTAAAAAACAAGATTTGAAAGTAGCAATTGAAATGGCTCTTTATATATTTAAATTAGAAGCTGATAGAAAAAAAGCGCTTGATGATTTACAAAAAGCAAATGAGGAATTGGAAAGCCGGGTTCAAAGAAGAACAGGAGAACTAACAAAAGCCAATAAATCAAAAAGTAAGTTTGTCGCCCAGATATCGCATGAATTGAGAACGCCGCTTCATCATATTCTTGGTTTTTCAGGTTTTGGAATTAATAAAATAAATAAGGTTAGTAAAGATAAATTGGTGTATTATTTTAAAAGAATAAATGAAACCGGGAACCGTATGGCAATATTATTGGATGAGATTCTAGACCTCTCGAAACTGGAAGCTGGAAAAATGGATTATGATATGAAAAAGGAAGATTTGATGCTAATCACAACCCATGTTACCAATGAATTCCAAACATCAATTGAGGAAAAAGAAATAAATCTTGAAATTATTAACGGAAATAGGAATTCATTAATTACTGCAGATGGTATTAGATTAGCACAAGTCATTCGTAATCTTTTGTCAAATGCTATTAAATTCACTCCCCCAAGAAAGAGAATTGTAATTACCATTGATCAGGAAAACCAAAACAAAGCAGCAGCTTTATCCTTTTCCATTCAGGATGAAGGAATTGGAATTCCCGAAAATGAAATAAATTCAATTTTTGAACAGTACACCCAAAGCAGCAAAACTAAAAATAAGACCAGTAGTACCGGATTAGGGTTAGCCATTAGTAATGAAATTATCAAAGCACATCATGGGAAATTGAATGCTGAAAATAATAAGACAGGAGGAACAACATTCAGTTTTAAGTTACCATATCAGTAAAAAACCGCCTCTATATAAGTAAATATATATGAAACAAGAAGGGTGCTCAATTCAATTTTAAGGTACAACCCATGGAAAAAGCTAGAATACTCATTGTCGAAGACGAAGCCATCATCGCTATGGCAATAGAAAATCAGTTGCAGGGTTTGGGTTATGAAGTGACTTCAACGGTCGATACAGGTGAAAAAGCCATAGAAAAAGTCGAAGAAGACCAACCGGATCTTGTTTTAATGGATATTAACATTAAAGGTGACATGGATGGAATTGAGACGGCTGCTGATATTCGAACAAAGTTTAATACACCGATTGTTTTTTCGACCGCTTACCATGATGAAAAAAGACTTGATCGAGTCAAACTAACCATGCCTTACGGGTATATACTCAAGCCTGTTCAAGAGAAAGAATTAAGGGTAACACTTGAAATTGCTTTTCACACCGCAAAGATAGAAGCCAAAAATAGGCAGGTAGAAGCGTCGTTGAAAGAATCGGAAAAATTATCCCGTTTATTAATGGACAGTCTCCCACATCCTGCAATGCTGATTAAAAAAAATAGAACGGTCATTGCGTCTAATAAAGTCGCTAAGGAGCTTGGCGTTCGAATTGGTAGCAAATGTTGGGAAGATTTTGGAAAAAGTCTTTTTATTTCAGAAGAAAATAAAAAGCGAATTGAAAAAGAGGAACCGTTAATTAATCCCAAGTGTAGTTTCTGCATGGCAGATAAGGCCATAAAGAATAAATGCCAATGCAATGACCCTGACACTATCTCAAACAACAATACCTTTGACACTTACTGGATCCATGTTGAAGACGATATATTTTTGCATTATGCCATTGATGTTACTGAACAAAGAAAATCATTGCTGGCACTTAAAGAATCTGAGAAAACCTTGACTCACGCTCAAAAGATCTCTAAAACCGGCAATTGGAAATGGGACCTGATTAGTGATGTTTTTAATTGGTCTGAGGGAATGATCCGGTTAATGGGATATAAGCAAAGTGATAGGCATCCAGAATTTTTAACATTTGATATTTTTCTTTCCAGAATCCATACGGACGATCAAGAGAAAACATTGCAGGTTTTGAGAGAAGGGCTGGAAAACCGAATGCCATTCAAATTTGAATTTCGTACTATTTCCGTTGGTGAATCTCCAAGTTTGATCGAAGCTTTTTGTGATATTGAAATCGGTCCCGATGGAAATCCACTATTTATTACCGGAACAGTCCATGATATCACGGTACAAAGAGAAGCTCAGGATATATTGAAAGACCATCAACAGCAACTAGAAAAAGAAGTTTCCGAACGAACAAGAGAACTCTTAAATGCTAAAGAAGCAGCTGAAGAAGCCAATCGAGCTAAAAGTGAATTTCTTAGTAATATGTCTCATGAGCTACGAACACCAATGCATCAGGTTTTAAGTTACTCCAATTTTGGTATTAAGAAAATTGATGTTGCTGGTAAAGATAAGCTCTTGCACTATTTTTCTATAATCAGAACGGTCAGTAATCGTTTTCTTTCCCTGCTGAATAATCTTTTGGATTTGTCCAAACTTGAATCCGGACGAATGGATTATAATATGAAGGAAGTTAACCCAGGTGTAATGATTAGAGAATTAATAAGCGAATTCAGTGTTTTGATGACCGAAAAAGAATTGTTTCTTGAGGTTGAAACCAACCATGTTAATTCAACTATTAATTGTGATGAATTCAAGATAAGCCAGGTTATTCGTAATTTGATTGCCAATGCCGTTAAGTTTACGCCCCCCAATAAGAAAATTACAATTTCTATTGTTCAAAGTGATATGCCTGCAGGAAACCGAAAAACAGACATAAAAAAGTGTCCGGCATTTCTTTTTGAGGTCAAGGATCAAGGTGTAGGTATTCCAAAAGATGAGTTAGAAACTATTTTTGATAAATTTGTTCAAAGTAGTAAAACCAAAAATGGGGCGGGCGGCACAGGTCTCGGTCTATCAATCTGTAAAGAAATAATTAGTGCGCATAAAGGAAAATTATGGGCCGTAAATAATCCTACGGGAGGAAGCATATTTTCTTTTCTTCTTCCTGTTGAACAGGATATTAGGTCGGCTTATAAGACCTTATTAAATAAACAAGACAAACCAATTGGCTTTGCAAAACAACAATTTTTAGAACAGAAAAACAATCATAAAAAAGAACAAATACTGTTCTGAGTTAGAAATATTGATCCATGAAATTGAACCTATTATTGAACTTAGATAAAATATGGAATTACAGACAAATACTGTCGCGATGAATCAAAAGGATTTTTCCCGTTTAAGCCGTTTTATCCATGCTGAATACGGCATCATGATCCCCCCGGTAAAAAAAATCTTACTTGAATCAAGATTGCAAAAACGATTACGAGAACTCAAAATTAAAACTTTTAAAGATTATTGTGACTATCTATTTAGCCCTAATGGAAAAAGTAGTGAATTAACACATTTTATTAACCAGATTACTACCAATAAAACAGATTTTTTCAGGGAACCCAACCATTTTGAATTTCTAACACAAGAAGCACTTCCGAATTTATTGAAAAACGATAGAAGTGCCAGCAGTAATTTAACCGTCTGGAGCGCTGGTTGTTCATCAGGAGAAGAACCCTATACTTTAGCCATTGTTTTAAGTGAATATAAGAGCAGAAATCAAAATTTGAAATTTAATTTTTCTATTCTGGCCACCGATATATCCCATGAAGTACTTCTAAAAGCAAAACAAGCCGTTTATAAACAATCAACTGTTGAACCAATTCCCTTAATGTTGAAGAAAAAATATCTTTTAAAAAGTAAGGACAAAAATAACGGCGTGGTCAAAATTATTCCGGAACTGAGGCAGAAGGTACAGCTAGGAAAGTTAAATTTTATGGATAAAGATTATGGTATAAAAAAGCCGGTAAATGTTATTTTTTGTCGAAATGTTTTAATTTATTTTGATAGACCGACTCAAGAAACGATATTAACCCGACTTTGTCGATGTTTAAAAAAAGGGGGGTATTTTTTTCAAGGACACTCTGAATCAATAAATGGAATGGATTTACCATTAAAATCTGTATCCCCTACGGTCTATCAGAAAATATAAGCACTATTACATTAAACCCGAGGAGATTAATTGTGGAAAAAATTAAAGTTTTAATCGTTGATGATTCAGCTGTTGTCAGGCAAACGTTGGAAAAAATTCTGTCCACTGACCCGGAAATTGAAATAATGGGAACAGCCCCAGATCCATATGCTGCCGCAAAAAAAATGAAAATGGCAGTTCCTGATGTTATCACGTTGGATGTGGAAATGCCCCTGATGGATGGAATTACTTTTTTAAAAAAAATTATGAATCAGCGACCAATTCCGGTAGTCATTTGTTCCAGTCTTGCGGGGAAAGGAACAGAAACCGCCTTTAAAGCTCTTGAATACGGAGCTGTCGAGATTATTCATAAACCTCAAATGGGGACAAAGCAGTTTTTAGAAGAATCGAATATACTGATTTGCGATATTGTAAAAGCAGCTGCTCAAACAAAAAAGAGGAGTACGCTTAGAAAACCAAAACCCATGACCGAAAGGTCTGTCCAAAAAATGACAGCAGAAGTTATGTTGCCCAAAGCTGGTAAAAACGCTATGGCGCAAACAACTGAAAAAGTGGTGATGGTAGGGGCTTCCACGGGAGGGACTGAAGCCCTTCGCGAGTTTTTGGAAGCACTTCCTTATAATGCTCCGGGAATAGTAGTGGTCCAACATATGCCGGAGAATTTCACAACTGCTTTCGCTAGTCGGTTAAATGATCTATGCCAGATTACAGTTAAAGAAGCTTCAGACAATGATTCAGTCCTCCCAGGTCATGCGCTTATCGCTCCGGGGAATAAACATACTTTACTAAAACGAAGTGGTGCCCGCTACTATGTAGAAATTAAAGATGGACCTTTGGTTAGCCGTCACAGACCTTCTGTTGACGTACTGTTCCGTTCGGCCTCACGCTATGCAGGGAAAAATGTTTGCGGTGTTATTATGACAGGGATGGGAGATGACGGGGCTAAGGGGATGGCTGAAATGAAAGAGGCTGGATCGATAAATATTGCCCAAGACGAGTCGACTTGTGTTGTGTTTGGGATGCCAAATGAAGCCATTAAAACCGGAGGTGTTGATCATATCCTACCGCTTCAATCTATTGCCAGAAAGGTTCTTCAGATTTGCAATAATTGAAATTTTACAGTGATGGATCATTAGTCTTTTTATCATCACTATTAAAGAAGTTTTTCTGTTTTAATGAATACCAAGCATTTGTATAACTTAAAAAGAACGGGCAGTGTGTTTGGTGCTGTCAATTTTGTAAAAGAACATGATAGTCAGACAACCTGTCCCTGTTAGGCGACAATGGGACCAGGCAATAATCTGATAATATAAGACTATTTAATTAATATTCTCATTGCATACTGGGACGATTCTACACTATTCACCGGTCATTTTTAAGCCAAATATACAAATAAACGATTCAAACAAGGCCACAAAAAATGTTATCGCTTGCGATGTTCCCAGGATCTTGAATAATGAAATTGATGGCCAATCTTCAATTTGTTTTGCGGTCCCATTATAGCATAACAGGGAAAAAGGGTTTGATTACTGAATCGAATCTAACGAGTTGTACCATGTTATGCTCAGAGAAAAGCATTCTTAAAGGTTTACGTTTTTCAAATTTTATTGATAAAGAATCACAAGATGACTTTTATCTACATCGGAGACAGGTTATCGAAACGAGAACCCAACAATCTTGTGAATTGACACTTGTTAGAAAGGATAAAAGTAAGTTTTTAGCACGACTGGAAAGCAAAGCAGTATTTGATGATAAAGGAGACTTTATCCAAATTAATACCAATATAATTGATATTGAAACACCAAAGTAAAATAATGAAACTTGATGGTGGCATTGGTATACCAGATGGGCATGACTGGAAAAAATCAAATATCTTGGGACTCAAACTCGTTCGCACTCTAGTAGAAAAGCAGCCCGACGGTTCAATAGACATGGAAAGTAATAACGGTACTAAATTCATTATCAAATTCAACATTGAAAGCTAATCATGGAAAAAGCCAAAATACTTATCGTCGAAGACGAAGCCATTATCGCAATGGAGATTGAAAGTCAGCCACGTGATTAATTCGTCACATTGGTGTTAGATGTAAAAAAAGAACTTAGCTGGAGACACTGAATATGAAAAATCAATCCACTGGCCCTTCACAAACAAAATTCTCAAAAAACAGACTCTTTATGGGGGGAGCTATCCTTGTTGCCTCTGTAACTTTGATATCCATTATTTTTTTTAATTCAGTTAATAATTCAGATAAGTTCAAAGAGGCGAACATAAAGGTAACACTTGGGATTTCAAAATCATTTTTATCCATTCCGGTTTATATTGCCAAAAGTAAAGGGTTTTTTTCTGAAGAAGGTATTGATATCAACATTAAGGAGTTTAGCAGCGGGAAACTTGCCACCAACAGTATGTTCTCGGGAGATGTTGATATCTCAACTGCAGCTGATATCCCGATTGTGTTTAATAGCTTTAAAAGGTCGGATTTTTGTATTTTTGCCACATTTACTTCGTCTTATTCGTTTGTAAGCATATTAACGCGTGAAGACACAGGGATAAAAAAGGGAATTGATTTAAAAGGAAGGAAAATCGGATTTAACAGAGGGACTTCTAGTCATTTCTATCTCGCCGAGTTCCTGGCCGATCATCAACTTTTATTGACTGACGTAGAGCTAATTCACTTTAAGACGGCTGATTTGCCAAAGGCCTTAAAAAATAAAACAGTAGATGCTATTTCTGTATGGCAACCACATACCCATAAAGCAGAGCATCTTCCTTCAGTTAAGATTATAAAGTTTCCGAGTTCAGAAATATACAGAACAACATTCAATTTTGCTGTTAAGAATAGCTATGCCCAAAATCACAAAGTAGTTTTGGAAAGGTTTACCAAAGCACTTATCAAAGCATCGAAATTCATACAAATGGATAAAAAAACAGCACAGGAACTAGTAACTGAATCTTTAAAAATAGATAACGAAACTGTATCAGCTCTTTGGGACGGTTACAGTTTTCAAATATCTCTGGATCAAGCTTTATTGGTAAGTTGGGATAATATCGGACGCTGGTCTATAGACAACAACTTCACAGATAAAAAAATGATTCCTAATTACCTCAATTATATTTACCTTGATGCATTGGATACGGTTAAACCAGATTCAATTACAATCATACGATAGCAAAAGATAATGATGAGAATTCGAACAAAAATCCTGATCAACATTTTTCTAACCATTTTTTTAATATTGGCGTTTGGCGTGGTTCTTCTTATTGCCAACCTGAAAATGAACGCAATACACGAAGATGAAATGACAGTTGGTCAAATTATGAAAGAAATAGCGGAATTGAAAATCATCACTCATGAATATTTGCTATACCCTGAACAGCGAGTTCAGGCGCAGTGGTTTGCAAGATACAAATCCTTATCAAAACTCTTTGAGCTTAAAAAAATCAATTCACACGAATACGTGGTCACACTAAATAAAATACGTCACGAACATGTACAAATTAATACGATTTTTGATGCGATAATTACTAATCAAGCTCAGTGGGATCTGCTCTCTCCAAACAAACAGTCCAACTTTAAGGAGCAAGAAAACCGACTGGTTGGCCGATTATTGATAAAGACACAATCTATGGTTACCGAAGCTTTTCGATTGAACGCGATTAATAATCGATCATTAGAAGATTTAGAAAGGACCTTTCAAATAGTAACTTTAGTTTTCTTCATTATCTTGATTTTAACAGTAACATCTGTCTCTTTTTGGATTTATAAAAGTGTTGTTAATCCCATCGGTATACTCGAAAAAGGGGTCAGCTTAATAGAGGATGGGAACTTCGATCACAGAGTAGGTACTCAAACGAAAGATGAAATCGGTCGACTCTCAAGGGCGTTTGAACAGATGTCACAGAGACTCATCAGTACCAATAAAGAACTAATGTCAGAAATCAAGGAACGAAAAAAAATAAATAGAAACCTTAAGGAAAGTCAGATACGATACCAAACTGTAGCCGATTTCACATTTGATTGGGAGACCTGGATCGATCCCGATGGCAATTACATATACATATCTCCTTCCTGTGAACGTATATCAGGTTATACTGCCGATGAATATATCAACGACCCTGACTTAATGATCAAAATCAGCCATCCTGACGACAAACAGCTTGTCGTCAATCACTTTAATAAAGGCGAAGCGTTATCAAGTCCGATGCATCCCATTGATTTTCGGATTACCAAAAGAAACGGAGAAGTGGTTTGGATCAACCACGTCTGTCAAAGAGTTGATAGTCCAGAAGGTATTTATCTAGGCCGAAGAGGTAGCAACAAGGATGTAACTGATATGAAAAAACAGCAAAAGGAGCTTGAAAAATATTCTGATACTCAAACCATTCTATATAAAGAAGTCAACCACCGGGTCAAAAATAATCTAATGGCCATTACCAGCATGCTCCACCATGAAGCAGATCTTATTAAAAAACGACAACCTAAATCATTTGCTCCTATACTCAAAAGACTGACTGGTCGAATCGAGAGTCTTTCTGTTGTCCATAGCCTTTTATCTGATAATAAATGGAGCTCTTTGAATTTGAGTCATTTATGCCAGGAGATCGTTAACTCGGCAATAAAGCCTTATCCCAAGTTAAAGAAATGCGATATCAACATCAGTCCTTCACCTGTAGAAATAAGTAGTGGTGAAGCGCACCATCTCTCCCTGGTACTCAATGAGTTAGCAACCAATAGTACAAAACATATTCATAGTGATTCTAAAATTCTTCAAATTTTGGTAACGATTCAAGTGGAAAAAAAACGTGTAATGATCAGTTTTCAAGATAATGGCCCTGGTTATCCGGACGAAATAACCAGAGAAGGTTATCAAACAGAAGGCACAGGTTTAACACTTGTAAAAGGGATCATAACCCATAACCTGGGAGGAAAAGTTCATTTTAGTAACAAAGAAGGGGCAGTTACAAAGGTTAGTTTTGAAAAACAATCTGATTAAAACTCCAAAGGAGACAAGATGAATTCTCAAAAAAAGGGAACCATCCTCTTAGCCGAAGATGACTATTTGGTTGGCAAAGAAATTGAGAGAAAGGTTGAACAACTGGGATATCAAGTCGCGGGTATTGCCCCAAATGGGGAAAAAGCGGTTGAGATGGCCTACACTCTACAGCCTGATCTGATTCTGATGGACATTAAGATGCCAAAACTTGACGGACTCGCTGCTTCCCGTTTGATACAGGAAAAATGTCAAATAC
>Ga0233437_1004010_pt1 | contig 18132 bp, 27 predicted proteins | sample SI_122_August201_FD_182714 | JGI IMG/M metagenome (GOLD analysis project Ga0233437, IMG submission 182714) | Seawater microbial communities from Saanich Inlet, British Columbia, Canada - SI_122_August2016_200_MG | ecosystem: Environmental > Aquatic > Marine > Inlet | place: Canada: British...
TTCCATTTGCTTGTTTTCCATTCATTATAATATTATTGCTTCCACATTTTTTACATATATTTACCATATAATAAAATTAGAATTTCAAGTATATTAATCTTTTGGTCAGTTAGATTGATCCACTGCCAGATATTTATAAATGTTTTGATTTTTATCACTAATTAGTAGTTATTAAATAAAATCATCTACTACATTAACTATTTTTGATCCAACTTCTTCAATAGAATTCCATAGTTCTTCAGGATTTTCAACAAATTCTCCAGTTTGTTGTATTATATATTGTCTAATATGTTCTTCAATTTCAAATTCTTCATCAAAAGGAACAGTAAAATCTGAGTTTCCTAGATCTAATATAACTAAATCTCCTACAATTTGAGCTTTTGTATCTCCCTTTTTAAGCATTTCAAGAGCTAACTCTAATGTTGGTGTCCAAAAAATTTTTTGTTGTAAATTAAGCATTGTAGTGCTTCCAGGTTTAAGCCACTCTCCTTGCATTTTACCTTTGCCAAGCATTGTACTACTACTTTTAATATGTACTATATATACAATTTGATCAAATTTTACAGGAAAAATTCCATTATTTGCAATTAAAAAATCTACATTAAGTGTAAAACCATCATCTTCAAATTCAATATTATTTACTTCAACATTATCCAAACTTATTTTTTTAATTGTATAATATGAACCTAGACTAAATAATAATAAAATTACAAAGAAAACAATTAGTGAATATGTAATCACTTTTTTCATTTTACCAGGATAAAATAGCTACTCCAATTAATATGATTCCTAGTAGAATTAATCCCATAGCTACAAGTTGTTTTGAAGTTATTTTAGGTGCACCTAGAACCGGAGATTTTCCAACAACAGGTGCTGGATTATTAATAGGACTTTGTAAAACAATAGGTGAAACTGGTGGTTTAGGCTTTTTTTTAACAATATTTATGAATCCCATATAAAAAATTGAAGAATTAAAGTTTATAAATTTAATGTCTTACTAGATTTTTTAAGATAATAATATTAAGACAAACTTTTTTAAAGAATTTGATAAAAAATGGAACTAAATGAATTAACAAAAAAGGTTGAACAAGTGTCTTCTTCTTATGCAAATGAATTTAATTTTAATAGAGACAATGATTGGTTTATGTTTAAATTACAAGAAGAAATAGGAGAATTAACTCAAAAATATCTAATGATGACTTCTAGAGGTAGACAAAAAGGTTTGTCTAAAGATCAAATTAGAAATGATTTTGAATTAGAAGTTGCTGATGTTTTATGTCAAGTTCTTTTACTTGCAAATCATAATAATGTAAATGTTATGGATAAAATCAATTCAAAATGGCTTAGAAGATTAAATCAAGAATAGTTACAAATCATCTTCAGAAATTATTTCAATATTATTTTTTTTTAATAATTTAGCAAAAACACCATAATCTTTAATAAGAGATGTTGGGCATGTTTTATCATAAATTTGTTCAGGTCCACAAGAGGGTGATCTTGCTTTTAAAATTGCTTTTTTACATCCTACTAATTGCGCTATTAAAAGCCCTTCATTTGCACCTAAAACATACTTTTCTGTAACATCTTTTCCATTTCTTGTAATTACTTTACCTTTAATTTGTTCAGCTGAATCTCTAGGTGTAGGTAAACCTCCAAGTTGCTCAGGACAAATTGGAATCAATTTTCCTGTACGCATTAATTCAAGAACTTTTCTATGTGATCTAGATCTTCCATCAAACGCACAATTCACGCCTACTAGGCAAGCACTAACAAGTATCATAAAAATATGAAACAATAAATCATATATAAAATGAGTTTATGATTTCTTTCTATGAAATGCTTTCCATATTCTATTGACCAAATTTGCTGTCGGTTCCTTTCCTTGCTTTACTAATCTACTAGCAATTTGAGCTTTGGTTCCTGCAACTCTTGCTTTTCTTCTTTGTATTTTACTTCTTTTACTTGTTCTATTTGGTTTAAATGCAAAAAATTGGTAATCTTTTCCGTACCAGTCATTAAATTCATAATCACTAGAACTTGAAAAATGTATTATTGGAGCTAATCTAGGTTGGACAATATAAAAATTCTCAGAAAAATATTCATACATTCTTGTTATTGGTTCATAAATTCTATTATATACAATGTTGTTAACTTGACCTAATAAATCTTCTAACATAAAATTGACCCATTAATAATCTTAATATTGAAAAGAAAAATTAATATTTAAATAATTCTAAAAATAAAAAAAATCCCTCCCCCCAGATTCGAACCGGGGACCTTTCGGTCTCAGCAACTGCAGCTGACTTACTATCATCCTTAGGAACGTCCTATGTCCGTAAGCGCTATTTCTACAGCCGAACGCTCTAGCCGCTGAGCTAGGGAGGGGTTTATTGTCTATAGAAAAAAGATATTGCTTAAAAATGTTCGCATATGCTATTTAGAATAACAGAAGAGAAACATTTTTATATACAGTTTAACATATATTAAGTATAAAATTCTTATGGGAGAATAATATGGTAGGTATAGCTATGAATGTATTTAACAGTTTTGAACATTTGGAACCAAGGTGTCCTAAATGTAATTCCAAGATAGACTATGGAGTAACTACTGAGTATAATGATGATGCTGACACCCATGTATGTTTATCTTGTGGACAACATCTATAGAAATGTTCCTATAATTTTTTCTTTTATTATGCTAGGCTTTAAATCAATATTATTTAAATCACTTAATAAAATCCACTTAAGTCCAAAATAATTATTTTGTGAGCTTATTTTTTTCTCAGGACCACTAATCTTTGCTTTTCCAGTAAAATTTTTACATAGAAAATAGACACAATTTGAAATACCATCATTAATTTCCCAAAGTTTCTCTCCTAAATCAAGATCTAATGTTGTTTCTTCTTTAATTTCTCTAATAGCAGCAATTTCAAATTGCTCTCCTTTTTCCAAAGTTCCACCTGGAATTGCATAATATTCTGAATTATTTTTAATTCGATGCATTAAAAGAATTTTTTTGTTTTGAATTATAATTACTGCTGCTCTTTGATATACCATAAATTTGACATAATCTTTTGTGATTCTTAATTTTTACTAATCGAAATAATTAAATAGCTAAATAACTAAAAATAATTAAAATGAGATCAAATCTAAAAAAACACGAATTTATTGGACTTGTTATGATATTTTTATCAGGAGCTTTATTTGGTTTAGGTCTTTATATGACCTTTTGGGCAGCTAATCGACCATTATATTATTCAAGCTTAGATTACTTAATTAAAACTCATGAAATAGTATTTTTAATGGTAATTTATGGTCTAGCAATGATACTCGGTGCATTAGGACAAATTGAACTTAAAGAAGCTTTACCAGGTTCAAAAAGGAAATAAGTAAAATATTTACTACATGTAATAACATCCTTTTATTTCTCTTTCTTTTAAAATTTCTTGCGAATTTTCATAATTTAAAGCTAATCTTTGTTCTGGTGTTTCATAATCATCTAAATTATAATTAAAAGACTTTAGCTTTCTAACCTTATCTAGAATTGGATCAACATCAAAACAACTAACTTTTGTACTAATTTCTAAAATATTGAATAATCCATTATTAACAGCTGAATTATTTAACATAAAATTAAATTCCATAGCTTCATAAAAATGAGTTGTCATAAAATGATGATAGCTTTGAATAAAGATTTTTTGTCTTAGTTTACCTTTAATTGATTCAATAAACTTTCTAACTGCAACACTTCCTGGACGATAAGCAAATGGATCTTTTCTAAGTCTCCCTTGGGTTTGATTTAAAATTACTAATTTAGATACATAACTAAGTTGTCTCTTTATTGTTGCTAAAAGATCAGTTGTTATTTTTTCTTGAAATTCTGCAGTACTATCTTGTATTCCTGATGATGCATTAAGACCAGGTATTGCTGCAAACATAATATCTCCAACAATTTGAGTACTTCCTCCAATATATTTTAAATTTTTATTTATTGGATTTTTTACTTTTGCTAAAAATTCCTTAAATGTTTGTCTATAATTAGAAAGCAGTGCAATACTTCTTAGATAACTTTCAGGTACATCTAAAAGCCATGACAATTCTTTTAAAATATTGTAATGTAGTGGAGACTCATAATTTCCAATATTAAAAAAAGTTTTTTTGATCTTAGAAAATTTTACTAATGCTTCATACATTTTATCAAATCTATGTTCAACATATTTTTTAATATGTTGAGACATCTCAATATCAACAACTTCTTGTTTTATTCCTTTTTCATATACTTGAGGAATTTTTAAAAGATATTCAAAATCTGGAGTCAATTCTTTAAGTAATTCTTTTTTATTTATTGATAAATCATATACTTTTTTTTAAAATTAAAACCATAATTTTCTCTTACTTCATTTTCACCTAAAATATCTCCGTTTATGATTATTAAATCAATTTTCCAAGCAGTTGCCTTATTTTTTAAATAATTATAAACTAAGTTAAGGTTTTTCCTTGTGTGACTATCAGAAATAAGCGCTATTCTCATTTTACCCCATAGAGTGTATAGGAAATCGAATATAAAAATGTTGTGTATTCCTCGTGATATTACACAAACTTTATAAACTAACAATTTTTCTCAAGTGACTATGGTATTGGATCAACAAAGAAGCCAAAGAAAAGAAACAGGTGCTAGATATAAAAGACAGCACGCTAAAAAGAAACACGTTATGGGTAGAGACCCTTCAATGACTAAAATTGATGAGAAACCTGCACTTCGAAAAATTAGAGTCAGAGGAGGACAAGAAAAAAATAGACTTCTTAGAACAAATGTAGCAAATGTTTTTGATCCAAAAACTAAAAAATATGTCAAAGCTAAAATTGAAGCTGTCGTCGAAAATCCAGCAAACAGACACTATGTCAGAAGAAATGTTATGACAAAAGGAACTGTTGTTAAAACAAACAAAGGAAACGCAAAAATAACTTCAAGACCTGGCCAAGACGGTGTTATTAACGCTATTTTAGTTTAATTTCTTAAATTTAGTTCAATTTTTATATAAGATTATTTCTAGTTTTATTTATGGGCCAGGGAAAAGATCGATTTGCTTGGAAAAATAGTCCAGGTATGTTTTGGTATCTTTATGATCGCTCAGCTGAACAAGCACTTACTTCTATTGTTCAAGATCTTGAAAATAGATATTCTCCCTATAGAGACGATAGAGAATTAGGTGTTGCACATTTTTTCAATGGTCAACGTTATTTAAACCGTCCTCATATAAACAAATTTAATGTAGGTGATGTATATTCTTTATTCATATCACAAAAAATTCTTGATTATGAACATGAAAGAGATTTAGGAAGAGAAGATATTGGAAAAATTGTAATTAAAAGAGTAAAAGGCAAAGTTGATGCAAGTTCTCCAGATAGAAGAAGAGCACAATATGGTTTTTCAGTAGGTTTTTATTTTAATTCTAAACTGGAAGGAATTGCTGAAAGAGATTTCTTTGTTAAATAAAATCAAACTATTGTTTTCTATACAAACTAACCATTTCGTGATATATAGGATTTGCTATCCCTGCACTATGATCTAAATATTCTAAAGGAAGTTGAGAAATTATTTTATCTAAATCTTCAAGTAGAACTGAATGCCTATAAATTGCAACTTCAGATCCTCTTGGAATCTTTCAACAATTTCTGGAAGAAGATCTTCATTTAGCCATAAGAAATAATTCATCTCACTAGTTAATTCTGGATCTTCTTGAAAAAAATCTTTTATTAATGCAACCTTTGGAAACTCTGAAGGTGTATAATCTATGGTTTCTAAATTATAAACAACCGTTGTTTGTGGACTAAAAGCTGGTGCTACGATTTTTTTAACCCAATCAAAAATTTTTGAATTAGGTTCATATCCAATTAAATTTTCTTGTCCTAATATATTATTTAACATCCATAAATTTTGCCCATTTCCAAATCCCACTTCAACTATTGTCTCAGGTAATTTTTCAAGACTAGCATAAAAAAGAGTTACAATATCTAAATTTCCAGGCATAAAAGGACATATTTGATTCTCACCAAATCGAGGCAAACCGTGATCCTGCCTAAAAAAAGCACTACCTTTTTCATATAATTTGGCAATTTCAAGACTTCCTTCAACTGCATATAAATGTCTATTTAACTCACCTTTCATTTCTTCAGGTGTTTCAAATAAATATTCCCCCATGGATAATAAAATTAGTATTTTATATTTAAATTAAATGTATAAACTTATTTATTCTCTAAAACAACTTCTTCCTAACCATTTCAACCAATTCATAAACTGGATTTCCTGCCTTTCCTATATGTGTTGTTGGATATTCTATTGGTTGTTCTTTAATATGAGCCATCCAAGTTTGTGATTCAGCCATAGTCCACACATCACCATCATAATTTGAATTAAAAACCAATCCTGAATTTTGAACCTTTTTTTGATAATTTTGTGCTGTTTTATTTAATTCATCTACAAACCTTTTAAAATGTCGGTTAACAATCATTTCATCATTATTTTGTTCTACTGCTGATAAATCATGAAACTGCAATGTTCCTGTTGTAGCTGCTTCTCCACCTGTAATAATCCATTCACCTTGATAACTCCAAATAGCATGAAAATCACTGTATATTTCACTTAACAAACCATATGCTTCAGATTGTACACTTGATGCAACATTTATATTTGTTCTTAACCTATCTAAATCGGTAATTTCTATTGATTGACCATCCCAAATAGGTTCAATTAAATGATCTAAATCTAAGTCCTCTAATGAAGAATAAACATATCTAGGAACATCACAAATTACTCCAATGCCTTTATAATCGCCAACAGGAGTATCAGAAGTAACATATGCATGCAATTGTCTTAAAGATTCTGGATCAAATTCCATAAATGTGTCTGAAGTATCAAACTCATTGTTAGCAATTACTTCAAGACGTGCTAAAAGTTGTTTACCTATAGACCCATTAAAAAGCTTATTTTTTGAAGCATCAGGTGTTTTATTTAATCCATATTTATTTCCTAAACTTCTAACAATCCAAAGCATATCAATTAATTCTTCTGGAAAATTGCCTTGATTATATGTAATTCGTTCATTAATTGTTGATTCAAGTCCATCAAGCATTATTTGAAAACTATTTTGAGCTTGAAGAAATATTGGATTTATGTATTCTTTTCTAAGATTATTGATACGTTCATGAAGTTCTTCTCGAGTAGGTTCTTTTTTTGGCATTGATTTATAGAACTATTATTTTATATTTAAGCTAATCTTTTTTACTCGTGCAATACTGATGTAGTCTCAACCTTAATTTTTCCTAAATAATTATCTTTAATTTCTGCATTAGCAAACTCCATCTTCTCAACTAATATTCCTGCATTATATGGTTTTGCACCTTCTTCTAAATTTAACATTTCTGTTATTGCGCCTTGTACACCCATTAATGCAATAGTTACATGATTATCCTTTTCTCCTGTTTGATACTCTGTACCTTGTTCATCTCTTCTAGTTGAAAAATTCATAAAAACAGGTTTAAAACCTTGTTCTCTAAATTTTCGGTCAAATATAGCTTCAGAAGAATTGGCATTAGTTAAATAATGAGAATCAAATCCATATGAATCTTTAACTTCCATAACATATAAACTATTATTTGATAAATCCAAACTGGTAATTTCAATAGGCATAACAGAATAAGCTCCTTGCATATTTTTTGCATTTCTATCATAATGACCTTGAAGCATTATAACAATATCATAGACTTCTCCAACATTTAAATTAAATTCATTGAGACCATGTCTACCTTCACCAGGTTCAGATCTTTTAATTTCTGAATTATATTGCAATTTTTTAAGTGTTGGAGCATGATAACCTTGTTCAATTTCTTCTACAAAAGCTTTTTCTTGTTTTTTACTAGCTGTTCTAGCTTGAGCAATAATATCTATTGCATATCTTCCTGTATCAATATATTCTTGTTGAATTAAATCCTGCATTGAAACAAGTGTTCTTTCAAATGTAATTCTATCTGTAATTTCAACAATATAATCAATATCAACATCATTTCCAATAGCATTTGATGCTACTTGATCTACACCCATTATATCTTTTAGATATATTTGTCCACCCTGAATTGCTTTTTCACTTGATATTTCATAAGGTACTTCCCAAACAGGCACTAAATTTTTATCACGAAGAATTTTATCAACAACTGCAACAACACTATTTCCTAAAATAACATAGTCACCTGATTTACTTTCGTAAAAAGGCCTATCAAATTCAACACTTCCTTTAACTTTGATATGATATTCTCCCTCTTTAACATTTGTTGGATTAATAATTGTTTTAGATAATGAAAACCATTTTACTTTTGAATCCTTATCAATATAAAACCTTTCTTCCAATTCAGGTATTACTGGACAAACTGTTAATTCTGCTTTGTCGCCTTGTATAATTACATCAATACCTTCTATTTCAGACATTTCAGGTACAACTGGACAAAAAGAAGCATCATTTTTATCCAAATTCAAAACAGATAAACATTGATCTGGGCTAGAATATGATTCAATAACTGGAATAGCAGCACATTCAATATCTTTTGAATTCTCTAATAAATAAGGTGATTCTTCAACAAAACTAAAATCTTTTTTTTCTGAATCAAATTTTTGAATTGGCAGAGAAATATCAATTTCAACACTTCCTTGATAATCTGAAAAATCAGGTAAAGATATGTCAATTTGTACATATTCTTTAGCTTCAGGTATTGATAATGTTATATTTGCTGTCAAATAATCAAAATTAGGTGTATAATCAACAGTTGAAGTTACAGAATTATCAAACTCAAGATGAGCCATAACAATAGAATCTAAATTAGATTCAACAACAGGATTAACAATCGTAGTAATAGAAGGTTCATAACTAAACTCTGCCTGATATTTAGTAGATGGCGCTTCTTCACCAACAAAAATTGGAGTTTGTGTAATTTCAGGTGTATGATAATCTAATTCAGTTGTCTTAGATTCATAAGTATCTACTTGTCTTGACACTTCTAATTCAAAATTATAATCAACTGTTGGTATAACTGTATAACTTATTGGCTTGCTAGAAATATATGGTAATACTTCATTTAATCTAACTTCATAGTAAATTCTAGGTTTATCATTATAAACACTAGGTGAAACAAATGATGAATATGAAACACTTTCTGAATAATTAATTGGTGTCTCATTTGAATAACTAAAATTAACAACATAAGTTTGAGGCATTGAGGTATAACTAATTTCATAAGGAATCAAATTTAGCCTAATTGGAATTGAACTTTCTTCACTATGTTCAAATCGTGATTGTGTTTTTCTTTGAACAAAATCTAAATCTTTTACAACTGGATATTCCTTATTTACTATTAATTCAGGTACTACATCAAAACTTCCTGAGAGAATATGATTTTCTAATGCGCTTGATGACACATCATTACTTAAAACAACAATTGTCTCTAAATTTCCAGTTTGTATTTCTGGAATATCTTCAACTTCTATCGCCTTAATTTCGGAAAATTCTCTAAATCTAAATGAACCAGATACATCCATAGATTGAAATTTAGCAATACCTATAGCAAATCCAAAATTATCTTCTTGAGTCTTTTTTATACTTAACAAATTATCCCCACCTAGAATCCTCATGCTCGAAGGACTTGGTATTCCGACTTTCATGTTACGCGACTAAAAAGTAATTTTGCGTAACAACTATCAAGTATAAATACTTGATATAACGGTTGCGGCACAGCTTAGGAATTACACCTAAATTTCCCTTAAAATTTTAATTATTTTTCTAGTATAAATAGTTTTTGCATAATTTTAAATATCAGTTTTAATTAACTAATCTAGAATAAAAAATAAGATTTAAAATGAGCAATGATGAAACTCAAGATGTAATAATTGATGATCCTGAGTGGGATACAATTCTAAGAGAAAGTGAATTAAGTCCATATAAAAGAGATGATATACATACATTTACAATAGACTTATTTTTTGTTTTTAATATTTTAAATAATTTAAAAGAAGAAATGTCTGAATCTTATAACTATGATAGAAATTATAAAAATTTTAAAGAATTAATTAAGCTTTGGAATAAAAAATATAAAACAGTTTTATTTCAAATTTCTGAAACAAGTTATAATTTAAAACTAAAAGTTTTTGTAAACACTTCATTAGATGCTTCAAAAGCACTAATTACTAAAATGAGTGAATTTATACAGTTTAATAGTATGAGTGAAGATTCAGTTGAAGCTGTTTTTCAAGGTGATAATACCATCAGCATAAATAATCAAGGTAATCACATTGAAGTTATTTACCTTGAAGAAGACATGTTAAATTATTTTAGTCCTGAATTTAGATTTGTAACATATTTTGGACTATTAGGTGGATTTGAAAATTTAAATTTACAAAGTATTTCTTTTGGCTATGCTTCTAAGGCATCAATTCCTAAATGTTATAAAAAATTACAATAAATTTATGTAATTTTAAATACTAAAAGAAACTTCTTTTTATTATGAAACTTGCAGCATTATTCTCAGGAGGAAAAGATTCTACTCTAGCTATCTACAAAGCTATGAAAAAACATGAGATATCATGTTTAATAACAATTAGATCACTAAATCCTGATAGTTATATGTTTCATACACCTGCTATTGATTTAACTAAGTTACAAGCTAAATCCGTGAATATTCCTTTAATTACAGTTGAAACTAAAGGAATTAAAGAAGTTGAACTTAATGACTTAAAAACAGCTATTAAAAAAGCTATTAGTGACTATAATATTGAGGGGATTATAACTGGAGCAGTTGAATCAGTATATCAAGCAACAAGAATTCAAAAAATTTGTAATGAATTAGATTTATGGTGTTTTAATCCAATATGGCAAAAAGATCAAATAGAACTTCTTAAAGAACTAGTTCAAAATAATTTTAAAGTTATTTTTACAGGAATTGCTGCCTACCCTCTTGATGAAACCTGGTTAGGTAAAGAAATCAATAACGAAATTATTGAAAAATTAATTGAATATCAAAAAAAATACAAAATTAATCCTGCTGGAGAAGGTGGTGAAACTGAATCATTGGTTACATATGCACCCTTTTTTAAAAAAAAAATTTTAATTAAAAATTATGAAATAGATTACGAAAACCATGCAGGTAGAATGAATATAACTGAGGCAGTTCTAAAATGATTTTAATTATAAGCACTTGTTCTTATAAACTTCATGAAAATGAGTTTGTTAAACCTATTACAAAAACTCTTGAAAACTATAAAATAAAACATTATACTGAATCATTTGATCTTAATTCTTATGCAAAAATAATAATTTGTGGTACTGCCTTAAAAGATAATGAATATCTAGAAAACTTAGAGTTGTTTGATTGGTTAAAAACAATTCAAATTCCTGTTTTAGGAATTTGTTCAGGAATGCAAATAATTGGTTTATTAAATAATTCAAAAATTGAAAATAAGACTGAAATTGGTATGATAAATATAAAAACAATTAAAAAAAATTCTCTTTTTTCAGGTGAATTTCAAGCTTATAATCTACACAGTAATAATTTAACAAATTTGGAAAATTTTGACATTTTAGCAAAATCAAGAGATTGTATGCAAGCAATTAAATTAAAAAATTATGAGATTTATGGTATATTATTCCATCCTGAAGTTCGAAATCTAAAAATAATAGAAAAATTTTTAAAAATTAATTAGGTATATTCAATTCTACCATATGATGTTTCCAATCTTCTATTTGCTTGCTCATTATACCTACAAATTGCATTATACTTTCGAACAATTGTGTCTTTTACTATGCCAACAGGTTCACCATTATTATTTACAAGAACCATTCTTGATACTTCATGTTCATTAAAATGATTCATTAAATCATCAATATTTGTTTGTCTAGGAATTGTGATCACTGGTGAAGACATTACTTTACTTGCTTTCATGTTCTGAGGGTCCTTACTTGTTGACATTTGCCTTAAAAGATTATTTACAGTAATAATACCTATAACCTTTGATCCATCTTTAACAAGAACAGAACCAATGTTTTTTGTATGCATTAAATATGCAACATTAGATAAATCGTCAGTTAAACTACAAAAAAATACTTTTTTTCTAGAAAGATCATATGCAGATTTTACCCCAACCATAACAACCACCTGCAATATTAATACGCTATTTGTATATATAAATTATTTGGTTATAAAAACAATAATTTAATTCTAAACCTGTCATTTTTAAATATTGGGGTTAAAGATCAGTCTTTTAAACGAATGAGTAATTTTCATTTTAGGTGATATTAAAAATGGATTTTAAAATATTATTGGCTTTAGCTTTGGTGTTTGTTACAGCTTGTTCACAAAGTGTAACACCAGAAACAAATGTTGAAGCTCAAGAGAATAACAATGTTGAATCTCAGCAAAATTTAGAAAATAAAATTGATTGGATAAATTTTGAACTGTTTGACATAAATTCAAATTCAAACTACAAAATTTCAGATTTTAAAGGAAAAACTGTACTTGTTGAAAGTTTTGCAGTATGGTGTCCTCTTTGTACAAAACAACAAGTTGTAAGTAAAGAACTACATGAAGAATTAGGGGACTCTATAGTTGCAATTAATATTGATACTGATCCTAATGAAGACGAAGCAGCAGTAAAAGCACATGCTGATGAAAATGGTTTTGATTGGTATTATTCTGTTTCTCCTATTGAGTTTACTAAATCATTAATTGATGAATTTGGAAATGGAGTTGTTAGTGCACCTTCTGTCCCCATGATTTTAGTTTGTGAAGATGGTAATTATAGAATGTTAGGAAGAGGAGTTAAATCAGCTGAAACAATAAAAGATGAAATAGCTAAAGGTTGTAATTTATGATTTTTTTAAATTTTTGGCTTTCTTTTTTAGCTGGGTTATTTGCTCCACTTGGAGCAGTATGTGTTTTACCACTTTACCCAGGTTTTTTATCTTATTTAGCTAATCAATCTGAGTCCAATAATAAAAATTCAATCTTAAAACTTGGAATAACTGTTGCATTAGGTGTTATTTCTTCAATGGCTTTATTTGGTTTAATTTTTACAAAGATTTTAGAACAAAGTTTAACAAAAGTAATTGGTATTATTTCACCAATAGCATTTGAAATATTAGGGATAATTAGCATTTTTATGATACTAGGAATTGATTTAAGTAAATATTTTGGAAAATTTAATGCACCAGAATCAAAAAATCCAGTATTTAGTTCTTTTTTATTTGGTGCTTTTTTTGGTTTAATTGTTCTTCCATGTAATCCATCATCATTAATAATTTTATTTGCATTAAGTTCAAGTACAACTAGTTTTCTAATTAATTTTATTGGATTTATTTTATTTGGACTAGGAATGGCTTTTCCTCTATTATTATTTGCAATTATTAGTAATAAAAAAAGTAGAAAAGTAATCTCTTTTTTAACTAAAAATCAAAGAATTATTAATTTAATTGCAGGAATACTAATGCTAGGAATTTCAATTTATTATCTATTTTTTGTTTTTAAAATTCTTTAACCCTCAATTTATTTTTTAACCCTTAAAACTAGGTATTATGAACTCATTCATGTCAAAATAATATATGAAGAAAAAAATCATATTTACTTTAGGAATTTTAATTATTGTTTTTATCTTTACTATTTCAACTTATTTTAAATCTGAAACAAATGATACTGTTTCAAATATTATAAATTCAAATGACAATGAAATTAAACTTCTTAAAGACGGAACAAAATATCTTGTTCATCCAGATAAAATAAGAAGTGGTGGACCACCTAAAGACGGAATTCCTTCAATAGATAATCCTAAATTTGTTACTGTAAAAAATGCTGATGAATGGATACAAGATAATGAACTTGTTTTAGCATTAAATTATAATGGCGTTAAAAAAGTATATCCTTTACAAATTCTTGTTTGGCATGAAATTGTCAATGATTTTGCAAAAGACAAACCCATTTTAATTACATATTGTCCGCTATGTGGAAGTGGAATAGCTTATGAAAGAAAAATCAATAATGAAACTGTTGAATTTGGAACATCTGGAAAATTATTTAATTCAAATTTAATAATGTATGATAGACTAACGAGCACTTATTGGACACAAATTGATGGACTAGCGATTATTGGTGATCTAACTGGATTTGAACTAAATGAAATATCAATTGATACTGTTAGATGGGATGAATGGAAAAATGAGCATCCAGATTCCTTAGTTTTATCTCAGGATACTGGATTTGACAGACAGTATGGTACAGATCCTTATGGAAGTTATTATGATGAAAGCAATTTATTTTTTCCAGTTGAAAATACTGATAACTCAGTTCATCCTAAGACTGTTATTTATGGAATTGAGATTAATGAAACGTATAAAGCATATACTGAAAGTTTAGTTAATATTTTAGGTTCATTTACAGATGAAATCAATGGTACAATGATTAATATAACAAAAAATCCAGACGGTTCTGTATACATTTATGACATTAAAACTAATAAAGAAATTGTGAAGGAAAGAGATTTTTGGTTTGCTTGGTACGCCTTTCATCCTGAAACTGAGTTATTTAGATCTGATTTTTCCTAACTTCAACTTTTTTTTAACAACTTCTTCAAACTCGGCAAGTATTACTTCAAAGTAGTTAAATATGATTTATTTTTCTTAAATTTTATGTATATTGCATTATTTGGCCCACCTGGGGCAGGAAAAGGAACACAAGCAGGAGCAATTAGCGAAGCTTATGGAATACCTCATATTTCTACAGGGGACTTATTTAGAGAAAACATAAAAAATCAAACTAAGTTAGGACAACTAGCTCAATCGTATATGAATGAAGGAGAATTAGTACCTGATGAAGTAACAATTGATATGTTAAAAGATAGACTTTCTCATGATGACTGTTTAAATGGGTATCTTCTAGATGGAGTTCCAAGAACAGTTATACAAGCAAATTTATTAGCTCATCCTGAAGATGGAGTTACAATAGACGTTGTTTTAAATCTTGCTATTCCAGATGAAAAATTAATTGAAAGGCTATCTGGTAGAGTAGAAGGTCAAAGTGGAGCAATATATCATAAAGTATTTAATCCTGCTCCTGCTTGGGATTTACCATATAAACCTCAAAGAGATGATGACACTCCAGAAGCAGCAGCTAATAGAGTTAAAGTATATAATGAACAAACAGCTCCATTAATTGAATATTATGAAGAAAGAGGACTCTTAAAAACAGTTAATGCTGATCAAAGTATAGAAGAAGTACAAGCAGAAATTAAAAAAACTCTAGATGAACATTTTGGAATTGATTAAACTTCTTCTTTAACATATTAATGTTTTTCTTTAAAGAGCAATTTTAAATAGGTAACTAGATTTGTAAATAAGTAAATTAAAATCACTCGGAGGAATTATAAAATGGTTAAAATAGGAGAAAAAATTGAAGATATGAGATTTGAAGTATTTGTAAATAATGATTTTAAAAAAGTTAATTTTTCAGATTATAAAGGAAAATGGCTAGTATTATTTTTTTATCCTGCGGACTTTACTTTTGTTTGTCCAACTGAATTAGAACAAGCAGCAGAAATGTATGACAAATTTAAAGAAGCTGGAGCTGAAATTATTAGTGTTAGTACTGATACTGTGTTTAGTCATTTAGCATGGCATGATTCATCTAAAGCAATAGGTAAAATTAAATTTCCTATGGCTGCAGATCCAACAGGAAAAATGTGTCAATATTTTGGCACATATATTGAAGATGAAGGTTTATCTCTTAGAGGTACATTTATTATCAATCCAGATGGAATTTTAAAAGCAATGGATGTTCATGATAATAGTATAGGAAGATGTTCAAGTGAAATACTAAGAAAATTACAAGCTGCAATTTATGTTGAAGGACATGATGGTGAAGTTTGCCCAGGATCATGGAAACCAGGAGACAAAACTCTCAAACCTGGCGTAGATCTTGTTGGAAAAATTTAATTTTCTTTTTTATTTTACTAATATAGTATATTTTAAATAACTACTACAATTTAATTCTTTAAGGTGATAATATGAAAATATCTAAAAAAATGCAAGACGCAATAAATGCTCAAATTAATGAAGAATTTGCTTCAAGTTATATTTATTTAAGTATGGCAGCTTATTTTGAATCTGAAAATCTTTCAGGTATGGCTACGTGGATGAAATTACAAGCAGAAGAAGAAATCGAACATGCTATGAAATTCTTTAATTATGTATTTGAAAGAGGAGGAGATGTTAAATTAACAGCAATAAAAGAACCTAAAGATAAATGGGAGTCTCCATTAAATGCTTTCGAAGAAGCATATGCACATGAACAATTCATTACAAAAAAAATTCATGCATTAGCAGATGTTGCTGATGAATTAGACGACTTAGCTACTGAAAGTTTCTTAAAATGGTTTATAGATGAGCAAGTTGAAGAAGAAAACAATGCTTTAACAATTGTTGAAAAACTAAAAATCATGGGTGACAGTAAAGGTTCTTTACTAATGTACGATAGAGTTTTAGGTAAAAGAGGTCAAAAGTAATAAAAATCTGACATGAGAACGCTATTCTTGTCATAAATGACAAAGTATCACTCTCGCCCTTTTATTAGAATCAGATTTTTAACTATGGAAATCGACCTAAAGTCGGAGTTTTAAACCCTTAAATTTCCATATAATTTTAATTAAAAAAGTAGAAACCTATTTATACTTTATTTTTTAATTTAATTCCTATGAACATAAGTTTGTATAATTATTTTATTCAAAACAATCAGAATTATTCTATTGAAGTTCTAAAAAATCAAGCTCTTAAATCTGGATATAGTCAAATTGAAATTAATGAAGTATTAAGTGTAATTAATTCTCAAAAGAATATAGTAACTCAAACTAATAATCAAACTGAATCAATCATGTTTGGATTCCAAGCAAATTCAGGAAATATTGCATGCGGCCTTTACTTTACAAATAATAGAATTATTGCTTCAAGATTTAAAGGTTCTTTTGGACTTTGTTTTTTTTTAGGATATATTGGTGAATTAATATGTAATTTAAAAAATCAAAAAAAATTTAGAACAAATTTACAGCTAACTCCGCAAAACTTATATATGTCAAATAATCAAAACCTCCAAATTCCTGTTTCTTCAATTACAAATATAAAAATGAGAAAACCTTCTATTTTTTCACCTGGTCAAATGATGATTAAAGGTCATAGAGATTATAAGTTTTCATTTACATATAAAACACAATTTTTTCAAGCTCTTGAAGCTTTAAAACAATCATTTCCTAGTTTAATTAATGTTCTATAAATTAAAGTTAAACAAATCTGTTTAAAATTTTTAAACACAAGTTTTTTATAGTATCTTTAAAAAGAAAGTTTTACAATGAATAATAGAGGAAGATTAACAGTAATGATGCCGTTCATTTTATCTACTGCATTCACATTTATTGATATTTTTTTATTTAGAGTAATTTCTGGATTTTATTTTATTAATCCTGCATTAGTAATAATGAGTTTTTTAGAATTATACTTACTTTCAGCTGTTACCTCATTATTTATTAAAAAAGAAATCGACAGAAAACATATATAAACAATTAAATCAAATTATTTTTAATGGAACCTATTTTTATTTTATTTATAATTATTGGAAGTATTATATTTTTGTGGCTTGGCTTTAAAATAGGACAATTAACTAAAGATCAAGAATGGGTTGAAAAACTTCCTAAAATCAAACAAGATTCTCTTGACCGATCAAAAAGTGTTGTTAAAGGTCAAGTTTCTGAACAATTAGCTCCATTTCTACCTGATTTCCCATTTAATTCAAGCGAATGCAAATTCTTAGGAAAACCTATTGATTTACTTGTGTTTAAAGGAATGGACGATAATAACATCAATGAAGTTATTTTTGTTGAAGTTAAAACAGGAAAATCTACTCTTTCAAGTCAAGAAAGAAAGCTTAGAGACGCAATTAAAGAAAAGCGTGTGAAATGGCAAGAATATAGAATTTAAAGGCTTTTTTTAAACTGTTTAGTTTAATTCTATTTAACTATGGATATTTAAATCTATTCACTACTCTAGAATAGGTAAGATGC
>Ga0233437_1004011_pt1 | contig 18126 bp, 14 predicted proteins | sample SI_122_August201_FD_182714 | JGI IMG/M metagenome (GOLD analysis project Ga0233437, IMG submission 182714) | Seawater microbial communities from Saanich Inlet, British Columbia, Canada - SI_122_August2016_200_MG | ecosystem: Environmental > Aquatic > Marine > Inlet | place: Canada: British...
ATCCTCTAGGTTGAGAAGGTTGACGGCAGAACCGGGGTTGGCCGCTAACGTCGATTTGAAGTAGAACCCTACCGCGAAGTCATCCGTAGAGACTGCTAGGTCCGCATCACCAGTCCTAGAAAGGACTGTCCCGCCTCCCTCGGTAAAGACTGCCCCGTTTCCGGTAACGGCTGCAGCAAATGTTACCGAGCCTGTATTCGTGAGCGTCTTACCAAGTAGACCGGCCACCGATCCGAGCCACCACGAGTCCTTGAGCGTCGCTTTCCCGCAGAGCGGTGGGTGGGCTGCTACGTCATCAAAGAAGAAGGTGATCCCATCTTCCTCGTTCGTATCGTTCAGATGCTTCAGGCAAAGCCCCTCGTCCGTTGCGATCGCTACCACCGGGGATATTCCATCGGCAGCTGAGATAGCCGGGATTACATCTATCATCGAGAGGACAGCAGATACCGACACCGGATTGATCGCACCACCTGTCGTCCCGCCACCGTGGAACGTATCCTTTGCGGCCGGGAACGTGTCTGCTACCAGATCTGAGGTCTTCCACCACCCCACCTTATCGTTGGTAGCATCCGAGTATCCAAGGAAGCAGTGGCCATCCGGCGTTATCTCGACAGCCAATCCGACGATTGAAGCAATCGCGCTATCGTAGATCGCAGGTTCGTTGGAGGCATGTTCCCTTGCCTTTATAATACTCACCTCATCGTCGCAGGCAAGAACGATATCAGGGATCGTTCGACCAAGATCGTATTCCTGATACTGGTCGTCGTGGTCTCTCGCCAGAGCCACAGAGACAACGTCATTGTGATTCAACTGGACGACCGTATTGACATTGATCGAGCCCAGCGCACTATTACGATCCGTTACATCCCCGTTCCTCACCCAGAGCCCGGTCGATAGATACTGATATCCCTGATCTCGGATGAAGTCAATACATTGTATCCCGTTCGTATCGTCCGCCACCACGAGAAGCCCATCCAAAAAGGCTATATCCCTTATAGCAGACGAGTTGGCCAGGAAGTTACTGGCCGCGGCTGTGATCGTCATCCACGTTGCGTTCGTCTTACGATTGTAGATCTCCACCGTTCCTCTGGCGGTGTCTACGAAGAACAGCGGGTGGGTTGGGAACTTGCCAAGCTCCCGATACCAAGAAGTGTTCCGCTCTAGTTGACGAAACACCTCAAGGTCCCACATGAACCGACCGTTATTCAAATCAGCAGATAGAACGCGATAACCAGACTCAGCTGTTATGTCCTCGTCCGGCATCTCGTAGGCAAGTTCCTTAACCTTGTACTCGGCCATTAGTTACTCCTAAGTGTTACCGAACGCAGCCCGGAAATACCAGACGTTGTCATCAAAGTCGCCCACTTGTGCCCGGTATCGGGCATTCCCACCCTCAAACGTCGCATCATCTATCCCGGTAGCAGGCATCACTACCCAAATCCCTGAAGCACCTTCTTCGGTGAAGATGTTAATCTCAACTGTTCCGTTCGCAGGCAACCCTGCGCCTGACTTTGCTATCTGAAAGTCTTCTGCTGTGGGCGTGTCTACGTATACAGCACGATCTGAGTTAGGAACCACGTTAGGAATAGCGCCTCCAATAGAGGTAGGCAGTGCGCCTCCATCGCTTAAGGCATCGTAACGTGTTACGGTCAGCGTGTCAAAGTTGACAGCATAGTTATCATCTTGATAGATATCTGTGTTATCCTTCAAGATGAATAACGTGACCGCTCCATCAATATCGGGTCCGGCGACTGACTTAGCCAATTCTACGTCGGTAGTGGAAATCGCTCCCATAAAGCAGAGTTTATCGTTCTCATCACACATCAAGATTCTGGGAGCACTACCAAACGTAACAGGGATACTCTGACCGAAGTCGTCAGCTAAACCGGAGAAGAGTTGACTCGTCAGAGCTTCATTCGTCACCGTTAAGCCGGACACAATATAGAAGTTCGTTTGGACGTCGTCAAAGATATAGAGATCCACCGTGGGAGTAATCACCCCGGCTTGACTAGCGGTAAGCTGTACTTGGGTATTACCAACCGAAGACAGCAGAACGCGCCTATCCATACGGTTTACTACCAACACTCTAGCGTCCGTTATAGTTCCCGGCAACGCCGAGCCTGTGTAGGCATCCGTCAAAGAAGAATAAGTCACCGTAGTTATTGACCCATCCTCATTCACCGGAACATCTATAACGTAGTAGCCAGAAATAGGCTTGAGAGGATTACTCACTTCCACGTCGAAGTATAGATAGTTTGCCAGATCATTACTATCGACTTGGAAGAAGTCAACCGAATCAAAGTTCGGCGACTTATCAGCCTCAAATACTGGCCACAGCTTATCACTACCGGGATCTGTCGGTATTGTGAACTCAACCGCAAAGGAAGGATAGTCATCATCTTTACGGAACCAGCCCGAGGAAGGAGCAGTAATCGTTGGCGCAGTAGGAAGGTTGTCTACAGTAAAGAAGGAGGACACTACCGGAGTATCATCATCTCCCGCTCCCAAAGCCCCATCATTCGCTGTAACACGAATCAAGATGTTATCCTGATCGACGTTAGATCCTACATCTGCGATCGAGTCCCAAGTGACGTTGTAGGTATTACCGGCCTGAGACACCGTTAGATTCGTCACAGCGCCAGTAATAGAGGCGGCAGTCCACGGGCCTCCGGCTCCTGCGGTGGAATACTCTATCGTCACCGATGCGAGTAGGTCGGCATCGACATACGTCAGCAAAGTAAAGGTGACGGTAACTGTAGTCCCACTCGCTCTCTGTCCGAGGGTGGGGGCACTAATCCCAGAGCATCTAACATCAGACGCTCTAAACTCCTGATTAATGCTTGTAGAGTAATCACCTATATTAACTGGCATTTGAAGTAGCTTTCTAATAGTCGCCTAGAAGAAAAGAGTGAAGTCCCCCTTTCCCCCTAGTGACTACGTGAAGAAGTGTTAGTCGCTAGGCTTACGTTGAGTAGCAAGTCCCCAGAAGCACTCAGAGCGTAAGCGAATAGGTATACACCGTTGATTTTTATGGAGGTTACAGGCATTACTCCACCCAGTAATCATACGGGTCAATCCTGTTCCAACAGGAGGTCATGAGGAACCCTGCTGCTACCGTTACGTTCTTGGCTACAGCCTTGATCGTCAGCTTGACATCGGAGCCAGCAGGTATACCACTCTTATTAGGATATGGCTTCTTGAAGTTATGAGTAACCTGCGGGTGAGAATCTGAGGTCACGATTCTTTTATGCTTTGAGACCCAAAGAGCAGATCCATCTGCCCTAGTCCAAAGCCTAATGACTGCCGTAGCCGCGGCAGCCGAAGAAGCAATCATATCCGCCCAGTAGTTCTCGATGAACGATTTCTTGCCTGTAGAGGTGCTCATCATACAAGCGAGAGTCTGGCCTTCTCCGATGGCAATTTGCATCCACGTCTCAGTTTTACCAGCATTCCCGAAACTAATATTACCGGAATAGGCATCAGAAGCAGATGCCCGATGAATACGTTCGGCCGTCATATCATCTCCGGCGGCAGTCAGACATTTTACAGCCGTAGCGCCATTCAGATTGACCGCTCCATCCACCAAAGCTCCAAGCTGTCTACCTGAGACTGCTACGTCTACATCGGTATCGCCGCCATTAGACGACCACGCATACACCACTTCTCCGTTGGCAGCTGGCTCATCTACAGCACCCGTAGTCAGCCAAGACACTACATCAGCTTCTGCGCCCTGGTTCACAACTCCAGACTCTCCAAACTTGTCGATGAATTCAAATCCTGGTGCTAATACAGATAGGCCCATTATGTCCTCGTAGGTTTAGATCCCATTATCTCAGTCCCGACTAACGGAATGGCTGAAGTATGGCCGACAAATCTATTGAAGAAGTATTCGCGATTCAGATGACCATCCCATAGACAGACTTGGCCCCATTCAACATCATTATGAGGCATAAACCCAATCAAGCCGTCATGGTCTGCAATTAACTGCCTATCTGCTTCATCTGTAGTGTCCATATACTCCCAGACACATTCACAACGAAAACGCCATCCATCAATATATTCCTTATAGGAACCGTCGATCAATCTCTGCCGGCCTGTCTGAAGCTCTTTATCCCATCCCTGCCCCCTATACTCTGTAGGCTCGGCAAGCTCGATGGTGTCCTCAATCTCGAACACTTGGATGTTATCGTAGTATTGCTTGCCGAGATTAGATGCTGTTGTATTTGTCGGGAAGATTTCAATTGAGAAATTAGAACTTCCCGCCAAAGAGAACAAATTATTTATTGGGATCCAAATCAAGCTCCAACTACTAGTCGTATATGAGGATGCCGGTGACGCCGTTCCAGCAAGAGCACCGCCATTATCCTTTATATAGACATGAATATTACCGCCAGGAGTCCCAGAGATTTCCTTCACCCAAATAGCTGCCAGCAAAGACTTGCCGTTTATATCTCCTGACGGCATAGTAAGGCCAGTTTGCGTCACCCATTCAATGGCGCCAATATTATTGTCTTCAACAGAAAGTACATAATCACCGAAGACAGTAGTGGTATCATTCACTTGAGCTACAGTAGCACCGCCACCAGCTGCCCAACTATCAGGTATACTGTCAGCGTTATCATCATCCTCCATGCTACCATTTGTGATAAGATCCTCAGATAGCAAATAGTATCTGGGGACACCAACACCACCTAATACGTTCCCTGAAAACGACATTTATACCTTCTCCAAGAATGTTCCGGTCAACTTTTTGTTGGTAGTGTCGAGGTCAATTCCCCAAAGGATCCACTCCTTCGTAGTATCTATACCAGCAACACTCCCCGGAATACTGAAGGTTAATTCATCTCCTAACTCTAATTGTAGTAGGTAAGTCAATTCAGCCCTAAAGACATACCTCATATTCTTGAAGTAATCGAACAGCATACGAGCAAGTATCCGAGCATAGTAAGGATTCTGGACAAATCGGTTGGAGACATTAAGGATTCTATTCACGTCACTCATGTCCCCATAGGTTTCTATCCCATTCTTACTAGTTCCCGTCCAGGCAACCGATATACCTCTATAGACATGCTCGTATCTCTTTGATGGCCTTACATCCAATATCTGCTTTCGTCCGGCATCAAACGTATCTGGAGTAGATAAACCGTTCCTGCCTTGTATCCTCATTATTCTTTCAGAAGTCACTTGGAAGACGAAATTAGTAGCCTGACATAGTCCGGCGATTGCTTCTGTTACCGTAGTCTCCCCGAATGATAGGACTGGCACTCTAGGCCAAAGAGTATCTGAATACTGGAATATAACCTCGTTCGGCCCCGGTCCGCACACCCCGAAGACGCCACCGTTAGAATCTATTTGGAGCGCTGTCTTAGAGTTGTAAGACGATCCCGGCATTATCCCTAGTCTATAGACTTCAATCACGCTACCGCCTGTGAAGTCACACTTCATCAGCCATGCCCCGCGGCCAGGATCTCTTACACTAGCCGCTATACAATAAACATTGAAATCAGTAGAGTTATAGGTGAAGTGCCTCAAAGCCCTGCCAGTCTCAAAATTAAAGTTCTGACCGGTAGTGCTGTAGTTAAAGCCACCAGTCCCTATCTCATAGACAAAGTAAAGATACTGATTCGGGTTATTAGCTGCTTGGGATACTCCATCTGAGCGATCATAGATACATCCGTGGATCGTGCTCTCGTTAGGATTGTGGCAAAAGTCTATGACTGATTGTGCATCCCTATTCGATCCAGCTATTTCAGAACGGGACTCCCAGTAATTAGCCCAAGCATTCTGTGCTCCATCTACTTGAGTAGATCCGCCAACATGAGCACTCACTCGGAACCGAACCCAATATTGCGTAGTCCCTCCTACAGCTGTAGTGGCCCAATCTCTATGAGGCTTCCAAGTCCAATGTCCATCAGCAGTCAGGATAGTAGTATCATCATTCTGCGCTCCGGCATCAATTGCTGCCCAAGCAACGCCGTTCCAATACTCTAAGAGCACCGTGGCATTAAAGGCTGAATTGGTAACTTGAAAGTAAACTGAGTTAAACGTCCTGGTGTCGCCTACATAAATAGCATCATCTACTTCATTCAGCGTCCCAAAGCCACCAGTTCCGGCGTTAAATGCAGTGGTCCTGTCCTCATACAAAGTAGTGGTCTGATTATACCAGAATGCTTTAGGCCAATCTTTCGCCTTCCCATCCTGATAGAAGTAGCTCAGGTATGATACGCTTATGGCATCAGTGCCTGAATCTGTAGCCATTTCCTCCCAATATATATAGGATAGGTAAACAGCGTGCTTTGATGAATCAGGAAACTGGCCACAGAAGATATTTGCCCCGCTGTCAATATTATCTCCATCCTTGACGGACTCAAAGAAGAACAGGCAGTCATCTAGATTACCGGCCGTCCCATCTATAGGTTGGATCTTTACAGCACTTGAATCAATATAGTGTCGATGCTCTAAGGCATACCACCTATCATCAAGGAAGTTGTATTCAACAAACCCTCTCTGCCCGAGGCTATATTTGAACCCAAGTCTATTCTTGCCGCCAACAGGAGATATTGATCCATCAGTAGCAATATAGGCTCCAGGCTTAGCAGCCCAATACGGCCCTTCCTCCCACCCTGAGCCTTCAAAAGTATTACCTACAGGATCTTCATTGAAGACAAAAGCAGGGTAATCAAGTCCTGCCGAATTCAAAAAGTCATCCCGGTCCCTCATATGAATATTCTCAGAGACTCCTAGCAAAGCAGCAGCTTCACAAGACGTCAATTGAGGGTAAGGGATCATCAAGTTCTCACCGCCATCAGCCGGACCAGCCCCACCATTCTCGAAGTTTTGTCCAAATCCTCTCTCAAAGTTACTGCCACCAACATCAACTATTCTACCATCTCTGTAGAGATACTCGTGCGCCACTACCCCAAAGATGCCTGTCTTAGCCTGAGAGTAATCAAACTCTCCTGTTGATACAGTATAGGTAAAGACTGCACACGGCGAATCAATTCTGGTATGATGATTAGTCCCAAGATCTGTCCAAGCTATACCCTTTACCGCAGTACCATCCTTAACCATCCTCATTATACGGACGTTATTAAGATCATCAAGCGGCGTAGAAGGATCAATATTATCTATCGACCCTAAGAATTCAAGCTCACCTTGATGCTTATACCGCCACAGTTCTTTCCCGACTCCAAGATATACCGTATCATCATCTGCCGTATCTACAAGAATGCAGGTTATCTTTTGGAAATAATCTTCCCTTGGAACATTAGGAAAGACATTCAAATATGGAGTCGAGGATGAAACAATGATATCATCCTGCTCCAAAATTTCACCGCGGAAGCTAGCAATGTCTGCTAACTGGGTGACTGCGTTATCTACTGAGGCAAACAAATGCCACGTCGCAGGAATAGGGTTGCCATCACTATCAGTTCTGATGACTATTTCCTCATCAGCATCCCTCAACCTTAAGGCCTCAGGATTAACTTTGATAGTAATGTAATCTCCATTTGACCCAGGAAGACGAATATGCCTCCTAAGAGTGTAAGCCGTACAAGTTCCGGGAGCAGCCGAAGTGACCTTAATCTTTATCCAATAATAAGAATGCTTTATATCAGTTGCCCCATCATTGTAATTCAAGGTAGATTTTGACCAACCTTGTACATCACCTTCATCCCAATAAATACTGCCATCTTGGGATAGCCCACTAGTCCCATCAGTAACAGAGCTAGCTGCTGCCCCAACCATATCCGCGCTAAACCCAATATCAGAAGAGCCGGCATCATTTATAGTCGGAAGGTTGGAGTAATACACCTCCAATGTCTTTGCTGCTCCGAATGGAGTCTCAAGAAGGAATTCAATACCATAGAAGGGAGTAGGCGAGCCAATATAGATACTATCATTCTGGGCCTGTAGGATGTCTACCGTCTCATCGTGATTTTCTGCTAACTTGCCGCCAACGTTATCAGACAGCAAGCTAAATGCTCCTCCTGTCCAAAGCATCACATCCTCGAACCAAGGACTAATAGGAACTTCAGAGCCGCCATCATACTGTGCCATCAAAGTCCCTTGGTTCACCACCTTATTCGTGGAGCTAGTTCTTCCCTCTACTTCGACTAACTCAGTTACATCCTCATCAGGGAAAACATACGGCCTAGTGGAAGTATCTCCTGATGAGTCAGCAAACTTTACCCTGATGAACTCGTTGTCACCTGAACCATCAATCCCATTAAGAACTTTGGTCCCGTTGTCATCAAGGCCGACTATACCAAGATGCTGCTCCCAAACAGCCCTATCCCAAGACCACCATGCTGGATATTTGAACTTGAACGGATAAATACCTGAATCATAATCCGAGCTAACTTCTGTAATCTCAACTTGCCCGAATTTTGATTGCTCAAGCCGAATACTGATACTCTTAGGTCCAAGAGAAGGTGCACTTCTTTGTCCTAATCCATAAGACCAAAGCTGTATTCCTGGCATCAAGGTCAATCTTCCTTGAGCATCTGAATACTGCCAGGCCCTATGTAGATCCAACTCCCTCATAAACCCAAGGGACTTAACACGCATCATCCTCTGCCTAGTCAAAGCCTCTATTGATCCAGGATGGATGATACCGCCGTGATAGAGTAATCTAGCCACTTCTCCAGCCTCTCCGGTGTCTAGTTCGCCCCATTTGAACGTTCCGAATTTCTTTCCAGGGTTAAACTTTACGGTGGGCATCGTTAGACCGTCCGATAAGTAAAATGAAGGATTGCCCAGGGGCTTGCAGACCCCTGAGCATCCCGATCACCGTCCGATCCGAGAGTTAGGCGGGAACCTCTGGTTCAGCGGTCTTAGCAACTTTAACAACGCCCGTTTCCTCTCGCTTCCAAGCAGCATGTTGATCGTCGATCGACACCAAAAGACTCTGAACCGGAATCGTAGAGAACTTGACTCCCTCAGGAGGATTGTCAATCATCTCCTTAAGAAATTCAAATCCTTCAGGGCTAATCGGAATCTCCCTGTCGATAATGAAATCTTCCTCATCATCTGGAATATCTGCCGTTTTCATAAGGCGAGCCAATTCGCGAGTCACCTTAGATACTGCTGCGAATAGGCGCATTATAGTCCTGCGCCTGCTCTTAAAAGGCTCTTTGGCTGTATCTACAGTATTCAGATAACTAAGCAGGAACTTAGCATCATTCTGAACTTCCATCCGAAGCGGTCTTTCAGTGCCATCCTCAGCCTTATCAATGTCACCGCTATCCTGAAGATGATACCTGAGCTTGAAAGCAATGCTGCCCATACCTTACTCCTTTCACTTGACTACTTACGGCATCAACGGAGGCATTTCGCCTTTAAGTGATTGCACAAATTGCTCCCGAGTCTTTGTGACCAACCCTGTATCAATCAGAGCATCAATTGCAACATCAAGTTTGACAATGTCTGCTACTAGCGCTGCTGCTGCTGTCCCTTCTTCGGTAGTATCACCAAAAGTGCCAGGGAAATTCTTATCCTTACGGCTGTCATCAACGACCTTCTTGCGAGCAAGAAGATTCTGAATTGCCGAATTGACAGCAGACTTCATCCCTTCAATGTTATTCCTCACCTCTGCGACAAAAACCGTTTGCTCTTCACTCAATGACATTTGACTCTCCTTTCCCCTAAGATACCACTAAGCAACTTTCAGTTTATCTATCTCAACCTTGAGGACATCAATTTCTTGATCATGCCTCCTTTTGAGTTCCTTAATTGCCTCAACTAAGTAGGCATCTATGCTGATGTCATCCTTTATTGACATTGTCCCCATCTCATCTTCTGCTACCTGAGTTAATTCAGGGGCTACTGCGTCCACCTCTTGGGCTATCATTCCTGTCTGCTTCCCATCCCTCATATACGGAGGCTTTATCCAGTTATAGTGGACGCCTCTCAAGTTACAGACTGTCTCAAGAGCATCTGTTATATCTACAACATTCGTCTTTAGACGTTCATCAGATGATATATGGTAAGTCCCGTGAGTCCCTGAGATGTCCCCGTTAGTCGCTACCATGAACCGATAATTAGCCCCAGTCCCATCATATAAGGCCCAGATATCATCCGTTCTTACCCCGCCCCACCATTTCCTTGCGTCGTTCTCCCAAATAAACCAGACAGCACTATTAACAACTGTAGATTTGATCCTATATGCGTCGTTAGATGACGCATCTTGCAGATCCAATCTATAAAACTCAGTAACTCCACCAAGTCCAATACTAGGGCAGGTTCTTATTCCGCCAAAAGCGTAAACAAGCCCGTCACAAGCAAAGTTTCCGTAAGCATATAGCAAATTCCCTAACGGAATGGACACCTCTTCTGTCCCGCCAGCAGTGTTTACAGCAAATACAGTCGACCCTCCAGCATTAGTAACTTGGAAAGCAACTGCTGCCGTTGTCTTAACTTGAGCAGCAGCATTAATAGTAGTGACGCCTCCTACTGTGAGCGTTGACCCTACTATGAGCGTGGTCCCTACTACTGCTGTCGTTGACACAATCAACGTTGATGAAGTAAGGCTTGTACCGAAGGTCCCTGAAGTAGAGATCCCGAGAGAACTTGCTGAAAGAGAGCCAGATATTGTAGTATTGCCGCCCAAATAAACTGATCCTAATCCTGTAAAGATAGACCAGTTATTGGTGGCATCATTCAGATCTTCTATCTTGAGTCCATACTGGTTGGTTATTGTCGTCCCGCCAGTCTTGGACCCTTCAGAAATCCTGAAATTATACAGATTTGTTATAGCAGACGGGGCATCTGTGCTGACTGTGACCCATGTAGCATTGAAGTCAGTTATAGCCCCTGCTATATGATACTGACTCAAGGCACCGTATACAGTGCCTCCTGCTCCTACGGCAGCATTAACCCATACACTAATACCTGCGGTCGGAGTGGCACCACTGCCTAATGCTACTAATCCTTCGACATCCAAATTTCCAGCAGCAGCAACATTACCGACACTAGAAACAGTAAAATCGCCGCTGCCTACATCCAAATCAGCAGTAGCGTAAAGATGATAAAAGTAATAGCCCATTGTTGTACTTGGGCCAGACAAAGTATTCGTCCCGCTATCAATATATAGCAGGACATTACCTGGATCATCCAATACTATGAACTGCGCAGTAGCATTCCTTACTGACAATCTAAAGGTCGGAGCAGTCATCCCTATAGCAACATTTCCTGCTACTCCTATGCCGCCAGAAGGATAGTAGATATTGCTACCGGACTGCGTCCAAAGAGGGGATGATACAGACGGTGTAGTCCAAGTTAGATTCCCGGCTCCATCTGTAGTAAGAACATCTCCTGCGCCTCCATCCGATCCTGTCCAAGTATAGGCAACCGTATTGAAGGTAGTGGCGCCTGGGACAATCAAGTTAGCTACCGTCAAAGTTTCGCTGACCAAAGAAGCAGTCACTGAAGCAGGGACTAAATCACCATCAGCCTGTAACGATACCGCCAATCTCACGGTAAGGTCTACAAGACTACCACTAGGACCAGACCCTAGTTCTGCGAATACCGCAGCCATCTGATCATAGGCGTAAGCCTCCATATATGCCTTATCGGCATCAGTCACGCCGTCTGTGATCGCTGATAACTGGGCTACTGTTTTTGCTTGCCAAAAGCTATAAGAGGCCATTATAGGGAGCCCTTGAACCCGGCCAGTATTTCACCGTAGAAGAAATTCTCAATAGCTAATAGGACTTGATCACCGACAATGACATCATCCAGGACGCCAAGGACCGTTACAGTCCCTGCAGCATTCGCTATTATCGGAAACCCCTTACCTTCATACGGACCTGAGAGCACCTGCGCATTATAGCCTCTCAGGGCGTTTACCGTCAATCCTCCCGTAGTAATAGTAAACACGGTTGTGCTAGCCCCGGCACTCACTCCAGAGATGACATCTGTCCAACTTTTCTGGAAGAATACCCCAGCAGAGTTCACCTCATCATACAGGGTTATATACGCCCTATCGTTCATCTCTATCGTAGCGCCGCCTGTTCGAAACTCATTCAGTGTAGGCCCTTCAAAGCCTTGACTTATTGTTCCAATCTTCAGCACTTGCCTCTCTACATCATACCTTTTGGCTATATACCCGCCGACATCTTGAGCAGTTCCAAGACTATGAGTAGTCGAAGGTATTGTAGTCTCACCAGAGGCATACGTAGGGGGGCTAGTCACTCTGAACTTAGTGCTAAACTTACGAGTGGTGACTATAAACCAATCATCCGTTGAAAAATGATCCTCAGCATGGCCTTTAACCTTGAAATTATCAGCATCTGTTATCTCGGTTATTGACCAAGGGAAACGCTTGTAGACTCTCACTTGCTCGACTGCTCTTGAGCCAGAGAGTCTATTCTGTTCCGCTAGGAAAGTGGCGTCTACTGTTTTCACATTACCTTCTCGCTCATAACTCGCTGCATTGCCGGCTCAATAGTATTCCTAACAACACGATCCATTACTTCAGGATCGTCAGCCATAATCATCGCACCGCGCATCAGCCCGTCGTTATTGATTACTACTTGGACCCCACTTCCACCGCCTCCACCAGCCCTCTTCCCAAGGTTCATCCCAGAAGTAGGTCCGGCCACAGGAGAGTCCATCATGCCTCCCTGAGCACCTGCGGCGAATGCCGGCAACGGATTCCCTGAGGCCAAAGAAGCAAACATCCCAATGCCCTTGATGAGCATACCAAGCTTTCCGTTGCCGCCGGCAGCCTCGGATTCAGCCAGCTTAAGCAACGCTATCTTTATCAAAGCACGCTTGACGAACTCCCTCAAAGAACGCTCCAGAGATCCAAGGATATTCCTGATAAACGATCTCTTTATGCCTTCCCAGAGCTTACCCCAGGCACTCCCTATTTCCTCGTTAGCGTCCTGCTGGATCTTCCTTCGCCTCTCAGCCATCTCTCTTTCTAGGGCAATCATAGCAGAAGCATTACCAGCCAACCTTATCCGCTCAGCCCTATGGAACTCATCCAGATCTTCCAGCCGATCCCTCATCCTACGATCAGCCTCAGTATCACCACCGAATAAGGAGTCAAGAACGACATCAGAGAGATCACGGCTGACATCTGAGATCATATTATCTACAAAGATCAACCTACCTCTGATGCTCTCCTCAGCCTCTCTCTTCTTCTCTTCCAAGTATCGATCATCTTCACGCTTCTTCTTGTCAGCATGACGCTTGCGTAATTCTGCTAGATCACTCTGAAGCTGCTCCTCAAGAGCCATGATGAGCTTTGAATACTTCTCGCGCTGCTCTATGGAAATATTCGTTTCCTGCTCAAGCATAAGTTTTATTTGCTCAATCCTAGACTTATACCTATGACGGAGCAATTCAGCATCTCTTTCATTCAGATCTTTCATAGATCCAATTCTAGCTTGAGAGATACTCTGGTCGATATTCAAAGTCCTGCGAGCACTAGCCGCCAATATAGCCTCTATCTCGGCAGCCTGCGCGCGATTTGCCTCAGTAAATTCGTCAAGTATCTCTTGGCGGCGCTTTGCTGAAGCATTATTTATTGCGTTCACCTTAGCGTTAGTCGCAATACTGACGCCTTGAATGGCGTTATCAATCACACTATCGGCCGTATCCGGATGTGTACTTCTGAGCCTTTCCCTTTCTCTATTTAGAGCAGCAATCTTCTGATGCTCCTCAATCTTCATCAAGGCAATCCTTTTCTCACCTTCAACCGCAACTACCGCCGTCATATCCCGCTGAGTCTTTTCTTGGATTGATCTCAGCCTATCAGCATTCTTCTGAATCGCTTTATCACCTCTTACATCAGAAGTCTCGGTGATCTTGTTAAAGGCCTGCTGGAACTGAATAGTGGACATAAGTTCTTTGGTATACTCAGATAAGGCAAACCCTCTTTCCCTGAGAGCCTTGGTTATACCATCAACTCTTTCTTCCCATGTCCCCTCTACGCCCAGTATGTTGCCGACCAAATCTAGCAACTCAGCCGCCCTCTTTATGTTCTCATCTATAGCTTTTGCGTTATCAGTATGAGACGCCGCAAGCTTCTCTACCTTTGTGGCTGCCTGTAGCCAAGCATTCCCCATACCTGCTTCCTTGAACTCATCAGCATACTTGTTATACTCTTTTTGAAGATCAACATTTTCAGATTGACTTGTGTTCAACTTTTTATTAGCAACTACAAGCTCATTTATAGCTGCCACTGTTCCTTCTACATTCTTTTCTGACTCAAGCTCAATCAGCTTCCTCTGTGCGTCTATCTGTTCTCGGACCATTTCTGTATTGATTTCAGTAAATCGTCCAAGTGCGTCCATACCACTAGCTGCCTTCGGGAACATAACCGCGAGTGCTTGAATTACATTCCCTGTCCTAGTGGCTTGATTTTCATACAATTCGAGGAACTTAGCTGACCTCTCGGTCATCTGCTGAAATTCTGCCTGCTTGGCTATGAACTCATCAACAGGCCTCTTTATCCCAAACTCCATACCCTTCTTGAAGAGGAAAATCTGAGCAACATATGCTGCTAGGGCAACTGCTCCTATAATCAAGCCAGCCTTTAAGGTAATCAAGCCCTTAGCTGCTACAACAATTGCACCACCAACCAACTTTAGGCCATTTACTATTGCGGGCAAGAAGCCAGCGAATAAAGTAAGCGGGCCTACTATAGCAACAAGAAGACCAAGAAACGCTCCAAATCCAGAAATAACAGCTTGAGTGTTAGGGCCCAAAGAATTGAATGACTCTGACAGAATTAGGAACAATCCACGAGCTACCTTTGCTACCCTATTTAATGGCCCCAGCAAAGATTTTCCGAACGCAATCGCAACATCCTGAACAACAGACTTGATGAGCAGCCACGCACCCTTAAGAGTAGTAATCTGTACTTGCTGGAGTTCAAACGCCTTATTCGTTCCGGTTATAGCAGCTTCAAACTCCCTCAACGCCGGAGCACCAAGGCGAATCAAAACCTGCATTGCGGTGGTATAACGTCTACCGAAGATGTCCGCTAACTCATCACCAGACTCTACTGCTCCAGCATTCGCCTTCTCCAGATTACCTATAATACCCGCAAGGTCATTAACCTGAGGCGATACATCATCTATCGTCAAGCCAAGCTTTGCTATCGCTTCTCTTGCCCTTGAAGTAGGATTCTGGAGGGCGAGCAAAATACCACGCAGATACACGCCAGCAGTCGAAGCAGATATACCGGCATCAAGTAACTTGGACAAAGCCGCGGTCATCTGCTCAAATGCTATGCCTGCCGAGCGAGCAACCGGAGAAACGAACTTCGTTGAGTTAATCAGCTTATCAAGCGTAGCCTGAGAATTCGATATTGCGGCAGCAAAGGTGTTAGCTACCCTTGTGGTGTCCCTAAACGGGATCTGGAAGGCAACCATATTTGATACCACAAGACGAGCAGTATCGGCTATCTCACCCTGCGTGGCGGCAGCCAGAGCGAGAATAGGTTCCAACGCCGAGAAGATTTCTCCAGCCTCCAGACCAGCCGAACCAAGCACATACATAGCATCAGCTGCTTGGTTAGCGGTAAAGATGGTTGCGATGGCTGCTTTTCGGGCGGCACTCTCCAACGCCTCGAAGTCAGAGTCCATCCCATCCAAGACACTAGCTACGTTCGCTATAGACTGCTGGAACTCAGCAAATGTCTTTACGGCCGTTCCGCCAATAGCAGCGGCGCCAGCACTAATAGCAGTTAAGGCAAACCCGGCCCTACGAAGAACTGCTTCTGATTCCTTAGCAGACTCGTTGAGCTGAGTAAATGAGGCCTTTACTGACCTCATCCCAGCCTTAAACTCGTTCAGCGCTACGCTGATCTCGGCAAATATGGAGGCTACTTTAATCGCCATTGGGTTCCGTTCCGAAGTGCTTATCGTTGTGAGCTATCTCAGCCCTCAGCTTCTTCAACTTTTCTGATTTTGTTCTAGGTCTGTCCTCCTTCTTGACTCCGCCACGCCATACTCTTGACTTCATCGCCCCGGCTTGAGCAAGTCCCGCAATTGCTCCTTCTGCTGAAGATTCTTTTACCGATCCTTCTTTATTCCCGCCCTGAACAGCCTTGGCCAGCGCTCCACTTCCGCCCTGCACCGAATGAACCCCGGTTTCTCTATTATAGGCTATATTGCGAGCCTTTTCCCGGTATCCCTTCTTTGTCCTTCTTCTGGCCTTTCTTGGCTTTCCTTCGTTGGCATCCTCTTGAGCCTCATTCTGGATGTCGATCCAACGTTCTCTACCCTTCATCAGAGCGTTCAACTGTCTTTGGGTCAAATCTAGGAAGTCATTCGGCTTCCAGCCACATTCGCTACAAAATACATACATCGTCATAGCGAACGAGTAAGGGTCATCTAGATCAGGCTCATCTAGATCAGATTCCTCATCATCCCCTTCACTTGGCCCATGCGCGCTAAAAAATCGTTGAGATTCAGACAGGCGTTGAAGGCCAACGGGAAGTCAGCCAAGCCGCAACTATCCAGGATATCATCCTCATCGACTTCTTCCTGATCTTCCTTCGACAGAGAAAGGTAGATCAGTTCTGCAATCTTCTTCATCTTTTCTTCACTGAAAAGGGCGAGACCATCCTCGTCACCCTCTCCATCTTCATCAGAGGTAAACGATTGGACAATCTCCCCCACCTTCGGGACATTCCTCAAGGAAGCAGGGACCAAACTTCTGACCTTGCCCTTGATTGTCAATTCATACTTCTCATCCGGCCTGGGCGCGCCATCCAGATCCGAAAACAACTCTACTGCTGAAGGAACTTCCTGTTCCTCAAATGCAACCTCTTCCTCTACTGGCTTGCGCTTCTTCTTTGTCCGATCCTTCTTTGTCCTGGTCTTCTTTTCTGTCGTCTTGACTTCTTCTGACATCTTGACAACTCCTTTTGAGTAAAGAGAGGTGACGACCCAAGCAGTCGCCACCCCGCAGGCCTGACTAGGGTGTTCTCAATTTCTTAGCTTGGATCATCTATAATCAGTGTTCCGATGTTACCGCTGGAGTCGGCAAAGGCCTGGAACTGGAACCCTGTGATCACGTGACTGTCACGGGCAAACGGGACATTGAACGACGAAGAACGACAAGCGTTCAACGTAAAGTTCATATCCACGAGGTCCGTGGCAAGTTCCAATTCAAGCTGCCACTCCGTCGGCTGGGTCGTATTGGTGAACGTCACCGTCGAGCCACCAGCGGACTGTGTTCCACCAGTCAGCAAGGCGAAGAAGATGCCGGTCATCTCAGCTTCTTCAGCCTGGCCGTTGATAGAGCCCGTATGGACGCGGACGTCAACCGGGAACAAACCCGAGCCACCGTACAACTGCGCGAAGTCAAACGAAAAGTCCAACGACACGTTCTGCAGAATTCCCATCGTGATAGGGCCTACATTGGAGTCAGGGCTACCACCTGAAGTCTGCGGCGTCATCTTCATCGTCGCGATGCCGAACTGAACAGCCAATTTTCCACCTCCTTTCCACTACTTAGGTATCTAGGATTGTATCGAATTCAGCTGGACAATAGTAGACGCTGTCGGTCGTATCGACGAGAACTGGAGCCGCCCTCAACGAGAGGAAACGAAGTTTGAGGCCGCTCTTGTAAGACAATATGGAGGAAACTTCGTGCTCCACATCAAACAACCGACGGACTTCTGCTGCCAACTGGCGAGTCAAGGTAATGTTTGTTGGAGGGGCATCGCCATACCAAACAATTACCGTGAAAGTCCCTCTATTCGATGACACTCCTAGAATCTTGGATTCATAATCGAATCCAACTGTGATGTAGGGCAGAGTAGGTCCCACCAGAGCTACATCTTTCTGATATACTCTTGCCGCTACTATACCAGCAACCGTCACGTCAGCTTTCAAATACGCAATGGCTGCTTGTATTAAATAATCATCTTGAGAAATAGTCGGCATGTTATTTCGGTGAGTTAAAGGATAATGATGGGCTTGCCTCTAATTGAACTGTCTTTTTCCGCTCTACGACTGCCACCATCTTTTTGACGAAAGAATTGGCCTCCTTATTAGTAACATGTCGAAGCCACGGCCTGCCTTTGATCCCTTTCTTTGTGCCATTGTGGATATAGTAGGAATATGGCTTAGTATTATGAACTTCTGACAACGATCCCTTATG
>Ga0233437_1004013_pt1 | contig 18121 bp, 18 predicted proteins | sample SI_122_August201_FD_182714 | JGI IMG/M metagenome (GOLD analysis project Ga0233437, IMG submission 182714) | Seawater microbial communities from Saanich Inlet, British Columbia, Canada - SI_122_August2016_200_MG | ecosystem: Environmental > Aquatic > Marine > Inlet | place: Canada: British...
TATTCTTTAGGCACTAGATCAGGTCTTAGGCTTAGAATCTGCCCAAATTTTATGAATGTAGGGCCTAACTCTTCAAATGCTTTTCTTAGCCTTTCAGGGGGTGCCCTTTTAGATATCGATTTTCCATGCCTTTTTATCTTCACCTTATCTAGTAAATGACCAAAGCCATGTTTTGTAAGAATTAATATTATCTTATTGAATCTTGTAAGATCTCTTATGTCTTTTTTTGGATCTAATTTCATAACCATATTTTTGTTTATTGAGTATATAAACGTTTTGATAAAGACACCGAGTGTTTGCCTGAGTATCAAAAGATCTTAGAAATTAGAATCTCTAAACCTCTTGAACCATAAAGCTTTTATATGACTTGGATTTTTTATTTTAACATGAAGGAAGTATATGAAGTCAGAATACATGGAAGAGGTGGGCAAGGAGCTAAGACTGCTTCTCAATTTATAGCTGAGGCTGCTCTTGGAGAAGGCAAGCAGATACAATCATTTCCAGAGTATGGACCTGAAAGAGCTGGAGCCCCTGTTAAAGCATATACTCGAATTTCTGATAAGCCTATAACTACATATGCACCAGTTGTTAATCCTGACATTGTAATTGTTATTGATCCTACTTTGATGGTTTCTGTTGATGTTACTGAAGGCCTTAATGATGATGGTATCTTGATGGTGAATACGCCTAAGGATGCCGAGGATATTAAGAAAGATACTGGATTCAAAGGGAAAGTATATACTATAAATGCTACTAAGATAGCAATCGATACTGTTGGAAAAAATTTACCTAATACACCAATGTTAGGTTCTTTTGTAAAGGTTTCTGGAGTAATTCCGATTGAATCTATTAAAGATTCTATTAAGAGTAAATTCCTGAAAAAATTAGGAGAAGAAAAAACTCAAGCTACTATAAAAGGTGTTGAGTTAGCTTATGATGGTGTTAAAGAATGACGTTAAAGTCTAATAAGGAGATTCCAATTGGCGGGCTAATAGATGAAGCAGGCTCGTCTAAGAAATTCAAGACCGGAGATTGGAAAAGCTTTAGACCTATTACTGATTTTTCAAAATGTATAAATTGCATGATGTGTGTTTGTTGGTGTCCTGATGATTGTATTCCTACAGAAGGGAATGGTAATGATATTAAAAGAAAGGAAACTGATTTTTCAGTCTGTAAAGGTTGCGGGATATGTGCTAATGTATGTCCTGTGAAGTGTATAAAGATGGAAGAAGAGGCAAAATTTTTAAAATGATTTTAAGTAATCATTTTAAAACCGTCAAATTTGAAAGAAATTTGAAGTTTATAGAATGAAAGTTAAAGCATTAACTGGTACGGGGGCTGGAGCCGAGGCAATGAGGCAGATTAATCCAGACGTAGTTCCAGCTTATCCAATTACACCCCAGACTGCAATTATGCAGAAGTTTTCTACTTTTGTCGCTGATGGTATTGTTGATACTGAATTGATAAGGGTTGAATCTGAGCATAGTGCAATGAGCTGTGCTGTAGGTGCATCAGCTGCTGGTGCAAGAGTTATGACTGCTACTGCATCTGCCGGACTAGCTTTGATGTGGGAGATTGTAGGTGTTGCTTCTGGTCTAAGATTGCCAATAATAATGGCTGTTGTTAACCGTGCACTTTCTGCTCCAATAAATATTCATTGTGATCATTCTGATGCTATGGGGGCCAGAGATTTAGGATGGATACAGATTTATTCTGAAAGTGCCCAAGAAGTTTATGAGAATATGTTAATAGCTACCAGATTAGCTGAGAAAAAGTTGTTACCAGTTATGGTATGCCAAGATGGTTTTATCACTTCACATGGTGTGGAGAATGTTGAGATTTTTGATGATGATAAGATAAAGAATTTTGTGGGTGAGCATAAGTATCCACATGCTTTACTAGATATTAAAAAGCCAGTTACACATGGCCCATTACAATTGCAAGATTATTATTTTGAGACCAGAAGCCAGCAGATACCTGTAATGGAAGAATCTATCAATGATTATCTAAAGATTGGAGAAGAGCTTTCAAAGATAACTGGAAGAGAATACAAGTTATTTGATAAGTATAATATGGATGATGCTGATGTTGTTATCGTCACTATGAATTCAACTGCAGGCACTACTAAGACTGCAATCAATAGGTTACGTTCAGAAGGCAAGAAAGTTGGTTTGCTTAAGTTGAGATTATTCAGACCATTCCCTTACAAAGAAGTTGCTGAGGCTTTGAAAAATGTCAAACAAATAATTGTTTTAGATAGGTCTGTTTCGTTTGGTGCAAATCCGCCTTTATTGGGAGAGGTCAAGAATGCATTATTTGATGTTAAATATGAAGGATTATTACATTCAGGTGTGTTTGGGCTAGGTGGAAGAAACATATTTATCGAAGATATTGAAGATTTGTTTAATAAAGCTTTAGATGGGAAATTAGAAAAAAGCTTTTATGTGGGTTTGAGAGAATGAATTACAAACAATTAGCAGAAAAGATGAGAAACCAGCAGAAATTTGTTCCCGGACATAGGAGTTGCTCTGGATGTGGATTTCCACAGATAGTCAGGTCAGTTCTTGCTGCAACTGATAAACCAGTAGTTGCTTCATGTGCTACTGGATGTCTTGAGGTAACATCAACAATATATCCATTTACTTCATGGAATATCCCATTTATACATAGTGCTTTTGAGAATTCAGCTGCAACAATATCTGGTGTTGAGAGTGCTTTCCAAGCATTGCATAAAAAAGGCAAGGTAAAGGAAGATATTAAATTTGTTGCATTTGGCGGAGATGGTGGAACATATGATATAGGGTTCCAGTCATTGTCTGGTGCTTTAGAAAGAGGGCATGATTTCCTCTATGTATGCTATGATAATAATGCTTATATGAATACTGGAATACAAAGAAGTTCTGCTACACCATATGGAGCTTCAACTACAACTGCTCCTGCTGGAAAGGTGCATCAAGGAAAGGAAGAGTTTAGAAAGGATTTAGCAAAAGTATGTGTTGCGCATAATATTCCTTATGTTGCTCAAGCTTCTGTTTCAAATTTAATGGATTTAACTGCAAAAGCTGAGAAGGCTTTCTCAATAAAAGGTCCTAAGTTTTTATTGGTCTTGCAACCATGTACATTAGGATGGAAATATCCCCCTGCAAAAACAATAGAGCTTGCTAAATTAGCAGTTGAAACTAAGTTTTGGCCATTATATGAAGTTGAGAACGGGAAGTATAAATTAACTTATAAGCCTTCAAAAGATGTTCCAGTAATAGATTATCTTAAAGCACAAGGAAGATTTAAACATCTGCTTAAACCAGAGAATAAAGAAATAGTCGATAAGATACAAGCACGTGTTGATTCTGAATGGGCTAAATTGCTGAAGCTTTGTGAAGAATGAGTTGTTTCTTAATTCATTGTGAGTATAAATAAAACTATAGATGTTATTAGTAGTAATATGCCAAAGATAGTTATTGTTAATTTACTATCTCTGTAGTGGATGTTTAGTTTTCTGGTAATTATGGATTGTAGTTTTAATGCTTTGTTGGGAAAAAGAACTAGGATTATTCCTGCTACAAATAAAATTATTGATCTTATTATATTTAGGTCCATTTTATTTTAGGAAAATGAAGATTAGAACTGTAATCAATGTTAACAAGCCTAGACCAAGAAGAATACCTAAGATTTTCTTTTGCCTTTGTTTTTCTTGTTTTGTCATAGGTCTAATCTTGCCTTCTTTTTTTGCTTTTGCTTCCATCGCATAACCAATTCCTGCTCCGATTCCAATACCTAGAGCAAGATTATCTAAAGAAAGACCAATTGCAACACCAATTGCTATACCTAATCCTATATAATGCCCTTCTGGATATTTTCCATCAATCTTTCTTGGATTTTTCCTTGCTATGACTACTGCAATAATCCCTAAGATTATTATTAAGGATGCGATTGAGATTATCATCCATGGAATTGATGTCATTTTATTGGTAAGGGTATGTGGGTTTATAAATCTTACTTGGATTTTAAATTATTTGCATTAAAAATACCATAATATTACCTATAAATAGATTTTGACCGAAAATAATAAGAATAATCATCAATTATAGTACTATATGAAGAGTAATCATGTTTTTGCTTTTATATTGATAGTCATAGGTATGATTTTCCTACTTGATTCCTTGGAGATAATAGCAGGTATATCTAAGATGTGGCCCATATTTGTTTTTTTGCTGGGTCTGGGGTTTTTGATGTTATTTTATCCAGAAAAGAACAAAAAAAGGAATGCTTTACAATTAGGAATTGCAACTGGTCTGATTTTATTGAGTATTTTATTCTTTTACCTAAACTTTACAGCATGGGTTAAATTAGCTAAATTATGGCCAATATTCCTGATTATAGTGGGATTGTCTATAGGGATATGTTATTTTACCCTAAAAAGAGTAATCTTTTTATATACCGGTTTGATACTGATTATGTTGGGTATAGTGTTTTATTTGGTATTTGCGATATCAACAAGGCTATGGCCTGTTTCATTGATATTAGTAGGGCTAAGTTTTATCTTTTTAGAGGACGTGAAAAAATGAAAATATATATGATAAGTCCCACACAAGAAATGAGTTTTTGGGGATTTGAAAAAGCTGTTGCATGGCAAGGATATCAAATTAATTTCATGCCACTAGGGATAATAACAGTTGCAGCTATAGCTGAAACTATGGGACATGAAGTAATTGTAAGAGATGCAAGATTTCAGGATATTGATTATGATACGGATGCAGATATGGTATGTGTTTCATTCTATAATGTACAAAAGGATGAGGCTTTTAGAATAGCAAAAGAATTTAAGAAAAAAGGGAAGTATATAGTATTTGGGGGAGCTTATCCTCTTTCTTCGCAAGAAGAATGCAAAAAATATGCGGATACACTAATATTAGGTGAAGGGGAGGAATCATTCAGATTATTCTTAGAAGATTTTGAGAAAAAGGAAGCAAAAGAAACATATGAATCTACAAAAATCGATATGCATAAATCACCCATACCTGCTTATCACTTATTAGACCTAAAAAAATATAGAAATGCTGGAATAAACTTCTCTCGTGGATGCCCTTTCAATTGTGAATTCTGTGATATTAAAGAAGAATGGTTTAATGGAAGAATTCCAAGAACAAAAAAACCAGAGCAAGTTCTCAAAGAATTGGAAATGCTTAAGAAATATAAAGTTAAAAATGTATTTTTTCATGATGATAACTTTATCGCTATCCCACATAAGACAAAAGAGCTATTAAGGGCAATTATAAGATGGCAAAAAGAAAACAATTATCATTTTGATTTTGGGGCAGAAGCAAGTTTGAATATAGCACATGATGAAGAACTTCTGGATCTTTTTAAAAAATCTAATTTTGCTTCATTATTTGTTGGAATAGAAACACCCAATATAGAAAGCTTAAAGATAACAAACAAAAATCAAAATACAATAAAAAACATATTTGATGATATCATTAATATACAGAAGAAAGGCATAACTCTTTCGGCAGGAATGATAACTGGATTTGATGGAGATAGGCGTGATATATTTGAAAAGATGTATAATTTTATACAAAAGACAGGTATAACTATTACTTCATTAGGTCCGTTGGTTATTTTCCCAAAAACTCCGCTCGAAACAAGAATGAAAAAAGAAGGTAGGCTTCTTGACAAAGAAACTTATCATCCTGCATTTATGCATGAAAAACATAAAGAAGTGACTGTTAATTATATACCGAAACATATGACTGGTAAAGAACTTGTTCAAGGAACCAACTGGGTCTTGAAAAAGATCTATTCCCATAAAGGATATGGTGAAAGGTTTTTGAACCAAATAAGTAATATGAAAGAAGATTATATCAACACTTTAATACAAGGAAAATCAGATGTAACCACTGTAAGCTTTACTACAAAAATAAAATTTATCAAAGATATATTCTTTGGTTCTCCGACAAAATTTTATTATAATACACTCCTTTTATTTAAGGTTGTAATATTAAATTATAGATTATTGCCCCTCTTCTTTAAAAATCTTGCAATGCATGATCATGTTTATTCATATTACAAAAAGATAATAGGTGATCCTGATAAAGTAGGTAAATGCCCTGTTAAGTTGAATGATGATGAGAAATGCTCTATCGCTGTCTCTAAGCTAAGCAAGATAGTTGAAGAGATGCCAAATCCTGCTGAGCCTATAGATAAGAACATCAATATGCTTTGTGATATGCTAGAAGATATAGGAAAATGCATCACTAAAGAGAATATAATCAAGCTGAAAGATGGGTGTGTATCCAGATTAAAAAAGATAAAGTCATTGAATCTTGGTGAGTCTATCAAAGAAAAACAATTACTAAAAGAGGATCTGAATAAGCTTTTGACTGTTGTTAAATATTGTAGTTGAGTTACATCAATAAGACTTAAGAAGTCTCTTTTTCTATCCATTGATAATATTCTTTATTTGCTTCTACTTTTATTTTCATAATACAAGGAATTTCGTAAGAATGTATCTTCTTAACCTCTTTTTCTATCTCTTCATAGTGTTTTTTATTGGTCTTTGCTAAGAGTACTATCTCATTGTCTTCTTTGATCTTGTCTTTCCAGCGATACATGCTTTCTATCGGAAAGATATTTGCGCAGGCTATTAGCCGTTTCTCTAGTAATTGTTTAGATATCTTCTTTGCTTCTGCTTTGTCTTTGCAGGTTATGTAGATTAGTATCATAATTACCCATAATATCATTAAATTTAAATACATTACTATAATCTTAGATAATATGCATAATAAGTATATATTTTCAAATATTGTTGGTGTGTTTGTATTTAGTGAACACTTTAAACTATTAGATAAAAAGATGTTTAGTAATAGTGAACAATATGCTGATAAAGAAAATATTGAGAAAGAATTCTCTAAAAAATATAAGAATTTGAAGAAGCCTTCTGGAAAAGAATTGGAGAATATCCTTGTTTTTTTGAAAGATGAACAGTTTTTTGACGGCTTTTATGCTATGAATATGGAACTTACTAAGAAATTGATCAAAGATTCTGTCAAAGATGATTTATTGATTATACAAACAATAAGCAGTATCAGGGAGATAGACAGGATTGTCAATATAATGATCAAAAGACTGAGGGAATGGTATGCACTCCATAATCCTGAGTTTGAGCATTCTATCAAAGATCAGGAAAAGTTTGTTGAACTTGTGATTAGTAAAGATAAGAAAGAATTGTTGGGTAAGCTTGATGTTGATATCGAGGATTCTATGGGTGCTGAATTTACTAAAGATAACTTAGAGCCTATAATTAATCTGGCTAAAGAGGTTAATGGGTTTTATTCTTTAAAGAAAAAACAAGTTGAGTATCTGGATGGCTTGATGGAAAAAGTTTGTCCTAATATGCTTGTTATAACCGGAAGTTTGATTGGTGCTAAATTAATGGATCAGGCTGGTGGTTTGAAGAATCTTATGGAGTTTCCTGCTTCTACAATACAATTATTAGGGGCTGAAAAGGCACTTTTTAGGCATATGAAGACAGGTGCAAAATCACCTAAGTTTGGATTTTTGCATGAACATCCTTTGATAAGCCAAAATCCTAAACAGATACAAGGAAAGATCGCCCGTACTTTAGCTGACAAGATATGTTTGGCTGTTAAGGTTGATTATTTTAAAGGTGAGTTTATTGGAGATAAATTGTTGAAAAAGATTGAAGAGAAATTTAAATGATTAAACCAAGCAAAGTATTTGAAGTCTATACAGACTATAGAAAAAGATTATATACTGTTAATTTAATTCCTGGTTCGAAAGTATATGATGAGAAACTAGTTAATGAAAAAGGTATTGAATATAGGGAATGGAATGCTCGTAAGTCTAAATTAGCTGCTAGTATTTTAAAAGGATGTAATAATATATTTATCAGGAAGAATGATGTTGTACTTTATCTGGGATGTTCTTATGGAACTACACCTTCACATGTTGCTGATATTGTTGGTGAGGGGGGATTTGTCTTTGCTCTTGATTTTGCTCCTCGTGTAATGAGGGATATGGTCTTTGTTGCTGAGGAGAGGCAGAATATTGCACCCATATTAGGTGATGCTAATCAACCTTTAAGTTATGTTGATAAAGTTTCTTCTGTTGATGTTGTTTATCAGGATATTGCTCAGCGTAATCAGGTTGATATCTTTATTAAGAATGTTAATATGTTTTTGAAGAATGATGGGTATGCTTTGCTTGCTTTGAAAGCTAGAAGTATTGATGTTACTCGTAAGCCAAAAGGGATATTTGGTGAGGTTAAGGAAGCGCTTTCTAAGGAATTGGTTATTATTGATTCTAAGGATTTAGATCCATATGAAAAAGATCATATGATGTTTATTTGTAAGAAGAAGTGAGTTGGTTCTTTTATTTAGCTAATTGTCTTTTTGCCCGATTGTGGGCTCTGTATATTCCCTGTACAACTGGATTTTTAACACAACCGCCTGCCCTTTCCTGATCTATCAATGGTTCACTACAGATTGAACATCTAGCACAGCGTTCTTTATATTCCATGTCAGGTCCTAAATTTTTTATATCATTAGGTAGATTAGTATTTGCCATTGATTCACGACCATAGCTCCCATATCTTACTCCGCTGCCATTTCGTCTATTGGATCCAAGTGCCTGAAGAATATGATAATTACCTTCTACAGGTTCTCCAGAAGCTGTTGCTGTTGTTAGGTTTGATGCTATGACTAATGGGGAATGGGTGATTAATCCCCTTTCTTTTGCCCCTTGGATTACATTATATGCTTGTTTTGAGGTAGCCCAATGAAGTATATGGCTGTTTGGGCAATCGTTTTTTGTTCCCCTCCCAAGGCCTTTTGTTACAGCTGGGATCCCATTTGAATTATGATAAAAGTCAGCAAAAGGCGCTAAAGCCATTATTACTGTTTCTGAAAGTGCGTAATCTTCCATAACCATATCTATCTGTTCTTGACGTTCTGCTTCATCATTTGAATAGCCAATAGATCCATTGAAATCAGGATTGAATCTAGCACCCCACCCATTTTGTACGCCTTCGAAAAAAGAGAACCTAAAACCAACCATAAATTCAGGTCTTCCATTTGAAACAGCATAGTTCCTTATATTTTGAAAAACATTAATTATTGGTGCTAATTTTTCCTGAGCTTCCTGATAATTTGTAGCACCCCTTACCAGATGAAGGGCCCAATCTGCAAGCCCATAACCATGACATAGTTTTATATCCACTCCATCGTATCCTGCATCTACAGCCAGATAACCTGAACTGGTTATATCATCTAATACTTGATTAATTTGAGTTCTTGTTGGTGGATTTGCACCTCTTCCGAAAACATCTCTGAAAGTTAATGGCTGTTGAGCACACCAGCCTGCATGAGTTAATTGTATCATCAATTTTTGATCGCTTACTGCAGCATAATGCCTGTGTGTTTCTACTAATTTTTTATGATAAGGTAATGTTCTTTGATTTAATTGGATGCCCCTTTTTCTCCCCATATGATCTGCCTTTGCAGAGGTAGCTTCTAAGTAATTTATTCCCCACCCACCAATTGCAGCGTTAATCGTGTCTGAGAAAGTTAAGATAGGGGGAGTACCATCTCCGACATCAACTGAACCACCAGGGGTGGTGTATATAAAATTAGGTACGTAATCCTTAGACCCCAATATAGAAGTTAAAGTATCTAAAAAATCAGGCAGTCCAATCTGTTCTATTGTATCTCTATCCATAAAAGGCTTATCTGGAACTGGATTAGTTTCCATTGGTGCTGATACAAAACCATTTGGAATTGTAGTTTGTGCTCCTGAAACTAATGTAATTGTTTCAGGTTCAAACATCCCCATCACTAAATTATCTATAGATATTGCCATTTTACCACTATATGATAAGAAAATATGGGTTTATTTAAAAAACTAACTACATTTGAGATGATGGGATTGATCAAATCAAAAACTCAAACATTATGATCTATTTTGAGTTTTTGGTCTTAAAAACTTATTTTATCAAAGGAATTAGATATACTGAAATGTTCTAATAAAGAGTATAAGTTTTTAAAAATCAATAAGATTTATAAAGTGCTGGGAAATTCTGAGTATGTGGATTTAATATGGATAAAAAATTAGAGAAAGGAACATTTTTACTGAAGAAAGGACTTGCTGAGATGCTGAAAGGCGGCGTGATTATGGATGTTGTCAATGCAGAACAGGCTAAGATAGCTGAGAAAGCTGGTGCTGTTGCTGTTATGGCATTAGAGAGGGTTCCTGCTGATATAAGGGCACAAGGTGGAGTAGCTAGGATGAGTGACCCTAAGATGATAAAGGATATCATGAGTAGTGTTAGTATTCCTGTTATGGCTAAGTGCAGAATAGGGCATTTTGCTGAAGCGCAGATTCTTGAATCATTAGGTATTGATTATATTGATGAATCTGAGGTATTGACACCTGCGGATAATAAGTTTCATGTTGATAAGAATAAGTTTAGGGTTCCTTTTGTCTGTGGTTGTACTAATCTAGGGGAGGCTTTGAGGCGTATCAAAGAAGGTGCTGCTATGATTAGAACAAAAGGAGAAGCTGGTACGGGAAATATAATCGAAGCTGTCAGGCATATCAGAACTGTAAATGACGAGATAAAAGCTTTGAAACATGCTAATATAAGAAGGCTTTCTGAAGAGTATAAAGTTCCTATAAGTCTTATTGAAGAAGTAAGAAAACTAGGTAGACTTCCTGTTGTAAATTTTGCAGCAGGTGGAATTGCAACCCCTGCTGATGCTTCATTATGTATGCAATTAGGGGTAGATGGTGTCTTTGTCGGATCAGGCATATTTAAGAGCAAAGATCCAAAGTCTATGGCAAAAGCTATTGTTGATGCTACTACACATTATAATGATGAGAAGATCCTTGCTAAGGTTTCTGAAGGATTGGGTAAGGCTATGGCTGGTCTTGAGATTTCTAAGTTAGATGTTAAGATGGCAGATAGGGGATGGTAGTTCTAAGATGAAAATAGGGGTACTTGCTATACAGGGCTCTGTAAAAGAACATATTAATGCTATTAAGAAATGTAATGTTGAAGCAGTTCCAGTCAAATTACCCAGAGATCTAGAATCTGTAAATGGTCTTATAATACCTGGTGGTGAGTCAACTACGATTGGAAAATTAATGAGTGAATATAAGTTGGACCTGGCCATCAAAAGAAGATATTCAGAGGGGATGCCTATATATGGGACATGTGCTGGTGCTATACTACTTGCTAAAGATATTGTTGGTTCTAAACAAGATAAGCTAGGGTTGATGGATATTTCTATCAAAAGGAATGATTATGGCCGGCAGATAGATAGTTTTGAATCAGAAGTTGAGATTGAATCATTAGGGGATGCGCCGTTTAATGGTATCTTCATAAGAGCCCCTGTAATAAGTGCATTGCATGATGGATGTAAAGTAATTGCTGAAGTTGATAATAATCCAGTTATGGTTGAACAGGGGGGTAAATTACTTGTTTCTACATTTCATCCTGAATTGACTAATGATTTAAGGGTGCATAAGTATTTCTTAGAAATGGTTGAGAAGAGTAGAATATTTTAATTCTTTGATTAATTAAAGAATACATTGTTAGTAAATCTAATTGATTTATGATCAAAAAAAAGAATAATAGAACTTATTTTTAATTGATTAAGAAAAATTTAGTCTAACTCTTCCCGTTTTATGGTCTTATCCCTATCGAAATCTTTATCAAAAGATATGATCGTCTGAATATTGTTTCTTTTCATAACTTCTATATGGATCTTGTCATTTATGTTTATATCTAATGAACTTTTAATGGCATTGAAAAGATCATTTTGGGTGTAATCATGAACAGTTATTGCGCTAAGGATTGTCTTGAGGTATTCAAATATGTTCTCAACATTCTTCTTTTTTAGTTTATGGTATACTTCAGATAAAACCAGAACAGAAGTGCAATACTTTTCCCTATCAAGCCTGTTAATGAATTCCCTTGCCTTTTCATCAGACCAACGCCTGATGAATATATTTGCATCGATAAACTTAATCATAGAGGTCATCTTTTACAGCCTCATCCATAGTAAAAATAATCTTTTTTCTTTTCATCTCATTATCAATCTTTTTTAATGATTCACTTATATCTTTTTTTCTTAATGGTTCTATGATTATTTTATCATCTTTTTTCTCCATTATTATTCTTGAATTTGGTCCTATGCCTAGTTCATCTCTCCATAATTTAGGTATGGATACATTTCCTGTTTGAGTTACGTGTGCTAGTGGCATTTCATATCTAAGATATAAGATATCATATATAAAACTTTTGTTTATTATGAATAAATTGATTAGATGTTTATTCCAATAGGAATATTTTACTCAGTAATCTTTTTAAATGGTGTTCTGGGAAAACTTAATATATAGAAGTAAGTTAGATAGTGCTATAAGATGAATAAAGAAGAATTGCTAAGGAAATTGAAAGAAAAGGTATTTGTCTTAGATGGAGCTATGGGCACTCAATTGCAGGCAAATGGATTTACAAAAGGATGTCCTGATGAATTGAATATAACTGACCCTGAACTTGTTAAGAAAGTGCATAGGTCTTATGCAGATGCTGGGTCTGATTTGATTATTACAAATACTTTTGGTGCGCATAGGCTTAAGTTGGGTGTTTATGGGCTTTCAGATAAGGTTAAGGAGATTAATTCTGCTGCTGTCAAGAATGTTCGAGAAGCTTGTCCAGATTGTTTGGTTGTAGGAGATGTTGGACCACTTGGTGAGTTTATTGAGCCATTAGGTAAGTTGACATTTGATGAAGCTTATGATATCTATAAAGAGCAAATTTCTGCTTTATCTAAGGCAGATCTGTTGATAATTGAAACTATATCTGATACTAAGGTTTTAAGGGCTGCTTTGATCGCTGCAAAAGAAGTATTTGATGGGGTTATTATCAGTTCTATGACAATACAAGATAGTAGGAGTAGTACTGGGACAGATGTTGAGACTTATGTTGCAATTGCAGATTCATTAGGGGCAGATGTAATTGGTGTTAATTGTTCTGATGGTCCTGAAGGGATGTATGAGACTGCTAAGATAATTGTTTCTAATACTAATAAATTGGTCTGTTTAGAGCCAAATGCTGGATTGCCTAAGATTATTGATAAAAAAACAGTTTGGGATTATCCTATTTCAAAGTTTGCTGATTATGCTGCTAAATTTGTTTCATTAGGCGCAAATATAATAGGGGGGTGTTGCGGCACAAATCCTGATTTTATCAAAGCAGTTAGTGAAAAGGTTAAAGGAATAAAACCTATTGATATGGAAGTTGAATTAAAGACTAAGTTGTGTTCACGTACTAAAACTATAGTTGTAAAGCCGACACTTATTGTTGGAGAGAGGATAAATCCAACTAATAGAAAAGATTTTGCAGATGAAATAAAAGAAGGGAAAACAGATTATCTTAGGAACCAGGCTTTGCAACAAGTAGAAGAGGGTGCTTCATTACTTGATATAAATGTAGGTGTTGCTGGTGTTGATGAAAGTAAAACTTTACCTTATGCTATTGAGGCTGCTCAGAATGTTGTAGATGTACCTTTGGTTGTTGATACTTCTAATATTGAAGCTTTGGAACTTGCGCTTAAGAAATGTGATGGTAAGGTGTTGATCAATTCTGTGAATGGGGGCGAAAAGAGTCTTTCTGGGGTATTGCCTTTGGCTAAGAAATATGGTGCTGCGATTATTGCTCTTTGTCTGGATGAAGAAGGCATTCCAAAGACGGTTGAGAAACGGGTTTCTATCGCTAAGAAGATAATATCTGAAGCTACTAAGATTGGAATTAATAAGGAAGATATTATCATTGATTCTTTGGTATTAACGATAGCTACAAATCCTGATAATGAAAACATAATATTAGATTCAGTAAAGGAGATTAAAGCTCTTGGTTATAAGACTATATTGGGTGTTAGTAATATTTCACATGGGTTGCCTAATCGGTCTGAGGTTAATTCTAAGTTCTATACAAAAGCGCATAAGGCTGGTCTTGATTTGGCGATATTAAATCCTGTTGATAATATACTACAAGCTGAAACTAATATTGAAATTAAGGTTAAAAAAGTCAATAAAGAAGATTATAAAAATATGCCAATTGAAAAGCAGCTGCATAATGCTATCTTATTTGGGGATAAGGATAATATTGTTGAGATCATTGGAAAAGGATTGAAAAGTTTGAAAGCGATGGAGATAAATGATATATTGATCAATGCTTTAGAAGAAGTGGGTAAGAAGTTTAATTGCAAGGAGTATTTTTTACCCCATGTTTTATTATCTGCTGAGTCTATGAAAAGGGCATTTTCAAGGTTAAAGGGAGAGTTGGCAAAAGAAGGTGGTGAAGAGAAAGGAACTGTTTTGTTTGCTACTGTTGAAAATGATATACATGATATTGGGAAGAATATTGTAATTGCTTTACTTGAATCACATAATTATAAGATAATTGATCTAGGTGCTAATGTTAAAACTAAAAAGATAGTTAAGGAAGTTGTTGAGAAGAAACCTGATATTGTTGCTTTAAGTGCTTTGATGACTACTACAGTTCTAGAGATGGAAAGTGTTATAAATGATTTAAGAAGCCAAGATATTAACATACCTGTAATAGTGGGTGGTGCTGTAGTTACGGATGATTATGCAAGACAAATACATGCTGCGTATGGAAAAGATGCGTTATCTGCTGTTAAGGTTATTAATGAATTGATAAAGAAATGATTGGTTAAGATAAAAAATACTAACATTATCGAAATTTGACATGATAACAGAAAAACCAACAACATAGGGTGTTGGTTTATTGAAGAAGAATAAAATTTCAACAACAACATAGGATTCAAACACGGTCATTTTGAGAAAGTCAAAATGTCCTTTTCGCAAAGGAAAAATCCCTACTTCGCATGGATTTTACCTCTGCACTCAAGTTTTCATCAATGTTGTTGAAATTTTTGGAAGAAATATTAAAATGAAGAAAATAACTGATATATTAAAAGAGAAAGATTTTACGATTTCAGTAGAATTAGTTCCACCTAGGAATGGTGAGGGGAAGAAAGACATATTGTCAAAGATAGATTCATTAAAGGGTAAGGTTGATTTTGTGAGTATAACAAAGGGAGCTGGTGGAAGTTTGCGTGGGGGGACTTTGCCATTATCTGTTTATTCTAATGATAACGATATAATTGCACTTTCACATTTTGTATGTCGTGAGAGAACAAAAGCAGAAATTGAAAACGATATTATTGATCTTTATTATGCTGATATAAATAATGTTTTAGCTCTTCGTGGTGATCCACCTGCTGGAGCTAAAGATGAAGTATGGGATGGAGACTATAAATATGCTTATTTGCTTGTTAAACAAATTGCTGATTTGAACAAAGGGCATTATTTACCTAGAAAGAACATGGATGGTGGTGAATTTAGGGGGGGAGTCAAGACTGAGTTTTGCATTGTTGTTGCTGGACATCCTGAAGATCCAATTTCAGATGAGATTGAACATATAAAAGCTAAGGTTGATGCTGGTGCAACTGTTATTATTACACAGATGGTATTTAGTTTTGAAGATTATAAAGAATATGTTGAGAATTTGCGTAAAGCAAATATTAAAATTCCTGTTATAGCTGGTGTTCGTCCATTGATTAGTTCTAAACAGGCTGAAAGTGTTGAGAAGTTCTTTGGGTTAAAAGTTAATCCTGAATTGAAAGATGGGTTGAATAATGCTGCTAGTGAAGAAGAAGCGCATAAGTTTGGAGTTGATTATGCTGTTGATTTTGTTAATAAGTTGAAGGAGTTTGGTGCTCCAGGAGTTCATCTGTTTGTATTGAATGATGTAGAACTAGTTGATGAAATATTGGAAAATATTTAGTAATTAATTTTTACTTCTTATTATACCTATGATTTTACATGTCTTGCAAATATCTCCAGAAGATGGTTCTTTACATTTCTTACAAACCTTTGCTTTGCCTTTTGTTTGTTTTTTTAACATAGGTTGAATCTTAAGGAAAGACTGGATAATGCCTGTTTTTGTTGATTTATACTGTTTTTCGAAATTATCTAGCATCTCTGCAACATTTTTTCTATAAGCGTCAGTTCTGCAAGGGCATTTTTCGTATTTTACAGGGAAGTTATGTAGCTTAGAGTAAAGTTTTGTTTCTTCCTCTGTACAGAAATATAATGGCTTAACTCTTGGGATGAAACCTTTGTTCTCTTTTAAACCTGATCTTGGGCCTAATCTGGGCAGAAGTTCTGTGTGATTCTGAAATATGTTCATGATTATATTTTGAGCTTCATCATCTGAATTGTGGCCTGTAACTAATTTGGTCGCTTTCAATTCTTTTGCTTTTTTATTTAGTAAGTTTCTTCTTAATATGCCGCATACACTACATGATTTGTATTTTATCCCTTTTTGCTTAAGCAAGCCATGGATATAACATAAAGAATATCCGAATTCATCTCTGAAAGATGCTATATGGAGTTTTATGTTATTTTCTTTGCAGAATTTAGTTATGTTTTCCCTGTTTATCTTGCTGTATTCCCCTATTGAAGGGTCGTTGTGGATTGCTTCTATTGTTATGTCTTTGTTGTTTCTTGTAATCTTGTTTAATAAGTATAAAACAGCTGTTGAATCTTTTCCACCAGAGCAAGCTACAAGGATTCTTTCTTTCTTTTCTATAAGTTTATTGACTCTGACAGTTTTTCTTACTTTTTTTTCAAAGTATTCTATAAACTGTTTTTTATTCAGTTTTTCTCCTGCTTGTAATATGTATACCATCTTATTTGCCATATCAATTGAGAAATAAAGTTTGTTTTTAAATGTTGTTAATGACTGTGAGCTAGGAACTTTGTTAGGATCATTATCAATATACCAATTATAAAGAAAGCAAATGAAGATAATGATTTTTTTATCTGTGGTTCTTTATGCAGCTCTGGAACTAAATCAGAAGCAGAGATATAAATAAATCCACCTGCTGCAAAAGGGAGAATAAATGGAATTATACCTTCAACTGAGTTTGATAAGAAATAACCTAAGATGCCCCCAAGGATACATGTCATCTGTGAGATTAAGTTGTAGATCAATGCCCTTGTTTTTGTAAAACCCCCATAAACCAATACACCAAAATCACCTAATTCCTGAGGCACTTCATGGCTTATTATCACTAAAGTAGTGATTATTCCGAATGGGATGTTTATTAGGAAGCTTACCCCTATTATAACCCCATCTATTAGGTTATGTAATCCGTCACCTATCAAGATTAGATGACTAACCGGGTGAACATCACAATGCCCTTCATGACAGTGATGCCAATGCAGGAATCTTTCTATTATAAAAAATAACATAAAACCGGCTAATACAAAGGTAAATGCCATAGTAGGGTTTAAATGCTCTAGTGATTCAGGAATTAAATGGAAGAATGCTCCACCCAATAATGATCCTGCAGATAATGCAACAAGATTTATCAATAGGTTTTTTAGAGATTTCTTCTTCATCCATAATGTAAAGATGCCTACTAAAGAGATTAAGCTGTTTATGATTGTTGCTAAGATTATCAATAAAAGTACATTAGCCATTTTATAATAGGTTATAATCAAATGTTTATAAAATTATCTTATATTTGGATATATGAAAAGATCACCCAAACATCAATAGCTGAGGTTTCAGAATCAATAATAAGCCTAGAATTAACATCATAAAGCCAGAAATGAACTTCATCCATTTACCTTGTTTTTCTGTTAGTTTTTTTGAACTTAATGTTAGAACTACTATTGTGAATACAACTAAATCATCAAGCATATACATTAAGATATATAATAATAAGTAAGCATAGTATGAAAATGATGAAAGGTTGTTTAGAGTCAATATATTAGTATAAATAGCAGGGAAACCTGCTGTACAAAGTAATTCTATTGAGTTTACTGTAAATGCAAGGATTATTACACCAGTTAGTGCTATGGGTAGACTAGATTCGTTAATAATCCTTCTCATCCGTTTGAATAGTTTTGGCTTTGCCGAATCTGAAATTGTTAAAGAAGGTCCTTTTTTGAAGAAGAATAATTCTTTTACATTAATTAAGCCAAATATTATAGCAAATATGCC